>Ga0080027_10000665_pt1 | contig 14479 bp, 12 predicted proteins | sample OrgsoiDNA2013046_FD_70962 | JGI IMG/M metagenome (GOLD analysis project Ga0080027, IMG submission 70962) | Permafrost soil microbial communities from the Arctic, to analyse light accelerated degradation of dissolved organic matter (DOM) -... | ecosystem: Environmental > Terrestrial > Soil >... | reverse complement strand
CACGCGATTTTCCTCCTCACTCAGTTCGCTGGCATTCAGGCAATTCTGCACCGCGCGGCCGAGCGTGAGCACTCCGATGACAAAGATCGTCATGCCCAGGAGCACTTCGTAAAGAGCGAAGCCGTGAAGCTTCCTATTTCGTTGCATAACGAACGATCTCCGGCCGCGTCGTCAGCGGCGAGTAATTCACTTCCCAGGAACCATCCGGGCCGCTGAAGCTCACGTTCGCTGGCTCGCATGTCCCCGATGGCCAGAAAATCCATTGCGCCAGCGGATCGCCCTCCAACGCCGCGGGCAGCCGCAGTAAGAAAGCGTGCCCTTTATCGAGGGCGAGCGTCACAATCGGCGCATTCGCTTCGTCGGGGCTCACTTCCTCCGGCCGCAGGACGATTGCTCTTCTTTGCCAGACGATGAGATAGGACCGGTGCTCGTGCACGCTGCGCTCCTGCGCTTGGCGTACGATCTCATTCATCGCGTCGAGCGACCGGTGCAGACGTCGATCGGCCAGCACGCCGCTCACGCTCGGGATCGCGAGCAAAAGCAAAATCATCATGATGAAAACCGAGATTGCGATCTCAACGAGGGTGAAACCGGAGGTGCGCCGCATCCTCGGATTTTACGACAGCGGCATCAAATCACAACCGACGCGGGGCTTGCGAACCCCGCGTTCGCAATCCGCCGCTAAAAAATGACAACCGACCATCAGCGGTCGCAAATCGGCCATGCTACGGTCATAAGAGTATGAAACGCGCGCGTCAGCTCGGCCTCACTGCCCTCGTCCTGGCTGCTTTGGTGGGCAACGCGGACGCCGAACCCGGCGAGGTCAAAGGTTATTTGCTCGGCGCGCTGACGAAGATGCATTCGGCTGCGGACGAGTTTGTCCAGAACGCGGCAGCCTACCAGCGCCTGACCGATGCGAACGGCGGCGATCCGATTCGCGCCTGCGCCGCCTCGCGTGACGAAATGCAAAAGCTGATCGCAGCGTTGCGGGAAAATTACAAAACAATGGACAGCTTCGGTTACGAAACAATCGAGGGAATTGTCGCCGGCGTCGTTTCGCTTTCCGATTTCGACATCTATCTCGATTCCGGTGTGCCCAAGGACCAGGCTGGCGGCGGCACACCGGTCGCGCCGGTGGTGCTTTCTTTGCCTAACGACAAAAGGATCGACCATCAAGGCTGCCTTTTCACTTACATCATCGAGCCGATGCTTTGGGGAACGAACGCATCGCTCGTCGTGCCGGCGGACGTGAATGGCGATGGGAAAATTGCGCCTAACGAGTCACTCCCCCGCCCGGATGTTCTCACCGCCGCGGCGAATGACGTCCGGGCCAAGATCGTGCAACTGCAGCAGACCGCGATCGCGTGGCAGCCGACGACGGCCGATTATTTTTCCGCGATCATTACGATGACGCCGACGCTCTCCGGCTATTTTGATGATTGGAAGGAATCGCGCTACGCGCCCGAACGCTCCGGCAAATTCACCGCCGTTAGCCGGGTTTCCGATATGCACGGGATCATGTCGAGCGTGGCGATCCTCTACGGCGCGGTAAACGGAGCGGTCGCAGCGAAGGACCCGGCGCTGGCGAATTCCATCGAGCACGGTTTCACCGGCATTTTGCGGTTCATCGACCGGGTAGCAGCGCGCGAGAAAAAGTCGGGGGCGATTACCGGGCCGGTAATCGATGAACTGGCGGAGCAGGCGAAGCAAAAGGCCGACAAACTCGTGCCGCAAGTTGAGCAAGCCGCCGCGATCGTGGGCGTGAACTCGAGTGGCGCGTGAGAAGGCGAGCTCGCGCATCGATGCAATCACAAGCCCCGGCATGAGATCGCTTCTGGTCGCTAGCGCGTTCCTCCTCCTTGGCGCGATTGCGGTTCATTCCGCGCGGGGAGCTGTGGCTGACGATGTCGAACGCTTCCAGACGCAACTCGAAGAAGCGCTTCTCGACTCGTTAGGCGAACAACTTGACCCGCAGGATTGGACGGCGCTGCAAAAGGCGAACGCCGCATTCTCGGCCAGCCTGCAATCGCCCGACGGAAGAGCGCTCTGGTCGCGCGCGACAAGCGATCTGCAACAACCCGGGCCTAACGACGCGACACGTGTCGCGCGGCTATGCGGCATGTGGAGCGCGGAGCTTCAGCACGTCATCGCGTTCGAAATGCTCAATGCGCAACGCGACGGCCAGGTGGCCGAGGCGCAGGCATGGCGCGCCATGATCGCGCTCCCGAAGCATGGCAGCGCGATCGAGGGCGCGCTCGCGCTTCAGCGCCTCGGTAGCAACAAATCAGAAACGGACGCGGTCAGTGAATTGCTCGCGCGCGAGTACCTCAGTTGGCAGGTCACCCGGGTACGCGAGAAACTTGACGCGCTGAAACGCGTCGCGGCGGCGGGTCGCGCGAACGTCGAATTGGTCGCGGCGCGCCTCACCGAAATTTCGCAACTCACGCAGTTTCCGGCGCAGCTTCAGGCGATCGCGAAGGTCACAACCTCCTCCTCGCAGAGGACCGTCGATGCAACGGAGCTTTCTCGACTCGCCGCGGTTTCCGATTGGGATGGGTTCGCCGAAAAATATGGCGAGTGGCGCAACGCGCAGGAAGCCGGGCTGCCGAATTTGCTCACGCCGGATGAAGTTCGTCGTCGCGGCCGCCTTCTTGTTAAGCTCGTTAGGCTGGTGCCCAAGGAATATCACAACGGGGTGCGCGACGGCCAGGTCATCGTGCCGCTCGAATATCGCGAGGCAAAGGATTTTATCGTCCAAGCGCAGCAACTCGTGAACGAACTGAGCGGCGCCTGGCGTCAGGCGGACCGTTCGACCTATGAAAAGAGCGGGCCGGCGCTGGCTGGAAAACTGGAACAAACCGAGCAACAAATCGTCAGCAGAGTAGACCCGGCGAAGGTGGAGAGCAGCACGAATGAGGTGCTAAAAGTTCTCGCCAGCGGTTTTGGCCTAACGGCTGAAAGTCTCGCCTCCGGCGCGGGTGCGATCGAGGAAGTGGCGCTCGACGTTCGCACCGCGCTGAAGAATTCGTTAGGCGCAGCGAAGAATGGACAATGGTCGCAAGCGGAGCAGTTTCGGGTCGAGGCTTACACGACCTTCGACACCGAGATGGAGGTCCGCGTGCTGCCGCGCGATCCGGAGTTTGGTCTGCGGACGGAGCGGAGTTTTCTCGACGGCCAGGAACAGGAGCCAGGCATCAAGTTGCTGCTCGATCAGCGGCGTCGCGGTCCCGAGCTCGAGGCCGCCTACCAACGGACTCTTGATGCAGTGGAAAAATCAAAGGCGCTGCTGAAGGTCAATCTGTCGCCGCCGACGGTGATCTACACCGTGCTCGCGATTTCGGCGCGCGAAGGTTTGGAGGCAGTTGTTGTCCTTGCGGCGTTACTCGCCGGCATGCGCGGGACAGAAAATAAACGGACCCACCGCTTCGTAGTGACCGGCGCGTGGTTCGCGCTCGGCGCGACCGGCCTGACGTTCTGGCTCTCCCGCACGCTCATTCAATCGCTCAGCCGGTTCGGCGAGAAACTCGAAGCTGTTATTTCCGTGCTCGCGGTTGTTGTCCTTCTCATGGTGACGAATTGGGTTTTTCACAAAGTCTATTGGGTCGGCTGGAATGCGAAGTTGCGAAGACTCAGCAAGGGCGCGCAGAGTGGCAGCGAGTCGCAGTTCGAGTGGCTGTCGTTAGTCACCGTCGGTTTTCTCACGATCTATCGCGAAGGCTTCGAGACGACGCTCTTCCTCCAATCGCTCATTCTGGAGAGCGGCATGAAATGGGTGCTCGTCGGAATCGCGTGCGGCGCGGTCATGGTCGCAGCGGCCGGACTGCTTATTTTCGTGATTGGCGCGCGTTTGCCCTACCGAAAACTGCTCGTCTTCACCGGCATTCTTGTCGTGACAATTTTGGTCACCTTCCTCGGCTCGACCGTTCGCCTTTTTCAGACGGTCGGGTGGTTGCCGATTCATCCCCTGCCCTCAATCCATTTACCAACCTGGGCTGGCTTCTGGCTCGGACTTTATCCGTCGGTCGAAGGGCTGGTCATCCCGATGCTCGGCTTTGTTTATGTCGGCGTCGCATGGCTTTACGTAAAAGTGCAGGCGCTTCGGCGCGGTGCGCGACAAATGAAAGAAGCGCACGAAACGGAATCGTTCGCCGCTCACCCGGCACTGGCCAAGCGGCCGCCGCTGAGTTGAGAGGATGCGGCCCAACGACCGCGTTTGTGAGATCTGGCAATGGCTCCGCACGCCATATCAAGTTAGCTTGAGGAAAGCGGTGTTCGCTGACTTCGCGACGGCTCCGGCAACATTGTAGTTGAACGATGGCACGGGAATTTGAAAACTAGGCGGATGCAATTCCCAAGCCGCCGCCATTCAGCGCTTCTCGCCGCCAGTCTGGCCCTCACCGCAAGCCTGCCTAACGACAACCAGGCGCAAGAGAGCACAGGCCCACCTTCTCTTAGACGAAGCCAGATAACCGAGAACAAGAGCGCGACCCCGCTGATCAAAGGCCCGGCCACCGAGAACAAAAGCACGAGTAGCGAAAGCAAAGCCACGATCGACGAAAAGACCTTCAATGGCATGCAGTGGCGCCAGGTTGGTCCCTTCCGCGGCGGTCGCGCGCTCGCGGTCGAAGGCGTCCCCGGCGAGCCGAACACTTATTATTTTGGAGCGGTGGCGGGGGGCGTTTGGAAAACAACTGACGGCGGCGCGGATTGGGCACCCATTTTCGACAAGCAGCACACCACCTCATCGATTGGCGCAATCGCGGTCGCGCCCAGCGAGCACAACACGATTTACGTGGGGAGCGGCGAAGCCGCCCTTCGCGGCAACATCAGCTACGGGGATGGTGTTTATAAGTCGGTCGATGGCGGCAGGAATTGGCAGAATGTCGGCCTGAAAGATAGCCGGCACATCGGCGCAATCATCGTGCACCCGGAAAATCCGGACATCGCTTTTGTGGCAGCGCTCGGGCACGCGTTCGGTCCAAATCAGTTACGCGGAATTTTTCGCACCACCGACGGTGGCAAAACCTGGACAAAAGTTTTGAGCAAAGACGAAGACACCGGCGGCATCGAGGTCGTTTTCGATCCGCACAATCCGAATACACTTTTCGCGGCGCTCTGGCAGGCGCGCCGGCAGCCCTGGTTTTTTTCGAGCGGCGGACCAGGGAGCGGACTCTACCGTTCGACCGACGGTGGAAATACCTGGCAGGAATTGCGCGGGAACGGTTTGCCTAACGGAATCCTCGGCCGCATCGGAGTGTCGGTTTCAGGCGCGGATTCCAACCGCGTCTATGCGATCGTCGAGGCAAGAGAAGGCGGCATTTTCCGCTCCGATGATGGCGGGAACAAGTGGACGAAGGTGAATGACGACGGCCGCTTTCGGCAACGCGCCTGGTATTTCAGCAAAATCTACGCGGACCCCAAATCGGCCGATGGCGTTTACGTTGTGAATACGGGTCTCTTCCATTCAATCGACGGCGGCAAATCGTTCAACCTTCTCCCTGCCCGCCACGGCGATCATCACGGCCTCTGGATCGATCCTAACAATCCCGATCGCATCGCCAACGCGAATGACGGCGGCGCGAGCGTCTCGCTCGATCAAGGCAAAACCTGGACGACGCTAAACAATCAACCGACCGCGCAATTTTATCACGTGTCGGTTGACAACGCCTTTCCGTATCACATTTACGGCGCGCAACAGGACAACTCGAACCTGGGGATCGCGAGCCGCTCCGACAGCGGCGTGATTGGCCGCGAAGACTGGTTCGAAGCCGGCGGCGGCGAGTGCGGCTTCGTTCTCGCCGATCCGCGCGATTGGCAGATCATCTATTCGAATAGCGAGGGTTACATCACTCGCTACGACAAGCATACCGGACAATCCTCCGACGTGAGCGTCTGGCCCCTCGACAACTCCGGCCACGGTGCGGTCGATCTGGTTCACCGCTTTCAATGGGTCTCACCACTGCTCATCTCGGCACACGATCCCGACACGCTTTACACCGCCGGCGAATCCGTCTTCAAATCCACCAATCACGGTCAAAGTTGGACGGCGATCAGTGAGGATCTCACTCGCAACGATAAGACAAAACAGCAGCCGAGCGGCGGCCCGATCACGAACGACATCACCAGCGTCGAATATTACGACGTGATTTTCGCGCTGGCTGAGTCGCCGCTGCAAAAAGGAGCGCTTTGGGCCGGGACGGACGACGGCCTCCTCTACCTAACGACCGACGACGGCGCCACCTGGAACAAGGTCACGCCGAAGATGCCGGAATGGAGCACGGTCAGCTTGATCGATCCCTCGCCTTTCGATTCCGCGGCGGCCTATGTCGCAGTCGAGCGTCATCGGCTGGATGATTTCAAGCCTTACATTTTCAAGACCGCCGATTCCGGCAAGACATGGACTGCCATCACGAGCGGGATCCCTGACGGCGCTTACGTCCACGCGGTGCGCGAAGATCCGAAGCGGCACGGGTTGCTCTACGCGGGGACCGAGCTGGGCGTTTACGTTTCGTTCGATGACGGCACGCATTGGCAGCCGTTGCAATTGAATCTGCCGACTTCCCCGATCCACGATCTGGTGGTGAAGGATGACGATCTGGTCGTCGCCACGCACGGCCGATCGTTCTGGGTGCTCGACGACCTGACGCCGCTGCGTCAGGTCAACGCCGACACCGCTAAGAGCGCGCTGCTTTTATATCAGCCCCAAAAGGCGATACGCCTGCATTATCCGGAGGAGGTCGATCGCCGCAACCCGGTCGGCGACAATCCGCCTCCCGGTGCAGTGATCGATTACTACTTGAAAGACGCGCCTAACGATGAGGTCACGCTCGACATTTTCGACAGCATGGGCAATCTCGTTAGGCATCTTTCGAGCAAGGAAAAGGGGGGCGACGAACAGCCGCCGGAGTGGCCTGATCGTGTCGAAAAAGCGAAAACGATTCCGGCCAATGGCGGCATGAATCGTTACGCGTGGGACCTGCGTTATGATAATCCGGTGGAGATTCCAGGCGCCTTTTATTCCGGCGACGGACCGGTCGGCCCGCTGGTGGTGCCGGGTGACTACGAAGTGAAGCTGACCGTCGACGGCAAAAGCCAGACGGCGCCTCTGCATGTCGCCATCGACCCGCGCATGAAAGGCGCCGAAGCAGCCTTGCAGAAACAGTTCGAACTCTCGAACCAGGTGCGCGATCGCATCGCGGAACTGCACACCGCAGTTAACGAAATCCGCAGCGTGAAAAAACAGATCGCCGAATTTCACCAACGCTTTGGGAACGAGGAAAAACTAAAACCCGCTTTCGCTGCGGCCGACGGCCTAACGAAAAAGGCTTCCGCGGTTGAAGAGCAATTGATCCAGGTAAACATGAAAGGATCGGAGGGCAATCTGGCCTTTCCGAACATGCTCAACGAAGCACTCGATACATTCAGCCATGTGGTCGACAATGCAGACACCGCGCCGACGCTGCCGCAGTACGAAGTTTACAAGGTGCTCGCAGCCCGCCTTGATACCGAGCTCAACAAGTGGAACGAAATCAAGTCGCACGACGTCCCGGCGGTGAGCGACATGATCAAGAAAGCAGACCTGCCCGCCCTGACCGTCGGCGGCAATCCGGGCGCAAAATAAACGCAGGGACGATCAGTTCTTATCGACGCTATATCTTCCGGGCCCAATCAAAAGCAGACTCGCTAGGATGATGCACATCTCCAGCGACACGTAGGCCGGCAGACTGCCGATTCTCCAGATCGCGATCGTATGAATGAGTAAGCGGATCAGAGTCAGGAGCAGCCCGATGCGAAAGAACAGTCCAACGATCACCAAAACGCCGCCCACGGTTTGCGCAAGTGCGCTGGCGAAACCCCACCACTGCAAGTGCGAATGGATCCCAAGATGACGGAATTCCGCGCCGAATTGCGCCCACTTCGCCGCGCCGCCAAGGAGCGCCGGTCCGCTCAGATAAATGAACAAACAACCGATGCTCGCGCGCAAAATCAGCAGACCGGCCTCGCGATATTTTGAGAGAAATGTCATCCGCATCGCGCGAAGCTGAACGGTTCGCGGCGCGATTGCAATTCGAGTCTGCGAACGTCGAGTGATGAGCCATTCGCATCAACATCAGATCGAGTTCGGACGCGCCTTCGCGATCGGCGTGGTGCTCAACACCGGCTTCATTATCGCGGAAGTCGTCTTTGGATTGTTCAGTCATTCCCTCACGTTGCTTGCCGACGCCGGGCACAACCTCGGCGACGTGATGGGCCTTCTGATCGCGTGGGCGGCGGCCAACCTCGAGCGCCGCGACGCAACCGAGCGCTACACCTACGGACTGCGCCGCACCTCCGTGCTCGCGGCGCTTTTCAACGCGATTCTCCTGCTGGTCAGCGTTGGCGCGATCGGCGCGGAAGCGATGCGACGCATTCTGGAACCCGCTCCGGTCGCTGGCCTAACGATGATCTGGGTGGCGGCAGTCGGTGTCCTGGTCAACGGGGTGACAGCCTGGATGTTCGCGAGCGGACGGAAACGTGATCTCAACATTCGGGGAGCTTTCGTGCACATGGCCGCGGACGCGGCGGTTTCGGTCGGCGTGGTTGTCGCAGGTTTTGTCATCCTCGCGACGGGCTGGTCGCTGCTCGATCCGATCAGCAGCCTTGTCATCGTCGTGATCATTCTCGTCACTACCTGGGGACTTTTGCGCGACTCGACTAACCTTGTGCTCGACGCCGTCCCGCGAGGGATCGATCCCGGCGCGGTTAAGAGTTTTCTGGAAGCGCTCCCCGGCGTGGCTGCAATTCATCATCTTCATGTCTGGGGATTGAGCACGACGGAAACCGCCTGCACCGCGCACGTCGTGAAACGCGAACCGCAACTCGACGACCAGTTGTTGAAACAAATTGCACACGAGCTGCACGATCGATTCGGAATCGAGCACACGACCATTCAGTTCGAGTGCTGCGACGCCCCTGATTGCCCGACCGAACACGAAGAGCACGCCGCCACGCAATGAGCGTCCCGATCGCCAAGGCCGTTCTGCTCGCCGCCGGACGCGGGACACGAATGCGCGACCTAACGAACGATCTGCCGAAGCCGATGATCGAGGTGCGCCGGAAACCAATCCTGTTGCATATCGTCGAAGGTTTGCGCACCGCGGGTGTCAGGCAATTTCTCGTCATCGTCGGCTATCGCGCGGAGGTCGTTAGGCAATTTTTCGGCAATGGAGCGCGCTTCGGCGTGGCGATCGAGTACGCGACCCAGGTGGTGCAGGACGGCACCGGAAAAGTCGTCGAGCTGGCCCGCGACTTCGCGGCCGCGGACCCGTTCGTGCTCAGCTACGGCGACATCATTGTCGATCCGGCAAATTACCAGCGGCTGGTCGTGCTGGAGAATGGGACCGAGGCAATCATCAGTGTGAAACGCAATGAAGACGTGAGCAAAGGCGGCGCGGTCTTCCTGAACGAACAGTTCGAGTTGATCGACCTGCGCGAGAAGCCGCAAGCGAGCGAGCCGACAAGCCTGTGGTACAACGCCGGAATTTACGCGTTTCGCCCGAGCATCTTCGATTTCACCGCACGTCTGAAGCGTTCGTCACGTGGCGAATTCGAGCTAACCGATGCGATCCGCGATCTCGCCCGCTCTGGGAAAAAAGTCCAGGCGATCGAGCTGACGGGCGACTGGGCCGACGTCCGCAATCCGGAAATTCTTGCGCAACTAAATCGTTAGGCGAGATCTTGCTCGGAGAATTCGCTACTGCGTCTCTTCCACTCCCTCGGCTTCCGGCGATTCTTCGCCAATCTCTTCCTCGATCACCCGGCGGCGCTTCGGCGAAAGGAACGGCCGCAGAAATCCGTAAAGCAGGTAGGTGAGAAAAAGCACCGCCGCCATCCATTTGTAGAACTTCACCGTCAGTGCGAGCAGCGCGATGAGGAAAAGGAAGCGCGGAATCGATTGCGTCGTCCGCCAATTCACCGCCTTGAAACTCGGGTAGCGGAACTTGCTGAACATCATGAACGAGAGAAAAAGCATCAGTGCCGGAAGCGCGTATTTCCAACGGCCAATCGTCCGCTGCCCTTCGTCGAGCCAGAGCAGGAACAGAGTGATCGAAGCGATCACGCCCGCCGCGGCCGGAATCGGAAAGCCGGTGAAACTCTTGTCCGCGCCCGGCGATGGGCCATTCGCCGCGACGCAGTTAAAACGCGCAAGCCGCAGCGCGCCGCAGGCCAGATACACAAACGCAATCATCCAGCCGAGATTCCGGAATTCACCCAGCACGATCTGGTAAACGAGCAGCGCCGGCGCCATCCCGAAGGAGACAATGTCGGCTAACGAATCGAACTCGCGGCCGAAGTCGCTCTCGTGGCCCCCGAGGCGCGCCAGTCGTCCGTCGAGCAAATCGAAAATGCAGGCGGCCAGAATGAACCAGATCGCGTCGTGAAAATCTGACGCCGCTTCGAGAAAATCGATTTCGCGGGCACCGTCGTAAATGCGCAGCACGGCTGCGAACCCGCAAAAGAGATTGCCGGCCGTCATCAAGTTCGGCAGCAGATAAATCTTCGGGTGCAGCGGATCGCGCATGATTCAGGAGAGCCGCGCGATCACGCTCGATCCGCCGGCGACGCGATCGCCCAGTTTCACGAGCACAGTTGCGCTGAGCGGCAGGTAAACCTCCGTCCGCGAGCCGAAGCGGATCATTCCGAAACGCTCGCCCTTCTTCAGCGCGTCGCCGACTTGCGACCACCCGACGATGCGGCGCGCGATCGCGCCGGTGATTTGCCTAACGACGAGGGTGGCGCGTGGATTTTCGAACGCCCAGGTCATCGATTCGTTCCGGCGCGAGCAATCGGGATTGCGCGCGTCCAGACAAAGACCCTCGCGGTGTTCGCGATAAATGACGCGACCGTCGATTGGCGCACGATTGGTGTGCACATCGAAGACGGAGAGAAAAATCGCGATTCGGCGCATCGTTTGCCTAACGACGTCGTTTTCCTCCAGGTCGACAATTTCCACGATCACTCCGTCGGCGGCGGCAACAACTGCGTCCGGATCGGACGGCGCGACGCGATCCGGATCGCGGAAGAACGCGAAGGTATAGGCGATGAGCAAGACGAAAAGAAGAGCGAGCCACGCCGTGAGTAAGAAGCTGAGCGCGGTGAGAATGAGAAGGACGCCCAGGATCCAGCGAGCTTCGAGCAGCGTTTGGAAGCGCATAGAGCGGAGGAAGTTTCGGGTTCGGCGGAAGGCGGGTCAAGCTCTGTAGGCGGTTACGAAGGCGATAACGAAGTATCGCTCAGGGCGGAAAGCTTGCTTCCTCGCCCGCAAAATGTTTGAACTTCACGAATGGAACCGCCTAACCGTCCGATCGAAATCTTCGCGCCGTTCAACGAAGCGTTTGAGCTCACGCGGAAAATTCTCTTCCAACCATTCGACCTAACAAAATGGCTGGTCATCGGCTTTGCCGCCTGGATCGCCACCTTCTTCAGCGGAGGCGGCTACAATTTCCGCTCCTTCGGCAAAGGCGATTGGAACTGGCGTTCTTACCATTACCACTCGCCGATCTCGACCCATCATATGCAGCCCTGGATGATTCCGGTGATCCTGATCTGCGGCCTCGTAGCTCTCGGCATCGGCATTGCATTGCTCTGGGTGAATTCGCGTGGACGCTTTGTCTTTACCGACTGCATCGTGCGAAACCGCGCCGCGATCGCGGAGCCGTGGCGGCAATACAAAAGCGAAGGCGATCGCTATTTCGCTTTTCAGCTCGTCATCATGTTTTGCAGTTTGATCGTGGGTGGAGCAATCGCGCTTCTTTTCGTGATGCGGTGGCAATGGGGAGACGCCCTTTTTCCATTCCCGCTCCTGATCTTGCTCGCAGTCATGCTCATCTTGATCGCGATCCTCGTCGGTCTCGTCCTGCGTTTCATGGTGCCGGTAATGTACCGCCGTCGCTGCGGCACGATGGAGGCCTTCCACGACGTCCTGGCACTCGTCGCAACTTATCCCGGAGAGTTTATTTTGTTCGTGCTCTTCTACATTGTGCTGATCGTGGCCGCGGCTGCGATCGGCTGCGTCGCTGCCTGCGTGACCTGCTGCGTCGTGGCGATTCCATATGTCGGCACGGTTCTCTTGCTACCTCTGGTGATGGTGCTCTACGCGTTTCCACTCTGCTTTCTGCGGCAGTTCGGCGATCAGTACGATGTCTGGGCGGTCGTTAGGCCAACCGAACCGCCGCCCCCGCCGATGCAGGATATTTTGCCGCCAGCATGAAGAGCCAAACGGCCATTCTTTCGCTCGCACCCGACGAAATAAGGTGGCGCGCGATCTCGTTGCTCGCTTTACCGGGCGTCCTTCTCGCCTTGGCGCTCGTCCCGCTCGATTCGCCTCCCTCCTGGTTGCCGCTGCACAATTCCTGCGGCGCGATCACCGGGCTGCCCTGCATCTTCTGCGGCACGACGCGTGCCTTTCATCAGCTACTAAACGGCCACTTCGGCCGCGCGCTCTACTACAACTGGCTGGCGTTCCCGCTCGTCGCTGGCGCACTCGCGCTCCTCCTCCTGCACGCCGCGGAGTTGTTCTCGGGCCGCAGGCTGGTCGCAAACTGGCCAAGGATCCGCTTCACCCCCGCAAGGTTTTGCGGGGCGTTCGTTGGACTGTTGCTCCTCTGGTGTTTGCAGGTCTATCTCGCCGTCTCGCAGCATAAGACTGAGCTGCTCAATCCCAGTGGCCCCCTTTACTCGTTAGTCGTGCGCTAAAGGCAGCAACTTTTGTAGCCTGGATCACCCGGCTTCTTTCGCCTCCCTAAGATGGTGGCACCGGGAGCGGTTGCCCTACAGTTGTGGTTCGAGTTGAAGGGTGGGTTCGGTGTAGATGAGATCGACGCAGCCGTCGGGCTGCTTGCGAGCTGATTGAGATAGATGACGCGGGTATCAGCGAGCGCGGAGGGCTTGGCGGCCAAAGGTTACTTGATCGTTACCTTCACCGTCTGGACGAGCGTATCGTCGAGGTAAAACTCCACGCGATATTTTCCGGGTGCCCAGCCCTTATCAGGTCGCGATAAAGTGAAGGAGCCGCGTGCGCCTGGGGTATTCGCCGTCGCCGCCGCTTCGTCGATCTTGTAGTCAGGCGGCGCGAAATGACCGACCTCCTCGGCAATCCAGAGGGCGCGAACTTTGGCATTCTCGCGCAAGTCATGTCCTTCCCAACGCGCATACAAACTCGCAGCGGTCTGCGAAAATTCGGTTTCGAATTCGCCGGCTGGTTCACTCGAAACACCGACCGAGAGTTTCGGCACAGAACCATTCGGCCTTGTCTCAGGCGCTGGCAGTTTCGCTAATTCCAGCGTCCTGCGGTGGAGCAACTCTCCGGTCGGAGAACGCTGGGTAGCGATTTCCTTGACGAAACCAATGCCGATCACGAACCAGCGATCGATTACCATTGATATCGGAGTGGATTGTTTCGACTGCAGGTGAAAAGCCTGAAAAGTCCCTCCCGGCACCGAAACCTGCTCCGCGCCTGTGATTGTGAAATGCTGCTGGACACGCACATCCCCGATTTCCTCACTGCAATCCCAACTTGCGCCTTCTTTCAGTTCTCCCGGCACGATGATTTGAGGTGACGAGAAACCGGTCATGTTGCCCCCGTTGTCGGTGCGCGCGAAGGAACGAATTCCGGATTGATCAACAGCGATAAGTTCGGTCTTGACCGAAATGTCATCGACGACCGTTTCAAGTTTCAACAGCTCTTTTCCTCCGAACGGCTCTGTTCCACCGATGCGATAACAAACCTGCGAGCCGGCTGGCGTGGTGGATCCGTCAGTCTCGTCCGTCGCGTTGTAGCGCCACGTCGTTCCTTCTGTTGTCGGGATCAACGGCGTTGCTGACGCCGAAGCGATAAGCAAAAAAAACGCAGCCGTGGAAATGAATCTTCTCATCCGTAAAGAACCAGAACCTACATCGTCCGCTCCCTTTTTGTCACCTTGGGTGGATTCTTAGCCGAAAATGGCGGTGGCCTGCCAACGATCCGCGGCAGATCGACTGCGCCAAGTCCTGGTTTCCCGCAGACAAAACGCGCATGGTCACGATGCGCATGCTGTCCGCGCGTTCCTGACTTCCATTGCTGCGACGGGCACCTTGCCCCCCCGTTCACGCTCTCTTTCGCTACGGCGCGCAGCTTGCATTTTTTCCCGCTTGCTAGCGCCAAGCGACCTGCGAAGAATCACGCCGTGACTCGTCATCTTCCCGCCGATCACTTTACTCCCAACCGGATTAGACGGAAAATTGCCGTCTTTAACCGCCGAATAATTCGGCCTATATCTCGTTACGCCTTCAAACCACCATGCGAACACTCCTTGCTTCATTTATCGCGCTAATCGTCGGGTTGGCGCTGGGTTGGTATTTCGGTTACACGCGTCCGATCGCACGCAACTCATGGCGCATTGCGCAGATCACCGGCTGGGTTCCGAGCCAGATTTCCGATGCATACAACTATCCAGATGGG
>Ga0080027_10000664_pt1 | contig 14504 bp, 9 predicted proteins | sample OrgsoiDNA2013046_FD_70962 | JGI IMG/M metagenome (GOLD analysis project Ga0080027, IMG submission 70962) | Permafrost soil microbial communities from the Arctic, to analyse light accelerated degradation of dissolved organic matter (DOM) -... | ecosystem: Environmental > Terrestrial > Soil >... | reverse complement strand
AACGCATTCGCCTGAGCCAGACAAGTGATCTCGAGTTCATTGATGCAGACATGGGCTGGCAGGGTTGCTGTATAGTAAACTGTGTTGGCGACGTCTTCGGCATGCAGTGGCTCATACCCTTCATACACTTTTTTCGCTTCGGCCTCATCCTGTTTTAACCTGACCAGTGAAAACTCTGTTTCTGCAGCGCCGGGATGGATCACGGTCACTTTGATTTTGTGCGGAAGCAGGTCTATACGCATGGCTTCCGAAATAGCCTGTACTGCATGTTTGGTTGCGCAGTACACGTTGCCTTTCTGGTAAACCTGTTTTCCTGCGGTGGATCCGATATTAATAATATGACCTGCCTGATTAGCGATCATAAAAGGAAGAATTGCTTTTGATACATACAAGAGTCCTTTCAGATTGGTATCGATCATCTTATCCCAATCGTCCAGGGATGCTTCGTCAAAATTATCTCTTCCGAGAGCAAGGCCTGCATTATTTAAGAGCAGGTCAATTTTTTTCCATTCCGCAGGGAGTGATTGGAATGCATTATCCACGGCGCTCCTGTCTGACACATCCAGCGGAAGTACGAAAACGCGGTTTCCAAATTTTTTCTCCAGTGTTGTTTTAAGTGCATTTAGTTTTTCCACCCTTCTTCCTGCAATAATCAGGTCGAAATTATTTTCGGAAAATTTAAATGCACAGGCTTCTCCAAAACCGGAACTCGCACCAGTAATGCAAATGATTTTTTTCACGCAGAATGATTTATTGTTGAAAGAAGGTTAACGGATAAGTACAACAACGCCTTTTTTTGAAACCGTTTTACCGGTATAATCAGTCCCCTGAACCATCCAGACGTATCCGCCGACAGCCTGTGGTTTCCCATTATAATTCCCATCCCATCCGCTCCCGATATGGCTGGTATTGTAAACCAGCATACCATTCCGGTTATATACCCGGAAAAATTCAATTTTAGAAATGCCCACAGGGATTGGGCGAAAAATACTGTTCGTGTTATTATCCGGAGTAAAAGCATTGGGCACAAAGATATCGGGCGCTGTGGTGAATACCTTAATATGGATGGTATCATAAGCAAAACATCCTTCCTCGGAAAAAGTCTTCATCACGTATGTCTGATTCTCATTCAGAAGCGCTACCGGATCCGGGATATCATTGCGGTCCAGTGCAAAATTAGGGTACCATAAAAAAGAGGGTGCACCCGAACCATGTAACTGCAATGGCTGACCCACTACAATGGAAGTGTCATTCCCGGCAAAAGCGATGATCTGAGGAATTACATTCACAACAACTTTCGAGATTCCAGGTTTGGGGCAACCCAGTATATCATAAACCAGTAACTGGTAAACTGTTGTTTGAGTCGGATAAGCCAGTGGATTCAACGTGGCAGGATTACTCAGGTAGGTTGGGGGTAGCCAGGTAAACCGGATTCCCTTTGCAGTTGCATTCAGCATCGTGGTATCCATCCAGCAAATCGTTGCATCGGCACCCGCATTCGCAAGCGGGTAAGGGACAGCCTTAATATTCACGTTGCCGGTAGCAAAACAATTACCAATACTGGCAACAACTGTGAACACGGTATTGCCTGAAGGGGCAACATGCGGATTTTTTAATTTGGGATTATCTGTGATGCTGCTTGCCGGGGACCAGTCAAAGTATAATCCGTCACCGGTAGGATTTAATGTAATCGTATCACCCAGGCAAATGGTCGAATCGTTTCCGGGGTAAAGTGTAACCCGGTCAACCACACGTACAAGCAACGAATCGGAATTAGCACAACCCGCCTGATCCAATGTTGCGGTGTAAGACGTAGTGGTCTTCGGATATACGGAAGGATCCGGCGTATTCGGATTAATCATATTGCCGGACGGATTCCAAGTGAAATTTCCATATCCCTGGGCGTGCAATTGAAGCGTATCAATACTGCAGATCAGGGTATCCCGGAAAGGAAAAAAGATCGGCGGTTTGTCTGTTATGTGAACTGCCTGGCTGACCGAATCCAGACAACCTTTACTATTGGCGACAACCAGGGTGACGTTTTTCATTCCCGTATCACTGTATTTGTAAGAAGGATTTTGCAGAAGAGACGAATCCCCGGCAGCCTGGTTATCACCAAAATTCCAGATCCAGGATGACACGATTCCGTATTTTGATTTTGTCGTATCCTTAAATAAAACAGGGTTCAGAACACAGGATCCCAATGTTGAAAATCCTGGAAAAAATCCTGGATACACACTCATCTGTGTAGATGCGCTGTCTGAGCAGGGTTCATCTTTATTTACATAAAATCTCACGGTATATACACCTGTATCAGGAAAAGTAAATGTTGGTTTTGCAAGCGTGCTGCTGTCAGATGTAATGGCCGGCACGCCAAAATCCCAATAATAATTATGAACCAGTGGAGTGGCTGCGGCTTCATTATGAAAACTAAAATCAAATCCGTTACAGGTGATATAATTCGGGTCCAGATCTGCTGAAGGAAAATCACAACGGTCGTCCACCGTGATGATAAAATCTTTTCTGTGTGAAGAAACAAGTATTCCAGCCCGGTATTCCTTAACCAGTACGCATACAACATAATCTCCACCAGGAGGGGCCACGCCGGAAATAAGTCCGGTTTTCGGGTCAATGGTAACATTGGATCCCAGAGGCTTGAGTCCACTGAATCCGGACAGGTAAGCTAAGGATAACCAGGTATTGGGAGGACCGGGATTGGTAACCACAGCATTATTTTCTCCACCGCCATAATATCCGGAGGCAAACTCGTAACTCAGGGAATCCCCTTCCGCATCAGTGGCACTGTAATCCAGTTTGAATCTCTTGCCCTGGCAAATCAGTACCGTATCTTTAATACCGAAATCAGGATTTGAATTAACCCCGGTGGCACCAATTGAATTGGTTCCCTGTATTTCGCAGAAATAGGACGCGCCTACATTTACATTGGGAAGAAGGTTCCGGATATTATCAATCCGGCAGCATCGCTGGAAAATAACCATGTATCCGCCGGGATCTTTCGGAAGCTCTTCAATCGCTGTAAATTCACGGATCCAGTAACATACGGGGGAAGGATGAACGATGCAAGGGCTTGGAGAAGTCAGACTGATCAGCTGACTCCTGCCCAACTGGGCCTCCACATCATCCACAAGTTGAGAATCGGAGTTTCGGTAAATACCCAGGATAACCGTGGTCTCCAGCTGGCCCGTGGTTGACTGGCAGCTGATAAACAAGCGGAGCCTCAGTTCGTATCTGTCATATCCCTGTTTGGTAGGTGAAGGCCCCAGGTAAGTATAATGAATTTCCCCTCCTTTAATATGCTTGCAATAACCCCTGAAGGCAAGCATAATAAGTATAAAAAACAGGGATATTATTTTGAGAGTTCGGCTCACGTAGGGTAACTTCTTTTGATTAAACGGGAATATCTAAAAGGAATCGATCGACAAATGAATTACACAGGCTAGTTTGCTCAATCATACCCATATGGGCTGCACGGGTAAGTACATGAATGTACGATATCCGGGGTAAATGACATTGTTCCAGAGCATCTATTATAGGTACCGCTTTGTCTTCTTCTCCCATAATAAACAGTACTGGTTTGGTGATCGATTTTAAAACTCCGGTGGTTGACGGCCTGTTTTTCATTGCATCCAGGTACTGTACGAGGGATTCGCGGCTAAAGTTGGCGTACCGGTCTGTCAGTTTACGGATTTCTTCAGGGTGTTCCGATTTAAATGATTCAGAAAACAATCCGGGTATTGACTGCTCCACAAAGAGGGCAGGATCATGATTTTGAATAAAACGAATGCTTTTTGCCCTGGACTCCTTCTTGTCTGCAGAGTCTTCGTATGAACTGGAGTGAAATAATCCCAGCGCACGGATTTTTTCAGGATATTTTTCTGCAAAAGCCAGTGAAATATAGCCACCCATGCTGTGTCCGATTAATACAAATTCACTGATATTTTCGTACTCCAGGATAGCATGAAGGGCTCCCGCGAAATTTTTGAGTTGGGAAAATGATCTGTTGTAAGGAGATTCCCCGCTACCCGGAAGATCCGGAAGGATCCATTTGTACTTGTTTTCTATTCCGGTCAATAAAGGATCCCAGATTCTGCGGTCCTCCGTGAATCCGTGTACGAGCATAACGGGTAATCCATTCCCTTTTATTTCGTATGCCAGTTCATCACCGCTGTACGATCGTTTTTTCTGCATGATTCCGATTTTGAAATAAATTAAAACTCCGGAATATGATAAGGAGCAAAATGGGTACCACCGCCGTATTCATTCTTTGGTACCACCACGAAAATCCAACTAGCAGCAGTAAGGCAATGATTGCCGTTACCAGAAAATAATATTTTATCCAGGCTGCTTTTTTGCGAATAAAAAATACGATAATCAGATGGGTTGGAAGCGCCCAGAGTATATTGATATTTTTCCTGCACACATCATCTACCCGGCCAAGCCACATGGAAGCCATCAGAATGCCAAACAGACCGAGAAGGCTGAAAAAAATAATATCGAAAATCATTAAGGTTCCTGCCATATAAGGCCGTGACCTGAAAAAAAATAGCAGAATAGTCATCAGAAAAAGAAACAGAAAAACGAAGCGCGGCGTTAATCCCCTCCAGGAAGAGTTCCTTTCAGAAAAGTTCAACAGGATCTGTTTTTCAGAAACCATCTTCCTGTTTCCTGTATAAGCGCTATCCATTCCCCTAAACAAATAATCCGGCAGAAAATGAATGGCTTCCACATTGGTCACTTTCGCATCCAGGTTGGCTCCCAGGAATAAATCTATTCCGAATTCTGACCATTTGGCTTCCTGTTTGTCAAGGTATTCGTGAATCATATCTCTGAAACTCAGGCCCGGTCCGCTCAATGTGCCACTTGCGGATTGAGGCACAACCGAACTGTTTACCGGAAGAATATTTTTATAAATCAACGAATCCCTGGTGTTAGATTCTATCATCCTGGCTGCCCGGGTAGTGCAATTATCGGTATGGAAATGGTAATCGTATAAACGGTTTTCTTCGAGCGTATTTGTTCTTAGCGCTTCATATAACTGCTTTTTTTCAGCGCAGTCTAAATCCAGTACCTGCGCAACAACAGCCCGGTGCTCGAACTGATATTCGAGCATAAAATTTTCATAGGTATCTGCAGACAGTGAATATCGCATGATACCCCGCGAGAACTTAATATAGAAAAGCGGATCGGTGTCGTCAAAAGTCCCGTAATTATAAACGACATCCATTCCTCTGGTTCTGTCAAGAACACGGATGGCAGTATGACCGAATATGGAATACAGATCGGTGCCAGGTGCGCAGGTTAGCAGGCAGATCTCCAGGGTGCAGGAATCTTTATTTGCCTGGGCAGAAACCGAAATGCTGCTAATAAAAAATAAAATAATAACTACAGTCCGCTTCATTCCATTTTATTTTTCAGAAAGAAAATTCCGTTTCTTTAGCGGCTGTAATTCGGCGATTCCCGGGTGATTTCAATATCGTGCGCATGGCTTTCCTGCATACCGGCATTGGTAATTTTAATGAACTGTGCGTTCTGAAGTGCTGAAATATTTTTGGCTCCGCAATATCCCATGCCGGCTCTTAGTCCACCTGTATATTGCTGCACTACTTCATTCAGGTTTCCTTTAAATGCCACACGGCCCTCAATGCCTTCGGGAACCAGTTTCTTGATACCATCTTCCACATCCTGGAAATAACGGTCACTGCTGCCCTGGGTCATGGCTCCCAGTGATCCCATTCCGCGGTATTGTTTAAATTTTCTCCCTTCGTAAATAATGGTGTCACCAGGACTTTCCTCAGTTCCTGCAAATACACTTCCCATCATCACCACATTAGCTCCGGATGCAATTGCTTTTACAAGATCACCGGTATAACGGATACCACCATCCGCAATCAGCGGGATGCCCAGTGGTTTCAGTACGGAAGCAGCTTCCATAATGGCCGTGATTTGTGGAACGCCGGCACCCGTAACGATTCGCGTTGTGCAGATGGATCCGGGACCGACGCCGATTTTCACTGCATCGGCACCCGCTGCTGCCAGGGCCTTAGCTCCCGCGGCTGTTCCGACGTTACCAGCGATCACCTGTAATTTGGGGAAATTCTTTTTTACTTTTTTCAATGCATCCAGTACGCCGGTATTGTGACCGTGCGCACTATCCAGGCAGGCAATATCAACACCAATTTGCATTAGTGCAGCTGCCCGATCCAACAAGTCTGTTGTTATACCCAGGGCCGCTCCTACACGGAGTCTGCCAAATTCATCCTTCGCCGCATTCGGAAAACTCGAAAGCTGCAGGATATCCCGGTATGTTATGAGACCGATAAGTTTTCCGGATTTATTAACCACCGGAAGTTTTTCCACTTTATGCTTGCGCAGAATGCTTTCTGCCATTTTCAGATCTGTTCCTTCCGGTGCCACAATGAGGTTGTCCTTGGTCATGACCTCCCGGATTTTCCTTTTCCTGTCGTCTTCAAAACGAAGGTCGCGATTGGTTAGAATGCCTACCAGTCTCTGGTTATCGTCAATAATGGGAATACCGCCGATTTTATTTTCTTTCATCAGTGTAAGAGCGTCACCGATCGTCGCATTGGGATTCAGCGTTATCGGGTCAATGATCAGGCCGCTCTCACTCCGCTTAACTTTCCGAACATGTTCCACCTGCTTTTCAATCGGCATGTTCTTATGCAGGATTCCCAAACCACCTTCCCTTGCCAGGGCAATGGCCAGGGTTGCTTCGGTAACGGTATCCATGGCCGCCGAAAGCATGGGAATATTCAGGGTTATTTTCTTCGTTAGATTGGTCCGGATATCAGTTTCCCGCGGAAGTACATCAGAATAGGCTGGTAACAATAAGACATCATCGAATGTTAGGCCGTCACCGAAAAATTTGGGGGGAAGGGGGGTTTTGGAGGAAATTATTCTTGCCATGTGCAAAGATAATGCAAGGGATAAATTGCTCCCAAATCCAATTTATTAGTTGGCAGTTGGCAGTTGGCGGTTGGCAGTTGGCAGTTGGCAGTTGGCGGTTGACCGTTGTGACATGCGTTAGGCGTTAGGCGTTTAGCGTTAAGCTTATTTCACCCGGTAAATCCTTCCCGGCATACTGCAAATCAGATCCTTCATTTCCAACTCGAGCAGTGCACCTGCATTGAGACTATTTGGAAATCCTGTCGTAGCGTTGATAACATCGATATGCATTTGCTCCCTTTCTGTTAACAAATCCATAATGCGTTGTTCCACTTCGTTCAGGACGATGAATAATTCACCCTGGTCTTTAGTCGCTGGCTTCTTTTTTTCTTCCCAGCCCATCAACTTGATGAGGTCCTGAGTGTTTTCCAGCAATAATGCCTGATTATTCCGGATCAGCCAGTTGCATCCTGCACTTTTAAAGTCGGTTGTTCTTCCCGGTAAGGCAAATACTTCCCGGTTATAACCATTGGCCAGGTCGGCTGTTATCATGCTGCCGCCTTTCACGGCGGTCTCGGTTACGATGGTGCAATCGCTGATGGCGGCTACGATCCGGTTGCGGATGGGAAAATGGTGTTTGCTTGCTTTCACCTGGCTGATATATTCGGTGAGAAGTCCGCCCTGTTTCATCATCTGTTTTGAAAGTTGTGCATGTTCAGGCGGGTAAAGGGAAGCAAGTCCATGCGCAAGTACGGCAACGGTTGTAAGTCCATGTTTCAGCGCTGTTTTATGTGCTATGGCATCGATTCCGAATGCGAGACCGCTTACTATCAATACATCGTAGTCTGTTAATTCACGGATTATCTTTTCTGTCACCAGTTTTCCATATTCGGAATTCCGCCTGGTTCCGACAATGGAAATCGTTTTTGTTTTGTTCAAATCCGCATTCCCTTTATAAAAAAGCAACACAGGCGCATCGTACGCAGTTAATAATCTTTGCGGGTAATCTGCATCCTGCAAACTCAGCGCGCGGATGCCATATCTCTGAAGAAAAGCAATTTCTTTTTCGGCCAGTTCGAAATCCCTGAATGATTTGATTGAGCGCGCCCTGATCTTTCCAATGCCTTCGATAGTTTCAAGTGAATAAACGGATGATTTAAAGATTTGCTCCGCGGAACCGAAATGCTGAAGCAGGGTCCTTGCATGAATCGATCCCACTTGAGGAACTTGTGTAAGACTGATCAGGTAAAGGAGATCCGGATGCAAGAAATATTTTTTTCAAACCTAATCACGTGGGTTGAAATTCCGGCAGTAAAATAACCTGAATGTTTACAGTTAAAAGCCTCAAGCCTACTGCGTTTTCACCACTTTCAGCTCAGTGCGTCTGTTCCTTGCTCTGCCGGCTTCAGTTGAATTCGGGCCAACGGGTTGCGTATCACCGAAACCTTTAAATGATAATCTTCTTGGATCGATGCCTTTGGACTTCAAATAATTTACCACTGCCTTTGCACGGTTTTGTGAAAGCAGCAGATTGTCTGCCGGTTTTCCGACATTGTCGGTATGACCGTTTATCTGAATGAACAGCAGTGGATTTTCTTTCAGCAGTTTGATCAAATCATCCAGTTCGATCTGCGAAGCCGGTTTGAGTTCATATTGATTCACATCGAAGAAAATATTTTTCAGGACGATACTTGCGTTGGCTTCGATGGGCTGGAGCGGGATATCCATCTGGTAAACAGAATCTGCGGACGGGTTAGAAAGATTAAAATTCGCTGAGAAAAATAAATACCCCTTTCGGTTTACATTAAACGCATAATTATTTCCGATCGGTAGTGTGGTCAGGTAATTTCCGGTTTCATCGGTTTGCAGTTTACTGATGATCCGTTTATTACCGAGGTCGCCGAGTTCAACGGAAGAAGGAAGGCCCTTCCCCGTTTTTATATCATATACTTTTCCTTTGACCCAGATTGTTTTTGCCGGCCGCACGTCATTGCGTAATTCAAATGAATAGAGGTCAAGCTGACCCCGGCTGTCTGCCCGGTCACTCGCATAATAAGCCGTTTTGCCATCCGCTGCCACAACCAGGCTGCCTTCATTTTCAATTGTATTGATGGGGTATCCTAGATTTTCAGGAATTCCCCATTCACCTGTTGCAGTTTTTCGCACTATGAATAAATCTGTACCTCCGTATCCCGGCAAAGTATTCGAAGTAAAATAAAGAGAACTGTTGTCCGCATGAATGAAGGGTGCGCTTTCGTCTCCCGCTGTATTGATATGGGGTCCTAAATTTTCGGGTGCCGTCCAGTGGCCGTTTTCAGTCCGGTGACAAACATAAATATCATTGCCTCCGTATCCGCCGGGACGGTTGCTTGTAAAATATAAATCTTTTTTATCAGGTGAAAGGGAGGGACCGGATTCCCAGAATTCAGTATTGAAATTAGGTCCTAAATTTTCCGGAGCACTCCATCCTTCGTTGTTCAGATAGGAAATAAACAAATCGCAGCTGCCAAACCCGTTTTGGAAATTGCAACCTGTGAATATCAGCCATTGACCGTCCTGTGAAATATTCAAAGCCCCTTCATTATTATTACTGTTGATATTGCCTGCCAGAGGCCTGGCGCGGGTCCATCCATTATCTGTACGGTCAGATTCATAAAAATCTTCATTGGTTCCATGCACCCGCCGCGTAAATACAAGATGTTTTCCGTCCAGGCTGATCGTAGGAAAATATTCTGAAACGGCGCTGTTCACACTGTCTCCCATATTATGCGGTTCAAATTTATAATCCGTATAATTTTTTTTCTCCGCATAATCGATAGCAAACTGGTAAGACCGGATCCTGTAGTCTGCTGCCCTTACAGACGATTCATGCAGGGTGGGGATGGTTTTAAAATCATTTACCGCATCGAGTGCTTCTTTAAAATCCCCAAGGCCGGCCAGGGGAATGGAATAGGAGAGACTATAATCTTTGAAATAATTGCTGTCAATGGATTTTGCAATTTTATAATTGTCAACTGCTGCCTGGTAATTTTTTAATTCGGTATACATCCCTGCCATAGACAAATAGGCATCTGCATAACGAGGATCGAGGGCAACTGCTTTCTTTAACAATTCCAAACCTTCTTTCAGGTTACCGTCCCTGCCTTCAGTCATCGACTGATCAAATAACTGTGTGGCTTTCTTATCTATTTTAGCGGGATCATACTGAGCCTCGGCCCGACAGATTAACAGGGAAAATAAAACTGTGAAGAGGGTCTTTATGAAAGTCATGGAGCAAAGGTAGTGTGGTGAGTCTGGAATTGTGGAAATGTAGAAATTGAGAATGAAATTTGGAAATGATAATTTGAAAATTTGGAATTTATTCATCGTCTGTCAACCGCCAACTGCCAACCGATCACGGCACCTGAATATACTTATGAAGCTGGAGCGAAAATTCCCATTTCGGGTTTTCCATAATATATTTCGAAATCAGCGGGGTCATGATTTCTCTTTTACTCCATTCAGGTTGTAAAAAAAGTTTGCAGCCGGGCCTTACTTTGTCTGCAAAAGATTCAGCCCACTTGAAATCGGAGGGATGATAAATCACTACTTTCAATTCATCGGCTTTTTCAATCGGGCCGGGCAGCGGCTGTTTAAATTTTTTTGGTGAAAGGCAGATCCAGTCCCATTCCCCACTGAGCGGGTAAGCGCCCGAGGTTTCGATATGTGTATGAAAACCGGCTGCATGCAATTCGCGGGTGAGTGGAAGGCAATCATGCATCAGGGGTTCACCGCCGGTAACGACGACAATCCGGCCTGGGAATTTTTTTGCCTCTCTGACCATTTCTGAAACCATGCGTAAGGGATGTGCCGATGCGTCCCAGCTTTCCTTCACATCACACCATGTGCAGCCGACATCGCAACCGCCAAGGCGAATAAAATAAGCTGCTTTGCCCTGGTGATATCCTTCTCCCTGAATGGTATAAAATTCCTCCATCAGGGGCAGGGACTGAACATTGGAAAGAACGGATTCGGAATTCATTTTTAATACTTATGCTTCAGTGCGGCAAATGTGTTTTTCATAAGGGCTGCGATGGTCATCGGTCCGACGCCTCCGGGAACCGGCGTGATAAAACTGCATTTGGGTGAAACTTCTGCAAAAGCCACATCACCTTTCAGAGCGAAGCCACTTTTCCTGGATGGGTCTGCAATCCGGGTTATGCCAACATCGATTACAATGGCACCTTCTTTTACCATATCGGCTTTCACAAATTCGGCTTTGCCCAGCGCTGCTACGATGATATCACTTTCTGCGCAGATTTCCCTGAGATTACGGGTATGAGAATGACATAGAGTGACGGTACAATTACCCGGATTGGAATTCGCGCTCAGCAAAATGCTCATGGGGCGGCCAACTATATTACTGCGTCCGATCACAGCAGCTGATTTGCCTGCAGTATTGATTTTATAATGTTCCAGCAGGAGCATGATTCCATGGGGAGTGGCCGAAATAAAACTGGGATTTCCCAGTACCAACCTGCCCACATTTACGGGATGAAAACCATCCACATCCTTGCTTGGGTCTATGGCGAGAATCACTTTTTCGTCAGAAATTTGTTTGGGTAAGGGTAACTGCACGAGTATCCCGTCCACATCCATATCCTCGTTTAAATTTTCTATTACAGAAAGAAGTTTGGATTCGCTGATATTTTCTTCGAGCCGGATCATAGTGGATTTAAACCCGATCTCCGCACAGGCTTTCACTTTTGCCGCCACATAGGTTTCACTAGCACCATTATTGCCCACGAGTACTGCCGCGAGATGCGGGATTTTATTTCCTTCCGCCACCAGGCCGGCAACGTCCATTTTAAGACTTTCCTTTATTGTCCGGGAAGTAACCTGTCCATCTAAAATTTGCATCGTGCAAAGGTACTTCAACCCGTTTTAATACGTCGTATTAAAGGTTTTTTTACGGTTCTTCTTTTTTCTCTTCCGGTTTAATTTACAGCCGAGGTGAAGAGATGATGCGTTTAATGAAGTTGATATATGGACTGTTTTTTTGTCTGAATGCCCGGGCTCAGCTCTCGCATATAGTGTCAGAGACCGCCTATATGTCTTCCGGAGCATATAGTAAACATTTTACGGATGCATTTTCATTTGCTTCCAATCCGGCATGTCTTGGAACCATTCAGAGTTTTCGATCGGGAATTCTGGCTGAAAGAAAATGGATGCTGAAGGAATTGGATAGTTATGAACTGGCTGCCTCTTTCCGGTTGGGAAACGGCGGGTGCGGAATTGCGATGCACTATAGTGGAGATGCGGACTACTATGAGCAGGAGCTGAGCCTGGGTTATGGAAAAAATCTCGGGCATTTACAACTGGGTGTGAGTTTTTCCTATTTGACGGCCCGTTCAGCGGGGTATGGTGGAACCGGCTTTGGATATTCAGGAATTGGCATTTGTTTTCCTGTATCAGAAAAATTGATTGCCGGCTGGGAAATAGGCTTACCGGTTTTTAGCATTGCCGGAAAAACGAATCAGGAAAAAGGACCTGAGTTTATTAAGATGGGATTCGGTTATGAATCGAGACCGGATTTATTTCTGTCCCTCCAGATTGAAAAGGCATCGGGATTGCCGGTGAATGTGATCGCGTATATCGAATACCGTTACAGTGAGCAGTTTTTTTTGGCGTTTGGAATAAATAGTCTGGCGGGGTCTCCTTATTTCAAATCCGGATGGAAGAAAAATAATCTGTGTATTCAGATATATACAATGTATGAACCGGTATTGGGATTTTGTCCTGGCCTTGTATTTTTCATAGAAGGAAAAAGCAAAAAGGGATGAATCCGAGAAAATCCCTGTCCATATTTTTGTTCAGTATTTGTATAATGAAAGCGATTGCCCAAACTCCGGATATCCCTGAATTCAGAGCGGAACAATTGGAATTCCAGGCAGAGAAAACAAATGCTGAACCGGAAGATGATTCCTATGAATTGAATCTGGCATCATTCAGTAAACATCCTATGAACCTGAACACGGCATCAGCGGAGGATCTTGAACAACTGCAGCTGCTGGGGATTCTGCAGATAAGGAATTTTATATCCTATAGAAAATTACTGGGTCCCTTACTGAGTGTACATGAACTGCAGGCTGTGCCGGGATGGGATCCTGAAACGATCCGTAAACTGCTTCCCTATATTGCGATCGGACGGGACGAGTCGGTTTATACTACTATAAAAGAAAGATGGAAAGGTGGGGATGCCACGGTTTTAATAAGAGCAGGCCAGGTACTGGAGAAATCGAAGGGTTTTGAAAAACCGTCTGGTCCGGATGCTTCTTATTATACCGGCACGGCACAAAATTTTTTTATTCGCTATAGTTATAATTACAAACAATTACTGGAGTTTGGATTTTCCGGAGAAAAAGATGCGGGAGAACCATTTTTCGCGTCTGCCCAACGATATGGTTTTGATTTTTATTCTTTTCATTTCTTTCTTCAGCATGCAGGTATTATTCGTGCCCTGGCCATTGGCGATTTCACCGTAAACCTGGGACAGGGATTGATTCAGTGGCAGACATTTTCCAGTACAAAAAGCAGCGAAGTACTCGCAATAAAAAGGGAAGCAGCGTGTTTGCTACCGTATCATTCGGCAGGAGAATTTAATTTTCACCGGGGAGTGGCGATTAGTCTTCAAAAAGGGAAATGTCAAAGCAGTCTTTTTATTTCCTCACAAAAGATCAGTACCAGCCTGCAGTCGGATACTGTCGGAAGGGAGGACCTGTTCAGTTCGTTTCAAAATAGCGGTTATCACAGAACCCCTGCTGAAATTGCAGATCGGAACAACAGCCTGCAGAATTCTGCCGGAGGCAATATTCGTTATAGTGGTGAACAGTTCATGATAGGATTGAACTTTATACATTTTCAGTTCAGTCATCCTTTTCAAAAACGGGATGAGCCTTATAATTTATATAGTTTTAAAGGTTCGAAGCTAACCGACTACAGTTTGGATTATAATTATACTCATGGCAATATGTATTTGTTCGGAGAATTTGCGTTGGATCAATGGCGGCGAATGGCATTTGTTCAGGGAGCCCTGATCAGCCTGAGTGAAAACATCGATATGAGTTTTCTTTACCGGAATATATCACCGGCTTATCAGTCTTTGTACAGTGATGCCTTTACGGAAAGCAGCACGCCCAACAATGAAAAAGGATTTTATGCTGGTCTCCTCTTCAAACCGCTAACCAGCCTGCAGTTCAACATCTATTACGATGTATTTATTTTTCCCTGGCTTAAGTATCGGATTGATGCACCATCGGCAGGAAGGGATTTATTTTTTCAGATTAATTACAAGCCCAATAAATCATGGCGGCTGGGTACTTTACTTAAATATGAAGTCAAAAGCACCAATGCAATGGTTTCAAATGGGGGAACCCATGGCCTGGCAACACCAGTTAAACAGCGATGGCGGATTGAAACCGAATGTACGATAAACCGGAATTTCGGTTTGAACAGCCGGATGGAATTTTTATGGATCAGAACAAACGGATTTCCGATCCGTCAGGGATATCTTGGGATGAGTTCATTGAGTTACCGCAGAT
>Ga0080027_10000663_pt1 | contig 14515 bp, 15 predicted proteins | sample OrgsoiDNA2013046_FD_70962 | JGI IMG/M metagenome (GOLD analysis project Ga0080027, IMG submission 70962) | Permafrost soil microbial communities from the Arctic, to analyse light accelerated degradation of dissolved organic matter (DOM) -... | ecosystem: Environmental > Terrestrial > Soil >... | reverse complement strand
AATTCCTGCAGGTTTTCCACAACTTCAATGGGAGCACCTGAGCGTATGGCGTAATCGATTAATTCGTCTTTCGTGGCCGGCCATGGAGCATCTTCAAGATAACTGGCTAATTCTAGTGTCCAAAACATCGGTATCCTTTATTTATTTTCTGGCGTTTTTAATAAGGTCAGATTGAGGGGTAGATCCCGGATCAAATGCTTTATGCCTGCCTTTAATTTTTCGCAAAAGTAATTTTTATAATGAAACGACCAAATACCATTTATAGGCGGCAAACTGCCAAACAAAGGGGAACGGCCTTTATATTTGTAAATGAACCAGACAGTGGCAGGCAATCCCATTTTAATCGCAAGGAATATTCATAAATATTATGGTGAATTACACGTATTACAAGGGGTTAGTCTCGAAATTCATGCGGGGGAGATAGTAAGTATGGTTGGACCATCCGGATCCGGTAAAAGTACTTTATTACATATCCTGGGTACGCTGGATGAACCCGAAAAAGGTGAAATACTGCTGAAAGACAAGGAGTTGCATTCACTCAAAGGGAAATCACTCGCTGCCTTTCGTAACCGTCATATAGGCTTTGTGTTTCAGTTTCATCACTTATTACCTGAGTTTACGGCATTGGAGAACGTTTGTATCCCGGGTTGGATAAGTGGCGGGAAAAAGTCTGTTATAGAATCGAGGGCCCGTGAACTGCTTAAAACCCTTGGGGTGGAACACCGGATGGAAAATAAGCCTTCTGCCCTGTCCGGAGGTGAGCAACAACGGGTGGCAGTCTGCCGCGCCCTCATCAATGCGCCTGATATCATATTTGCGGATGAACCCACAGGAAATCTTGATTCTGCCAATGCAAGGGAATTGCACCGGTTATTCTTCGAACTACGTGAAAAATTCAATCAGACTTTTTTAATTGTCACACATAATGAGGCCCTCGCAGAAATGAGCGACAGGGTATTGCATATGAAGGATGGGGGTATGAAGGATGGGGGTATTGTATAAATTTTAAATGTTCCGCTCTTCACCCTTTCTGCCTTGCTTTCCAGGGAATCTCCGCCACGCCTAATAAATGTGCGATATAGCGGGAAAGCACAAAAAGGTAGTCACTCAGCCGGTTGATATACTTAACAATTAATGGATGACTCAATGAGTCATTTATTTTCAGTTCCACGATGGTACGTTCTGCACGCCGGCAGACCGTTCTGCAAATATGTGCCGTGGAAACAATCATATGACCTCCTGGCAAAATAAAAGATTTCATCTCCGGAATGAATGTATTCATCCAGTCAATTTCATTTTCGAGCAATAATATATCCGATTCATTCAAATCAGGTATCTGCATTGAAATTTCTTTTTTCGGATCACAGGCGAGAGAAGAGTCGATTGTAAAAAGTCGATCCTGAATTTCGCCAAGCATTTCACGGCTATGTGTATTTTCAAACTGGTCTCTCAAAAGACCGATATAAGCATTCAGTTCATCTACTGTACCATAAGCCTGGATACGCAGATGACTCTTTGGAACTTTTGTACCTCCGATCAGGCTTGTCTGACCGGCATCCCCTGTTTTTGTATAGATTTTAGAAGACATTCTTTGAAAAATAAAACCCAGTAAAATTACACAGGCGCCAACGCAGTATACCGGCCTTCTCTGCGTTTGTCGGTTTCAATAACACCATCCCGAAGTCTTACTACACGATGCGCGTAGTTGGAAATATCTTCTTCATGGGTTACCAGCACAACCGTGTTGCCGGCAGCCTGGATTTTATTAAATATTTCCATGATTTCTATGGATGTCTTGGAATCCAGATTGCCCGTAGGTTCATCTGCGAGAATGATCGAAGGATTATTTACCAAGGCCCTTGCAATGGCTACGCGCTGACACTGGCCTCCGGAAAGTTCATTGGGTTTATGGTGACTTCTGTCCGTCAGACTGACCCGCTCCAGCACCTCCATGGCCATTTCAATTCTGGTCTTTTTTGTAATGCCGGCATAAACAAGCGGCAATGCAACATTTTCTGCTGCAGTTAACCTGGGTAGTAAATTAAATTGTTGAAATACAAATCCGATTTCTTTATTCCTTACTTCGGCGAGGTCATCATCCGTCATCTGACTTACATCCTGATTATTCAGAATATAAGTGCCTTCAGTTGGAGAATCCAGACAGCCAAGAATATTCATTAATGTACTCTTACCGGATCCGGAAGGTCCCATCAAAGCAACATATTCATTCTTGTGAATATCCAGACTGATCCCTTTTAAAACGGGAACAGCCTGTTTCCCCATGAAATAACTTTTTACGATCCTGTCCAGATGAATGATTGCATTCGATTCCATGATCATTTTCATTTGTCTCCATCAGGAGCCAGCAGGGTTTTTTACAACCCGCGGTACTTTAAAATATATTTCATCTGCGCCGGTCGCATTGCTCAGGGCATCAGACCGTTTCAGGGGAAAAGCAGGATTGTCTTCGCGCAATACATTGGTCTCCGTTCCCATATAAATAACCGGCTCAACGTTACTCAGATCTAATGCATTGAGTTTTTCCACAAATCCAATTATTTTTTGAAGATCCATTTTAATTTCCTGCTTTTTAGCCGGCTCAAATTCGAGACTGGCCAATTTGCATAAATTATCTACGAGGGCATCATTCAGTTCCATAAAAAGGGATTAGGACAAAAATAACGGATTCAGGGAGATTTTGAGTGCCTCTTCATTATCTTCGCCTTCCCCCATGGAGAAAAATAAAGAAATTGTTTTAAGCGGTATCAGACCCACTGGTTTTCTACATCTTGGAAACTATTTTGGGGCGCTCAGGAACTGGGTGCGTATGCAGGATGAGTATACATGTTATTTCTTTATCGCAGACTGGCATAGTCTTACAACACATAGCGACACAAGCGAATTAAAAGCAAATACCAGAAGGCTCGTTGCTGAATTAATTGCCGGCGGTCTGGATCCGGATCGATCAGTCATATTTGCGCAAAGTGATATTCCTGAAATTCCTGAACTCTATCTTTATTTGAATATGATGGCTTACAAGGGTGAGCTTGAAAAAACAGTTACATTTAAAGAAAAGGCAAGGAAACAACCTGAAAATATAAATGCAGGATTATTAACATATCCTGTTCTCCAGGCTGCAGATATTCTCATCCACAGGGCGCATTATGTTCCCGTTGGTAAGGATCAGGAACAACATGTGGAAATGACAAGAAATTTTGCAGAACGGTTTAATCACCGGTACGGAGAAGTATTTCCAGTTCCCAAAGCCTTTAGCTATTCCACAAATCTGATAAAAATTATGAATCTCGATGGGAGTGGTAAAATGAGCAAGAGTGAAAATCAGATGAATACCATTTATCTGAATGATGAAGATGACCTGATCACAAAAAAAATCATGAAGGCAAAGACTGACCAGGGTCCCGCAGAAATCAATAGCACTAAACCGGAATATATTCAGGGCTTGTTCACCCTGATGGAGCTCGTCAGTGAAACGGATACATTGTCAAAATTTGAAACCGATTTTAATCAGTGTGTGATACGTTATGGTGATATGAAAAAACAACTGGCATCGGATATGATCAGGTTTATTAAACCCATCCGAGAAAGAGCGCAGGTTTTGCAGAATAATCCGGCAGGGATTGATGAGATACTGGCTCAAGGTGCGCGTAAAGCAAGGGTAAGTGCTGCTGCAACAATTTTAGAAGTGCGTAAGGCAGTAGGGTTTAAATAAGTCGGATGGCCCGATTCTATTTTATATTTCGCTCATAAGAATTTACATTTAGGAATGGCAAAAACGAAGAAACCCAAGCATATCGCTGTGGCAGGAAATATTGGTGCTGGGAAAACCACACTCACTGAATTATTAAGCAAACATTATAAATGGATACCGCAGTTTGAAGATGTTGATCATAATCCATATCTCAATGATTTTTATGAAGACATGCCGCGCTGGAGTTTCAATCTGCAGGTCTTTTTTCTAAACGGCCGCCTGAATCAGTTGCTGGAAATTTACAGTGGCACGGAAACGGTCATCCAGGACCGAACAATTTATGAAGACGCTCATATTTTTGCGCCGAATCTTCATGATATGGGCCTGATGAGTAAAAGAGATTACAACAATTATTTCCAGTTTTTTCAGACCCTGAAAAGAATGGTTCAGCCACCGGACCTGCTCATCTATTTACAGGCTTCTGTTCCAACACTGGTAGGTCAGATACAGAAACGCGGAAGGGAATATGAAGAAAATATTCGGCTGGATTATCTGAAGCGACTCAATGATCTGTATAATAAATGGATCGACGGATATAAAGAAGGAAGCCTGCTGGTGATCGACGTGGATAAAAATAAATTTCCTGAAAACGAAGAACATCTCGGTGAAATCATCACCAGAATAGATGCGCAATTGTATGGATTATTCTAAAAAAACGCCAGGTTATTCAAAGTAAAAAAAAAGCTCCCTGATAGAGGAGCTCTTATAGCAAACAACGTTAGAGGTCGTTAAATACAAAGTAATTGGGTGCCAAGTTGACGAAAATATCCTTAATAAAACAAGTTTTTGTTAAGTTTTTTTAAAATTACCTCCGGAGAACGCATTTTTAGGCCTAAAACAGCTGGTTTGGCCTTTCCAGCCTACTTTTAAAGATGAAATATCTACCGTTAAACCCCTCCATATTCAGGCAAAACCGGCTTCGTTTTCAAAAGGAAATGCAACCTGCATCCATCGCCATTTTTGTAAGTAATGATGAAATTCCTTCCAACGGAGATGCGATTTATACTTTTAAACAGAACAGTGACCTGTACTGGTTAACAGGCATTGAACAGGAAGATACCCTGCTGGTATTATTTCCAGACCATCCTGATCCAGAATTCCGCGAAGTGCTGATTCTCGTGCGTCCGAATGAATTAAAAGAAAAATGGGATGGGAAAAGATTAAGGGCAGAAGAGGGGAAAAGTATTTCAGGGATTAACAAAGTGGTTTGGCTGGATACCAGTGACGCCTTAATGCAGATTTGGATTCATCTTGCTAAAAATATTTATCTCGATTCAAATGAAAATGACCGTAAAGGCAGTCTTTTACAAACACGCCCGTATCGGTTTATTCAGGAAACAAAGAAGCGTTATCCGCTTCATCAATATCTCCGGGCCGCGCCCATACTAAAAGAACTTCGATCCGTAAAGACGCCTGAAGAAGTTCAGGTTATTCAGCAAGCGATCGATATTACGCATAAAGGATTTCTGCGTGTTATGCAGTTTATACGCCCCGGCGTGTTTGAATATGAAATAGAAGCGGAGATTCAGCACAGTTTTCTTTCCCAGCGCGCAACAGGTCCAGCATATGGAAGTATTATTGCTTCGGGTGAAAATGCGTGCATTCTTCACTATGTATCCAACAACCAGGAATGCAAATCCGGCGACCTGATCCTGATGGATTTTGGTGCTGAATATGGCGGATACAATGCCGACCTAACACGCACCATTCCGGTGAATGGAAAATTCAGTAAAAGACAAAAGCAGGTTTATAATGCCTGTCTTCATCTGCATGAATATGCAAAGAGTATATTGAAACCCGGAATCACAATCAATAAATATCATATACAGGTAGGAAAAGAAGCCGATATAGTTTTTCAAAAAATCGGATTACTCAGTAAAGCCGATGTAAAGAATTCAACAGCTGAACAGCCTGCTTACTGGAAATATCTTTTTCATGGAATATCCCATCATCTGGGCATAGATGTGCATGATCTGGGTACAAGAACGGAACCCCTGAAGGCGGGTATGGTACTTACTGTTGAACCTGGAATTTATATTCCTGAAGAAAAAATGGGCGTGCGTATTGAAAATAATATCTGGCTTACAAAATCCGGAAATAAGGACCTGATGAAAAATATTCCGATTACTGTTGAGGAAATAGAAGCATTTATGAAAGATAAAATCTAAAGGGCCAGACAGATGATTACAACATTTAATAAATGAAACATATCCCAAACTTATTTACACTGTTAAATTTATTCTTCGGATGTATAGCTATTATCTGCACGCTTCAAAATGGCATCACGATCGTTTATAGCGCTGAAGGATCGCAGTTTGCCGATATCCCCGAGAAAATCTGGCTCTCACCCTTATTTATCGGGCTCGCGGCGCTGGCAGATTTTTTAGATGGCCTGTTCGCCCGAATGCTAAAGCAGGGTTCTCCTTTGGGAAGGGAACTTGATTCACTGGCCGACATTGTTAGTTTTGGAGTTGCACCGGGAATGATTTTATATCAGTTTTTCCGGATGGGCTTTATGCGACAAACCGATGGTGCAGACGTTTCTATGATCTGGTTATTTCCGGCACTTATACTTCCCTGTGCAGCGGCTTACAGACTTGCAGTCTTTAATCTGGATCATAGCCAGTCGAAAAGTTTTAAAGGAATACCCGTTCCTGCAGTCGGACTCATGGTTGCATCATTACCATTAATCTATTGGACAAAAAACGTCGATTGGGTAATCCCTGTTTTATTGAATAAATGGTTTTTAATCGCATTAACGCTTCTCTTATCTGCCGGTATGCTAAGCCGGATGCCCATGCTATCCATGAAATTCGGCGGAAAGAGTGATCCACAGCAAATTCCAAGATTTATACTGATCGGAATATCCGCCATCGCTGTATTCTTTTTACATTGGCTGGCAGTGCCCTTTATATTCCTTTTTTACATTATTGTATCTTTGCTTTTCAAAAACAGAATTGCATGAATTATTCGGTACAGGTTAAAGTGATGCCTTTGAAAGAATTGTTGGATCCACAGGGCAAAGCAGTCATGGGCGGCCTGCAAAACCTGGGGATTAAAACAGTGCAGGATGTAAGGATTGGCAAAACCATTCAACTTCAGGTAAATGCGACCAATGCGGATGAGGCAAAAAAAATCGCTGAAGAAGCCAGCACGAAACTTCTTGCTAATCCGGTAATGGAATATTTTGAGATCTCGATTTTGTAATTTGAGCATGCATGGAAGTAATCATGTAACTACTTTTAAGATCCATGCTATACTTTCACCGTTCCACATTTCCATACTTTCATACTAAATGCTTTATCTCGTTCCTTCTCCCATCGGCAATCTGCAGGACATTACCCTCCGGGCACTTGAAGTATTGAAAAAAGCAGATCTCATTCTGGCAGAGGATACAAGAAACTCTTTGAAACTGCTGAACCATTTCCAGATTATTAAGCCACTTACTCCCTATCATCAGCATAATGAACACAAAGTTTTACGTCATCTTGTAGACCAGCTTTTACAGGGCAAAGTAATGGCCTTGCTCACGGATGCCGGCACGCCGGGAGTTTCTGATCCGGCATTTTTATTGATACGTGAATGTATCCTTGTAAATATTCGCGTGGAGTGTCTCCCGGGAGCAACGGCTTTTGTTCCCGCCCTGGTGAATAGCGGACTGCCCATGAATCGATTCTGTTTTGAAGGATTTTTACCTGTTAAGAAAGGTCGTCAGACAATTTTGAAAAAATTAGCGGTAGAAGAGCGGACCCTGGTGTTTTATGAGTCTCCATTGCGTTTAGTAAAGACACTTGAAGAATTTGTTGGATATTTCGGGGCATTCAGGAAATGTTCTGTAAGCAGGGAACTGAGTAAGCTGTATGAAGAAAATATCCGCGGATCACTGCAGGAAGTGATTGCACATTTTAAAGACAAGGGAGTTAAAGGTGAAATTGTGATCGTGATTGAAGGTACCGGATAAAGTGCTTACATCATTTCTAATCGCTATCCATCATACCCTGTCTTATTTTTAAGAACAATAGAATAAAGATGAAATTTTCCGGGAAATTATTTTGGACCTGCCTTTTTATGACTGCCGCTTTCTCCTTCAAGGGATTTACACAGCCGGACCGCTGGCAGCAGCGCGTGAAATATGCGATGGATATAAATATGAATGTACTGACGAACCGCCTGGCAGGAAAGCAGCAGCTTGAATACACGAATCATTCTCCGGATACACTGAGAAAAGTTTTTTATCATCTCTTCTGGAATGCATTTCAGCCCAACAGTATGATGGATAACCGGAGTCGGCAACTTGGTCTGGTATTAAACAATAATGTGCCGGATTGGGATGTTCGTGTTCAGGACAGGATTCAAAATTTAAAACCGGATGAAATCGGTTATCAGAAAATATTATCCCTTAAAATGAACGGTGCAGTTCAACAATTCGAAGTGGAAGAAACCATTCTGGAAGTAAAACTATCCAAACCCATTCTTCCAAATACCACGGTACATTTCGAAATGGAATTTGAAGCACAGGTTCCTTTGCAGATACGCAGGTCCGGCCGGGATAATCCCGATACAAAAGTGCGTTACTCAATGAGCCAGTGGTATCCTAAAATCTGTGAATATGATTATGAGGGCTGGCATGCTACGCCTTATATCGGAAGGGAATTTTATGGGGTCTGGGGTGATTTTGACGTGACGATTCATATCGATAAATCTTATATTCTGGGTGCAAGCGGTTATTTGCAGAATCCCCAGGAAATCGGATTTGGTTATGAAGCAAAAGGAACCAAACCACTCAGGCCTTCAGGAGCTCAGTTAAACTGGCATTTCATTGCACCCAATGTGCATGATTTTGTTTGGGCTGCTGATCCGGAATTCAAACATGTAACCAGAAAAATCCGTAATGACCTTACGCTGCATTTGCTATATAAAACGACGAACGCTCCGGAGAAAAACTGGTTGAATATCCTGGATATGATGGAAGTGGCCATTCCATTCATCGAAAAAACCTTTGGCCCCTATCCTTATAAACAATATTCGTTTATACATGGCGGGGATGGCGGCATGGAATATCCCATGGCAACACTACTTAAAGATCCAAGTGGATATATGCACGAATTCATGCATAGCTGGTACCAGGGAATGCTCGGCACAAACGAACTGAAATATCCATGGATGGATGAAGGATTTACTCAATATGCAGCTGCAAGGGTGTGGGGATTTCTCAAGAAGGACAGCAACTATGATCAGACTTTTAAAAAAGAATTTAATAATTATTTCTTTACGGCAAAGAGCAGTTCGATTGAACCCATGACCACCTATGCTGATTATTTCAGTACGAATGCAAACTATTCTTTTTCCTCTTATTATAAGGGATCCGTGTTTATGGTTCAGCTCGGATATATTGTAGGAGATTCAGCATTGGATAAAATACTTTTAGAATATTACAGGCAATGGCGTTTCAAACATCCGAATCCGGATGATTTTTTCAGGGTGGCGGAAAAAGTAAGCAGGCTGCAATTGGATTGGTATAAAGATTTCTGGATCGGAACCAATAAAAAAATTGATTATGCTATTGACAGTTTATGGGAGACAGGTGGAAAAACAAGTATCCGGCTCCGCATGCTGGGGCAGGTGCCGATGCCCATCGATATCCTGCTACAGTATAATGATGGCAGCAGGGAACTGGCTTATATCCCATTATATTCCATGTTCGGCAGCAAACCCATTGAAAACAGCAGTATTCCAAGATCTGTTTTTGAACCCTGGAAATGGACGAATACAACCTATGAATTTATTGTAAATCATAAACTCACGGATCTAAGAATTATTGAAATTGATCCTTCCCACCGGATGGCGGACATGAACAGGAACAATAACAGGCTGGAATTGAAATGGGGACCACAATAAGTATTCATGATCTTCTGAAATATTTATTGATCGCTTCTACGCGATTTCCAACATGCAGTTTTTCATAAATATGATAAACATGTTTGCGAACAGTTTCCGGGCTGATAAAGAGATTGGCTGCAATTTCCTTATATAATAATCCGAGAGATAACTGCTGCAGGATTTCATTCTCCCGCCTTGATAAAACAGAAATGGCGCTGCCGTTTTTTGCGTGCAGTGGATTCCACCCGTTACCTCCACTGTCATTGACCTGGAATACGCTGACTACTTTCCTTGCGATCAGGCTGCTCATCGGTGCCCCGCCCTGAACCATTTCCTTTATAGCTCTTAGCAGTTCTGCCGGTGCAGTTCTTTTTAAGATATATCCATTTGCTCCTGCACAGAGGGCCTCAAATATTTTTTCATCGTCGTCAAATACTGTGCAGATCATAAATAGCAGTTCCGGAAAATCTGGTTTTAAAGCCCGAATGCAATCTATTCCGGATTCACCCGGTCCAAGGTTGATATCTACAATAACTACATCCGGAATCATCAGCGGGATCAACACAATGGCCTCATCCAATTCAGCATAACTTCCCGTCAGTTCGAATGCTTCTGATTTTGTGATTATGTTTTCCAGCGCCGATCGTATTTCAGTATTGTCGTCGAGGAGCGTAACTTTTATTTTTGGCTGGAGGACTGCGGCGGGGGGCGGACAGGTGTTGTTTTTTAGCATATATATCATTTTTTCGATCAGGCTTCAGTTAAAAAATATCCTGTCTTCCCTTAACCGTAAAGAATGAAATTACCGAAGACGGTATTTTATGAAAAAGTAAAATCACCCTATTCTTAAAGGAAGAAAGCCTGCATCGAATTTGGAAATGCTTAAAGGATTCGCTGATAAGGAATCTGCAGAATATATTTTTCCTGGAAAGATGATTCCGGAAACATTTCATGAATATCGAAAGCTTTAGGCTTTAATCCGCTTTCTGAAATTTCAGCTGCCAGATCTCCACCTTTTAAACAAATCAGGCCACTTGCTTTTGGAAGCTCTTCCGAAGCGGAATCCTGATCTTTTGATATATTTTGAGGGCGCAGAAGGGGTCTTGCCCAAAACCAGAGATCCTTTAATGGTGCCACTGCCCTTGATACGGCAGCATCAAATTTTCTATCCCTGATTTCTTCCGCGCGTATATGTTCTGTAATTACATTTTTTAAGTCTAAAGCTTCAGCTATGGCATCTACTACTTTAAGTTTTTTTGCGATACTGTCCACCAGTTGAAACCTGGTTTCCGGAAATAAAATCGCCAGCGGAATGCCTGGAAATCCTCCGCCTGTGCCGATATCAATCACATCCGTTCCGGGAACAAATTGAAATACCGCTGCAATACTCAGGGAATGCAAAACATGTTTTTCATATAATCCGCCAATGTCTTTTCTGGATATCACATTGATTTGCGCGTTCCATTCCTGATATAAGGCTTCCAGTGCCTTCATTTGTCTGATTTGTTCACTTGTAAAATCAGAAAAATATCGGGTGATTATCTCCAGGCCGCGCGTGGTTTCTTCCATACTGAGGGTGCAAAGATGATATAATATCCGATCATCCAGATATCGAGCAGCCACCAGACAGGGAAAAGATCTGACTCCCCTAATTTCTTCATGCTTAAATAATAAACAGTTCCCTGGATGAGAAATCGGAGCAGAAATACCGAAATGGTCCATTCCCATGGGAAATACAGTAGGCTTAATACAAATGCCGGATAAAATAAAAAATGGGTGACAGCATACAGTGCGAGAAGGAATTTTTGCCTGGGCTTATAATATTTCCCCGTTGTGTAATGCCTGGTCTTTTGTCTTACCCATTCACCAAATGTATTTTTTGGATCAGACCGGGTAAAGGATTCCGGATCAATTACAATTTTTGTATTTCTGGCATTTGCTACTTTATTAATAAATAAATCGTCATCCCCACCGGGCAGATGATTGATAGAAGAGAACCCTTTGTTTTTCAGGAACAATTCTTTTTTATAGGACAGATTTCGACCCACTCCCATATAAGGCTGGCCGGCAAGTGCAAATGACAAATACTGTAATCCTGAATGAAAGGTTTCAAAACGGATTAATTTATTCAGGAGGCCCGGTTTTTTTTTATGAGGACTATAACCCAAAACGATCTGCGTACCATCCTGGTAACCATCCTGCATTTTCTCCACCCAGAATTCACTTGCCGGAATACAATCGCTGTCAGTAAGTAACAAAACCTCATGTTTCGCTTCACGGATGCCCATGCTCAGCGGATATTTTTTACCGGGAATGCCCTTGGCTTCATATTCAAGGTTTACGATATGCAGACCTTTAAAAGTCTTTTTAAATTCTTCCAGCAGGTACCTGGTATCATCCTGGCTATTGTGATTCACTACAATCACTTCATGCGTACTTGGATAAGTTTGGGAAAGTGCACCCGGAAGATTAGCAGCCAGGTTTGCGGCTTCATCACGGGCGCAGATGACTACACTTACCGGATGTTGCTGGGATTGCTCCCTGGTTGGTTTGCGAAAAAAAGCCAGTCTTTGGAAAAACCAGGCATAATACATAACCTGAATAAAACAAATAAGGCAAAATAAGGCAAACCAGATCTCACTCCACGAAAGATAGGGGGGAAGTTTATACATCAATGACTACGGTTAGTTAGGGACGTCAAATTTAAGCTTTTTTCAGATGCATGTCTTTCTAATGCCAAATTGAAGTAAAGAGGTCCTGGTCCAAATCATGCATTCATCAATAAACGTACATTGCGCCCTCGATTATGGCGAATTTATCTTTTGAGTTAAATGGGAAAGACAAATTTTCCTCTGCCCGCGCCGGTCTGATCCGCACGGATCATGGGGATATTCCCACTCCTATATTCATGCCTGTCGGAACTGCCGGCAGCGTAAAAGGAGTTACCGGAAACCAATTAATAAATGAAATTCAGGCAAAAATCATACTGGGTAATACCTACCATCTCTATCTGCGTCCGGGAACCGAAGTGCTTGAAAATGCAGGCGGACTTCATTCTTTCATGCATTGGCAACACCCTATTTTAACGGATAGTGGCGGATACCAGGTATTTTCCCTGGCGGGTACGAGAAAAATATCTGAAGAAGGCGTAATGTTTAAATCACATATTGACGGATCACCCCATATGTTTAGTCCGGAGAAAGTAATGGATATCCAGCGGAGTATCGGAGGAGACATCATCATGGCTTTTGATGAATGCCCTCCTTTCGGTGCCGGTTTCGAATATGCAGAAAAATCCATGCTGCTCACACATCGCTGGCTGGACAGGTGCCTGCAGCGATTCCAGGATACACCAGACCGTTACGGCTTTACACAGCATTTATTTCCAATCGTTCAGGGCGGCACTTTTGAAGACCTCCGTCGTACATCCTGCGCTTATATTTCCGCTAAAAATGCGCCGGGAAATGCCATCGGCGGACTCAGTGTTGGCGAACCGGATGAGGTATTATATGCCATGACAGGTTTATGTTGTGAAAACCTTCCTGCGGATAAACCCAGGTACCTGATGGGCGTGGGAACACCCTGGAATTTATTGGAATGCATCAGCCTCGGTATTGATATGTTCGATTGTGTAATGCCTACCAGAAATGGAAGAAACGGAATGTTATTTACATCCAGCGGAGTGATTAATATTGATAATAAAAAATGGGAGAACGATTTCTCACCCCTCGACGAAGGTATCGGGAATACTTTCAGTAATCAGTACAGCAAAGCCTATCTCCGTCATTTGGTAAAAAGCAAAGAACTCACCGCACTGACCATCGCGAGTGTACACAATCTTGCTTTTTATTTGCATCTTGTAACCCAGGCAAGGGCCCATATTCTGGCGGGTGATTTTTCTTCCTGGAAAACAAATCAGGTGAATATTTTGAAAGAAAGACGCTAGATCAGTTCCCTTTCCAAACATTATTACTTTCGTCTGCGTCGGGAATCATGCGATCAGGATCTATTGTCACGGATTCAATTTTACGTGTGGAAGGGTATAAAAATTTCCATTCGCCACCGCGTTGCCAGATTTCAACAGGAAGACTTATTCTTCCGGTAGTACCTCCGATTTCTTTCACTTCAACCGTAACAGGCATAGGAAGTTGTTCGCGGTTTTGAATTGTAATATAGGCCCCGTTTGCAGGATTGGATTGCACATATTCAACATTGCTCACAGCCTGATCTATTTTCCAGTTGTTTAAAAACCATCCTCTCCAAAACCAACTCAGGTCCTCACCACTGCTATTTTCCATGGCATGAAAGAAGTCCCATGGTGTAGGATGCTTAAAAGCCCAGCTGGATATATAATACCTGAATGCGGTATCAAATCTTGATTCACCCAAAATCACATTACGCAGCAATTCCAAACCCATTCCCGGTTTATCATATGCCGTTACGCTCAGGTAAAAAGGCTGCGCAACCTCCGGAATCGTCATGATCGATTCTGAATTTGTTTGAAAATAGCGTCTGCTGCGCTCCCGGATACGGGGTTTTTTCAGGTACTGGCCATGATTAAAATCTGCGTCCGCTATTGTATTAATAAATGTATTAAAACCCTCATCCATCCAGGGGAATTTGCGCTCATTACTTCCAACGATCATCGGAAACCAGTTATGTCCAAACTCATGACTCGTAACATCCCAAAGGCCTCTGTTATTAGAATTTGCATGACAGAAAACAATGCCCGGATATTCCATACCACTTATAGATCCGGCAACATTTATTGCATTGGGATATGTATATGGATACCATCTTCCTGAATAACCCTCCACCGCGCTCTTGGTAAATTCTGTTGAACGTTTCCAACCCGAATCCAGATTA
>Ga0080027_10000658_pt1 | contig 14560 bp, 12 predicted proteins | sample OrgsoiDNA2013046_FD_70962 | JGI IMG/M metagenome (GOLD analysis project Ga0080027, IMG submission 70962) | Permafrost soil microbial communities from the Arctic, to analyse light accelerated degradation of dissolved organic matter (DOM) -... | ecosystem: Environmental > Terrestrial > Soil >... | reverse complement strand
GGGAAGCCACTAATTTTGAACTCAAGCTTCGATGCCGTCATACACCTTGCAGGCGAGACTGTGGTCGGGCGGCGTTGGACAGCGCAAAAGAAAGCGCGTATTCGCAACAGCCGAATTCAAGGAACTCGGACATTGGCCGAAGCGTTAGCCCGGATGGAAACCAAGCCGCGAGTGCTGATTGCAGCGTCGGCGATCGGGTACTACGGCGATCGTGGCGACGAGATACTGACGGAGGAGAGTCCTTCTGGAACAGGCTTCCTCGCCGAAGTTTGTCGCGAATGGGAAAGTGCATCCGAAGCCGCCGAACGCGCCGGAATTCGCGTTGTACATATCCGCACCGGCGTAGTGTTAAGCCGGCATGGTGGAGCGCTCGGACAGATGCTGTTGCCGTTTCGTCTCGGCCTGGGCGGGAAGCTGGGCAGCGGACGGCAGTGGTTGAGCTGGATTCATATCAAGGACATTGTTGGCGCCGTGCAGCACGCGATCGCGAAGGAATCTGTCCTCGGGCCGGTGAATTTGGTCGCTCCGAATCCTGTGACGAATGCGGAATTCACCGCTGCTCTTGGGAAGGCGTTATCGCGTCCGGCCATTCTTCCGGTTCCGGCGTTCGCTCTGCGGTTGGTTCTCGGCGAGATGGCGGACGAAGCGTTGCTGGCGAGCCAACGGGTGCAGCCGAAGCGCCTTCTCGATGGCGGATACGAGTTTCTTTTCCGAGAGCTGGGACCAGCTCTGGCTGACGCTGTAAAAAATACGTAATTATTTGAACCGGCCCTTGTCGAAGGCCGTCACCCTCTCCACAACGCTCAAGACGCGCTTCGGCAAGGGGAGCTTGCTGCCTTCCTCCAATATCGGAACTAGCTTGTCGAATTCCGGACCTGAGTGCGAGCCCGTTAGCATGATGCGGATGGGGTGGAACAGTTCCTTGCCTTTGGCTGAACTTTCCGCTTTGACTTCATTGACGATGGCCTTGAACCGCTCCGCCGTCAGGGGTTCACTGCATGAGTGCAAGTCGAGAATTTTCGCCGTAAAGCTGGAGAACACGGCGCTTGTATGAGGCATTCCCAATACCTCGGCATTCTCTGGGGCGGCCAGCGCCGCCGCTGCATCGAAACCAAAAATAGGCCCGGCGCGATCGGGAAGCTGGTCCAATCGGTCGACGGACGGCGCTAATAGGCCTATTACTCGATCGAGCCAGACCTGCGTCGGGTCGTCAATCGCGACCGGCAGCAATCCCGCTTTCACAAAAAACGGCGCGGCCAGGGCCGCAATCTTTCCTACGGGCGCTTCCTTGATGTAGTGCCGGTTCAGCCAGTACAGCTTCTCCATATCAAACACCGCGGGTGACGGCGTAACCCTTTCCAGCGTGAATTCCTGAATCAGTTCCTGCGGAGAAAAAATTTCACGCGTGCCGCCGCTCGGGGCCCAGCCTAGCAGTGCGAGATAGTTGGTGAGTGCTTCAGGGAGAACACCCATGTCGCGGAAATTAGCGATGGAAGTTGCCCCGTGTCGTTTCGACAGCCGCTCGCGGTCGCTGCCGAGAATCGTTGAAAGATGTGCGAACTCCGGCACTGGCCAATTCAACGCTTCATACAGAGCCACCTGCTTGGGCGTATTGGAAAGGTGATCATCGCCGCGGATGACGTGCGTGATTTTCATCAACGCATCGTCGATCACCACGACATAGTTGTAGACGGGCATCCCTGAGGAGCGCAGTATGATCGGATCGCTGACCACTTCGTTGGAGAACTCCACCTGGCCGTGGACGATGTCGTGAAAACGGATCGGGCGCTCCGGAATGTGCAAGCGAATCGCGCAGGCTGTTCCCGAGTCTCGGCGGCGCAAGGCCTCAGCGGGGTCAATCGCGCGGCAGGTTCCCGGGTAGATCGGCTGGCGATGCTCGGCCTGCGCCAGCTCACGCTGCTTCTGGAGTTCGGCGTCCGTGCAAAAACAGAGGTACGCTTTGCCCTCGGCTAACAGGCGCTCCGCATACTCGCGATAGGTCAGGATGCGGTCGGATTGACGGTAGGGACCGTAAGGACCTCCTTCCTCAGGGCCCTCCTCCCAATCGAGGCCAAGCCATTTGAGATCCTCGACCAACTGTGCCTCAAAACGAGCTTCGCTGCGCTCGAGATCGGTGTCTTCGATGCGCAGAACCATGGTCCCACCCGTCTTGCGAGCGTAGAGCCAGTTCACGAGCGCCGTGCGGGCATTGCCAACGTGAAGTTGGCCGGTTGGGGACGGCGCGAAGCGAACGCGCACAGCAGAGGGGGCGATTTTAGAATCCGAAGTCACCCTTAGGATGTTATCAGGGCGTAGCCCACCGACCGAGCTGCCTAGACTGATCGGCGTTGCTGAACGCGCAAGTAGGTGTGGGTAATGCGGTCGTGCCAACAGAGCCGGTTCTCATCGAGCAGGACCCATACGAAACCCAGCATCATTGAGACCGCGCTCAACAGGGATGCAAGCAAACGCCAACGTCGCTGTTTTCTCCCTGGAAGCTTGCTATCCATGCACACCATTTCCAGCCCACACGCCCGCATGCCCAAAGTAGTCCCGGTGTACACCACGAACAAATATTGATAAATGAGCCAGAACCCGACCGCAGCCACGACGGCCGACATCAGCAACTGCGAGCGGGGAGGGATTTCATGAGTAATTTTCGAAGCGATCCATCCCCAGACAACGATGCCACAGCCCACGATGGCGGCGTCGAGGATGGCAGCAAGGCACCGTCGCGTGATTGAAGCGGGCCGGATCGGCGAATCGGCAACGGGACGCGAATTCGCGTCGACGGGTGCCTCCAGAAGAATCCCGCCCAGCGCAGGTTCCGCCGGAATCAGCTCCGGCGCGTCGAGGATTCGGGGTTGCTCGATGACAGGTTCCGCCAGCCCATCCCACGCCTCGGACTCCATGGAACGCGGAAACGCGATGAGGTTCGTCGGTAATATCAGATCGGGCACGGACGTTTCTGCGGTGGCGCTTATCGGTTCCACCAATTCCGGTCCTAAGCGCAAACCTCCTGGTTCAGATTCCATTAGCGGCTCGAGGGCATTGGCAGAACGAGACACCTCTACAGAGGCCAGTCGGCATGGCTCGACCGAGTCCAGCGTCAGCACCGGCAGTTGCAGCGGTATTTGCAGCGAAGGGTACTTGGGAGCTCGCGGCTTCCGGCGCGTGCGATAGTTCTGCATCTTAGCGGCGAGTTCCTCGCGCCAGTCGGTAGCAAGTTCTTCGATTGGTTCCTCCGCCGATGGCTCCAGCGCAGATACCGCCGCTTCCATGGAAGGCTCTGAGTCCAAGAGGGTGGCGGGCCCTTCTGGAGCCGCATGAAAGGCGACTAAACTTTCGATTTCGGGTTCCAGCACTACTTCGTCAGGCATAGGTTAACCGTCGCGGTGAACATCACCGTTTAAGAGGGAAAGAGGCCGGGAGATTGTGAAAACCAGAGCGCGGGGAAATCTACGACCTACGCATACACCCCGCGGCGCTAATTTGGTTTCACTGACCGGGGCATGCTAACGTCACGTATCCCCGGTGAGCCACCCATACAGCCCCGCGGGGCATCTGAACGCAATGCGATGATTTCCCGCTCTCATTGGATTATCACGGCCGTTACGGCTTGTCACCTGCTTGCAGTCCATTCGCTAGTTACCAGCCAGTCACTTCCCCTGTGCGCCGCCCCAGAATCGCAGGACGAATCGACGATTTGCGCGCAGCAACAGGAAAAAGATGGCACGGTCTACAAACTGCACGGGAACGCGAGAATTTTCTATCGCTCGTATGTTCTCTCCGCCGATAACGTAACCTACGACTCCCAGAGCGGCGATGCGTCGGCTGAGGGACACGTCGTGCTCGAGGGGGGTGTCAATGACGAGCACATTGAGGCGAGTCGCGGCGCTTACAACGTACAAACGGAATTCGGGAGTTTCTACTACGTCCTAGGCACGACGGGACTCCAGCCCCGCGGGCGAAACGTCAAGTTGATTTCTGACAACCCGTTTGCTTTCAGCGGCAGGTTAGTTGAAAAGCGCGGACCGGGAAGATTCGTGGTCCACGATGGGACCGTCACAACCTGCCAACTTCCGCAGCCCAAGTGGCAATTTCACGCGGTCCGCGTGACTGTGGAAGTAGCCGGCGAGGCGCGGATCTACAACAGTAGTTTCTGGATTCATGGCGTGCCGATCCTGTACCTGCCGTTCGCCACGCACCCTTTAACGAAGGAGCCCCACGAGTCTGGGTTCTTGATTCCCCATTTCGGCCGCTCTTCTCGCAAGGGCGCTGTTATCGGGGATGGCTACTTCTGGGCCATCAATCGCAGCACGGATTTGACGTTGAGTGGCGAATATTATTCGCAACGCGGCGGATCGCAGAACGCGAATTTTCGCTGGCGACCCGCGGACTCCGCTTTTCTCGACATCAGTTATTTCGGAGTGATCGATGAAAATGGATTTGGCGGAGAGGACGCGCACCTTAATGGCGAGGGGCAACTTCCCTTGGGTTTTCGCGGCGTTGCCGATATTGAATACCTCAGCAACTATGCCTTTCGCTCTGCTTTTAGTCCGACGTTCACGCAAGCCGTAGATTCCGAAGTGAAGTCCAAGGTTTTTGTCACACGCAATAGCAACGGGTTTTCCTATAACGCCGAAGTGGGACGTTACCAGAACTTTCAATCTACCCACGCGGGGGACGTCGTCACAATTCTGCATGCGCCGGGATTTGAAGTCTCGGGTGCGGACCAATACCTTGGCAAGACGCCGCTTCTTTTTTCTCTGGATAGTGCCGCAGAGGGACTCTCGCGAAGCGAGCCTTTGTTTCGGACCGGCAACCTGGTTGGGCGTTTCGATTTTCACCCCAGTGTCGCCCTGCCTTTGCATTGCCAGGGATGGTCCTTGCGTCCCCAGTTGGGTCTGCGCGAAACGCTCTATACTCAACGCCTTCTCCCCAGCAAGAGCACAAACACAGCGACCGACGACCCCCTGAACCGAAATGCGCTGGAGGTATCTTTAGATCTGCGCCCCCCTACCGTCGAACGCGTATTTGCCCGCGAGGTGTTCGGACGAAAACTGAAGCATGTGATCGAGCCCAGCCTTGCTTACCGCTACGTGACGGGTGTCAATAACTTCGGGAATGTTTTGCGCTTTGACTTCAGGGACATCCTCAGCAACACGAACGAGGTGGAATACGGCGTGACGCAGCGCCTCTATGCTAAGGGAGGCAAATCCAGTGACGAGGATTGCCGTGACCTGGAAGGCCTGCCGATGTTCGGCGTGCAGGGGGAAACACGTTCCGCGAAGCATCCCTGGCAGAAGGAGGATGCCCGTAATCGGCCCTGTCCGAAAGGCCCGGCAGCACGAGAGATCGTTTCCTGGCGAATCGGCCAGAAATATTTCCTGGACTCCAAGTTTGGCGGCGCTTTGGTAACGGGGCAGAGGAATGTGTTCGAGACTTCCGCGGCCTTTACCGGAATCGCGTTCTTGAGCGACGAGCGGCGCTGGTCTCCTCTGATCTCTCGTTTGCGAGTGCAGACTTCCGCACGCTCGGAAGGAGAATGGAATCTCGATTACGACTTCAAGAAGGGAAGGGTCACTTCCAGCGAGGCGATCGTCAACTACCATTTCGGGAACATCATTGTGGGCGGGAGTGACAACTACCTGCATACCCCGAGTGTTGTTTCGGACAACGGCATTGCTGAACTGTCACAGTTTCATCAATTTCGCGTGCTTGTCGGCTACGGTTTTCCGACCAAACGCGGCTTCAGCGCGATGGCCAACGTCGGCGTCGACGCGAACGCAACCGGTCGAGAGTCAGGATTGCAGTACGCTTCCGTGCAGTCCACCTATAATTGGGATTGCTGCGGTATGAGCCTGGGATACCGGCGTTTCTCTCTCGTCTCCGTCGACCGGGTTGAAAATGAATACTTTTTTCAGTTCAACCTGGCCAACATCGCTTCCTTTGGCAATCTGCGACGGCAGGAACGTCTGTTCTAGCAATCCGGCCTAACCCCCTTCGTATGAGATAATTGGAGTTGGTCCTTTCGATGTTGAGGCGGTTCTTCGTGCAGTCATTTCGACGGCTTTTTTCGCTGATTTTCGTTATCTGTCTCGGGTGCGCCGCACAGACGGCTCCACCCGATCTGGCGGCCAAAGTAGAACATCACGTCCGCGCGTATTATCAGGTACCACCGCAGGTTCAATTACAGGTATCGGCACTCAAACCAAGTGATTTTCCAAGTTGGGACGCGCTTACAGTTACGTTTCTCCAGGGCGATACCCGGAAAAACTACGAGTTCCTGGTCTCCAAAGATCAGAAAACTCTAATTCGCCTCACCAAGCTCGATTTGTCAAAAGACCCCTATGCGGACACCATGAGCAAGATGGATCTCAAGGGTCGGCCCACCCGTGGCAATCCTAATGCCAAGGTTGTCGCCGTGAACTATGACGACTTCCAGTGTCCCTACTGCTCTATGCTTCACCGCACGCTGTTTCCGCAGATTCTTGCGGAATACGGAGACCGCGTTCTATTTGTGTACAAGGATTTTCCCCTTGAGGAGATTCACCCTTGGTCCCGCCGCGCGTCCATTGATGCCAACTGCCTGTTCGCACAGAAGAACGAGGCGTACTGGGATTTTGCGGACTACATTCATGCCAATCAGCATGAGGTGAGCGCGGAAAAGGGCCAGGACGCCCAGTTTGCGAAACTCGATCAAATCACCTTGCAGCAAGGCGAGAAAGAGCACCTGGATAACTCAAAATTACAGGCTTGCGTGAAGGCTCAAAACGACGACGCTGTAAAGCTTTCCATGAAGGAAGCTGAGAACCTGGGCATCGAGTCGACTCCGACGCTGTATGTGAACGGCGTGAAACTGGATGGAGCCGCCCCGGTCGAACAGCTTCGGACAATTTTTGACCGCGCATTGCGAGAGGCTGGCGTTACCCCACCTACGCATGGACCTATACCCGCCCCACCGGCGACACAGGGAGCGGGGCCCGCTTCCAGATGACTTCACGAATGATTTCCCCGACACCCGTTTCCGCTCTCGCAGCTCAGGAGATGTCCCTGCCCTTGTTTTCGGTTTTGCGATCCGCTGCCCTAAAGCTGGCCCTGTTCTGCCTTGCGATCACTGCACTTGGGCTCCTCACAGCCTGTAACTCTCACGGGCCCGACGTTATGGCAAGGGTAAACGGCCACAACATCCTCAAAGCCGACGTCGATAAGTATTTCCAAAACCAAACCGCTGGCGCCGAGCAACAACCAGTCGGGGAACAAGCGGACAGCCTGCGTTTGAGCATTCTCCGCGAACTCATTGACAACGAAATTATTATGCGCCGGGCCGAGAAACTCGGTCTGTTGGCCACGGATGAGGAAGTCGACCGTAAGCTGAACGAAGTAAAATCTCCCTTCACCCAGGAGCAGTTCGACCAGCGCCTGAAGGACAAGAAAATCACGATGGATGACTTCAAGCGTGATATTCGGCGATCCCTTACCGTGGAAAAGGTAATTAACAAGGAAATCACATCGAAAGTCAGCGTCACCGATCAGGACATTACCAGCTACTACAACGCCCACAAAGCTGAATTCAATCTGGTGGAGGCGCAATACCACTTGGCGCAGATCCTGGTTACGAGCCAGCCGAACCCTCAGGTCCGGAATCTGAAAAACGACAAGGCGCAAAGCGATGCGGAAGCGAAGAAGAAAGTTCAAATGCTATCGAACCGTCTCGATAGCGGTGAAGACTTCGCCTCCCTCGCCATGAATTATTCGGAAGATCCCGAGACAGCGGGTAATGGTGGTGACCTGGGATTCACGCCAGAATCCGCGCTGAAGAATACCGACCCCGCCACTCGCGATCTGGTAATGAAACTGAAAGTCGGGCAGAACAGTCCTGTCATTACGGTTACCAATCCGCAAAGCAAGCAGCTTTTCGGTTACCGCTTCGTGAAGTTGCTGGCGAAAGAGCCCGCGGGACAGCGCGATCTGGGAGATCCCCGCGTCCAACAAGCCATCCGGGAACAACTTCGGGATCGCCGCGAACAGCTTCTGAAAGCCGCCTATTATGAGGTTCTGCGCGATCAGGCCAAAGTGGATAATTACTACGCACAGCAGGTTACCGAGAAGGCCGGAAACAGCACTCCTTAGCGGCTACTCGATCACCACCAACACATCGCCGGCGTTGACGCTTGCGCCCTCGGCAACCAGGATCTTCTGCACGGTACCGTGCTTGGGCGATTTTAGTTCGTTTTGCATTTTCATCGCTTCCACGACAACCACGCCTTGACCTGCTTCCACCTTTTCATGTTCCTGGATCAGGATGCGCACGACTTTCCCCGGCATGGAAGCAAGAATCCTCTTTGTGCCTTCCGCGACTCCGCCCGCCCCGCGCCGGTTTTGGAGTGAGCGGGGATCGCGTACTTCCGCCGTGTAGCGCTCGGACCCTACCCACAAGTGGGTCTCATCGAGTAATTTCTCGCGCTTGACCTCATACGAAACCCCATCGATGATCAGCGAAAGAATGCCAGGTCGCACCAATACGGCATCCACCGAGACGTCGGCGAGGTCCACCGAACAGAGCCATCGGCCGTCCTTTTGTTTCAACTCCAGCCGATAGGGATGACCGTCTATTGTCACGTCGTAGATCAACGCAAGCCATCCCGAAGTGCGGCCTGCTTCCAGTTTGCCGTCTGTACCAACGCCGTCTCTGCCCGGGTCTCGCCTCCCTGCATGCCTTCAAACAGGACTGCGGCGATCGCCGCCACCTTTGCGTTGCCAGGGGAGGCCTGATGCGCAGGTGGTTTAGCGAGCAGCCTCTCGAGGTAGCCTGTATCCAGTCGAGCGGCTTGAAAATCCGGGTCTTGCAGGATCCTTCTGAAAAGAGGCAGGTTCGTCTTAATACCGCCGATAAAGTACTCGGTCAGCGCACTCTGCAATCGCATCGTCGCCTGCTGGCGGTCGGTGCCGTAGCCAATCAACTTGGCCAACAATGGATCGTAATCGAGCGGTACCGTCCAGCCTTCATAGCTCCCGCTGTCATGGCGGATACCCGGGCCGGAAGGCGGTAGCAGCATCGTTATCTTGCCTGGGCTTGGGAAGAAGTGATTGTCCGGATCCTCCGCACAAATCCGGCACTCGATCGCGTGTCCACGAATCATGACGTCTTCCTGGCGAAATGGAAGTTCTCCGCCCGATGCAATGAGGATTTGCAAATGTACAAGATCCAACCCGGTTACAAGCTCGGTTACCGGATGCTCCACCTGGAGGCGGGTGTTCATTTCAAGGAAGTAGAAGTTTTTTGCTTCGTCCACCAGGAATTCCACCGTGCCAGCATTTGTATAGTTCGCCGCCCGCGCTACTCGCACCGCGACTTTACCCATCCGTCGGCGCATGTCTTCGTCTACAACGGCAGAGGGCGCCTCTTCCACAACTTTCTGGTGCCGACGCTGAATCGAGCACTCGCGCTCGCCCAGGTACACTACATGCCCGTGCTCATCGGCCAAAACCTGCATCTCGATGTGCCGTGGACGCACGATCGCCTTCTCGATGTAAACCTCATCGTCCCCAAAGGCCCGCGCTGCCTCGCTCTGGGCTCCCTCCAGTGCGGATCGTAGCTCGGCCCTTTCGTGCACCAGGCGCATGCCTTTACCGCCGCCACCGGAGGCCGCCTTCAGCATCACCGGATATCCAATCTCCTCAGCCACTCGCTCAGCTTCTGCAACGGAGGTAAGCCCTCGGAGGGATCCGGGAACAAATGGAATTCCTGCCTTCTCCATGGCCCGCCGTGCGCCTGTCTTCGATCCCATGGTCTCCATGGCATCGCCTGTAGGGCCAATGAACTTGATACCTGCCGCGGCGCAGGCTCGCGCAAATTTAGCATTCTCCGATAAGAAGCCGTATCCGGGATGGACTGCATCAGCTCCTGCTCGCCCAGCGGCGTTCAAGACTCGCTCAATGTTGAGGTAAGATTCGCTGGCCGGGGTTGGGCCCAGGTAATAGGCTTCGTCCGCATTGATCACGTGCATCGACGCTCGATCGGCGTCTGAATACACGGCGGCAGACCGGATTCCCAGTTCACGACAGGCGCGAATCACGCGAACTGCGATCTCCCCTCGATTGGCAATCAGAATCTTCTTGAACATATCGTCGAATCAACTCTCGCGCATCTGGGAGCGCTCTTCATTGTACCGACTCGAATACCCGGGTTTGCCCTGTCTCGGCTCTAACCCTTAGATCCGCAAAGCAAAAGGCCTCTTCCGCGGGGAAGAGGCCTATGCTCTAAAAATTGCACCAGCTACTGCTTGTTCTCATCCAGCGTGATGCCGCCCGGCTTGTTGGCTTCCTTCTCGGCTCGCGCCTTCTTGGTGGCAAGGTTCTTGTCCACCCATTCGTCCGCCGACTTTTCGTCGGCAGCATATGCGGCAGGGTCGCCACACTGGATGTCCGCGCGTTCGCGATACATCAGGTTGAGGTAGGCCATGGCGTCGTCGTAGTCGGGACGGAGGGCAAGAGCCTTATCCAGCATCGCAATACCGTCGGCGACGGTGTCCCAATTCTTGGTATGAAGTTCGGCACAAACTTTCTTGTCTTTCAGAGGCTCCGTCGGCTTCAGGCCCAATTTCACGCGTTCTTCCATACGCGGTTGGAAGGACTTAGTCCAATCGATCACGCCCACGGAGTAATAAGGCTCCGCGTCATTGGGGTCGAGTTCAGAAACCTTGACGTAGTATTGACGCGCATCGTCAAAACGCTTCATCTGCAGATAGAGTCCCGCCACACCCTTCGTGCTATTGATCTGCTGTTCCTTACTTGGGTTGGCTGCCTCAATGACTTTCTTGTATTGCTCGATCGCCTGCTCGCCAATGCGCTTGTTCTCGGCGTCCTCAGAACCAGGAACGTACATCTGAGTGTACGCAGTCGCCAGGTACATGCGGGCGTTCAGCAGAGTCGGATCCAATTCCACGGCGTTCTTGAATTTCTCGATCGCCTCTTCGTATTTCGCGTCTTTGTAGGCTTTCACGCCCGCATTCAGCTCGCTGCGAGCCTTGAGCTTTTCACAGCCCACACCCGACAGCAGCATGAGGGCGGCGGCCGAAAGTGCCAGCAGTCGTGCGCTCCGCTTCATCGCTTGGTTATCCCCTTTCGCTTCGCAGGCCGTGGCCTGTACATCTTCAGGCCGGATCTAGTTGCCCGCTTCAATCTTCGCAGTAATCAGTCCAACTTTGTCCACGCCTGCCGCGTGACCGATATCAATCGCCCGGGCAACGGATTCAAAGGCGATATCATCATCCGCTTTGACGAACATGATCTTTTCATTCCGCATCTTGTAAATGTCGGTTAGGCGTCCTTGCAGGCTGTCCCAGGTCGCTTCATCCTGGTTGATTTTCACGGCCGGTTCCTGTCCGGCTCCGCGGTCCAGAACCTGGACGACAATTGTCCGGTCCGACGGTGGAGGAGGATTCTTGTCCTTCGGCGGCTGCGGAACCAGCGCATCCAAGCCCTTCGGAGTCACCGGCGTGATGACCATGAAAATGATCAGCAGCACGAGCAACACGTCAATTAAAGGGGTCACGTTAATGTCTGCGCTTGTACCCCCGCTACCACCAGCTCCCATACCCATAGGTCAATCTCCTGTGCCCGAATTCTCGGGCTTGTCTTATGTGCCGCTCGGTTTCGGCACTTCGGCTTTACGCTGCTCGGTCAGCAAACCCAGCGAGTCAACGCCGGCCGCGCGTACGTCGTCCACGACCTCGGCCACGTCTTTGTACTTGGCTCGAGCATCCGCTCTCAGGAACACCGTCTTATCGGTGGTGCGGGCGGCGAGCTTGTCTTTGATCTTCTGCGTCAGAGCATCGGCCGGAAGTTCGTCCGATCCAAGAAATACTTTGCCGTCGCGTTTCACCGCTACGATCAGAGCATCTTCCTTATCGGCGTCCTTCATTGCAGTGGGATTGTCCACCTTTGCCATGTTCACGTCCACGCCCTTGTGCAACATCGGCGTGACCACCATGAAGATGATCAGCAGTACCAGCATCACGTCCACCATAGGGGTGACATTGATGTTGGAATTGACCTTGGCGCCTTCGTTTCTAACTGCGATTGCCATGGAATTCTCTCTCCTCGTGCTACCACCTGAACCCTCAGGCGTGAGCCTGAAAGCATTTTCGACTTTCTCGGGCTCGGTCCGGAAGTGCGGCGATAGCCGCGCTATCCAAGACAAAACACTCGGAGGCGTTGGCCTCCGAGTGTCCGGAAAGTTAGCGGCTCTGGCGCCGTTTCAGGAAGTAGTCGACCAGTTCGCTGGACGAATTGTCCATTTCCACGTCGAAGGCTTCGACGCGATTGGTCAGGTAGTTGAACATCATTACAGCCGGAATGGCCACCACAAGGCCCATGGCCGTGGTGATGAGAGCTTCCGAAATACCGCCCGCGACCGCCGCTAGACCTTGGACCTTGGCAGTAGCGATGCCGTTGAAGGCGTTCAGAATACCGACGACCGTTCCGAACAGTCCAACGAAGGGCGCGGTCGAGCCAATCGTGGCCAGGCTACCCAGTCCGCTCTTCAATTCGGCATGGACAATGGCTTCCGTGCGCTCCAAAGCGCGCTTCGAGGCTTCGACGATTTCGCCCGGGATGTCCGTGCTGGCTTGGTGGGCGCGGAATTCCATCAGTCCGGCCTGTACGACCTTCGCCAGGTGGCTCTTGTTATTGCGCTCCGCCACCTTGATAGCTTCGTCCAGGTTGCCCTGCTTCAAGGCTCCCGCAACCGCCGGAGCAAATGCCCGGGACTGACTGCGCGCCGCGCTGAAGGCCAGCATGCGGTCAATCATCACGCCGATCGACCATCCGGACATGATGAACAGGATGCCGACCACGATCTTGGCCAGCAGTCCCATCGACTTAAACATTGCCACCAGGTCGACGCTGCTACCGGTGTCCGCCGCCTGCAGCCAGGTGGCCACCAGGTGTGTTTGGCTGAATACTGCGTTTGCTACGTTGGCTACGAACATGAGTCGCTTTCTCCTCCTCGGATATGTCTCAAGAATCTAAAATCTTCGCCATCGGCTGTCAGCTATCGGCTCACAACCAAATCTTTCATGACTAGAACACGGAATTCGACAGCCGACAGCCGATAGCCGACAGCCGCATTTGTTATCCGCCGAGCGTGAACTTCACTTCCACCGTTGTGTCGAGTTCGATCGGGTCGCCGTTGAGCAGATAGGGCTTGTAGCGCCACTGCTTCACGGCATCGATCGCGGCGGGAGCTAGCATCGCGGGACCGCTGACCAACGTCAGCCCCTCGATGGCACCTTCTTTGCTGATGATGGCGTGCAGTATGACCGTGCCCTGAACTCTAGCTGTCTTAGCCAGGGGCGGATAGTTGGGTTCAACTTTCTTGATTAAAAGGCCAGCACTTACGCCCGATGAAACGCGCATTTTCGTGACCGCGACCTTCGGCACCGCAGCGGTGCTCGTGCCGATGATGCCGCCGATCACGCCGCCCATCGAGCCGCCCGGGACACCACCGGGAACGCCGCCCATGACGCCAGCGGTTGTCGGCGGCGCTTCTTCTTCCTGCACGATCTTCACTTTTTCAGGAATCTTGGTCGGAGTGCGCAAGGTGCTGTCAACCATTTCGGTCTGCACATGTACCACATGAACGGGAGCAGCTGGCGGAGGCGGGGGTGGAGGCGGAGGCGGAGGAGCCAGCAGCAAGGTTGACTGTAGACCTTTAGGCAGGGCTTCCGTGAAAATCAATGGGATCAACACCAGGACGCCGACCAAGATCAACTCGATGATGAACGAGATGGTCGTGGTCATGCCGCGCTTGCTTTTAATCTTGTTGCCGGATTCCAGTAGGCTGTCTTCAAACATGGGCTTATCTCCGTATCCTGCTACTTAAGCGTTAGACACCAGCCGTTTCCGTTTTGCTCCCACATTTGGGGCCTCGCCTTAACCTCTGCGAGCCGCCTTCCGGGTCTCTTTTGCCGTCTGGGCCCGGTGTTTGTGTGGAAGAGTCTAACTCCCATCAAATCAAGCTTTTGCGCGAACCGCCACCGTTTTCGTCCCCTTCTTCTCTGCGCGCCAATCCTGGTACGCAACCAGAATGGGAGCGGCTACCGCTATGGACGAATACGTTCCTATCAGAATTCCGATAACGAGCGCGAATGAGAAATCATGCAACACCTGTCCGCCGAACAAATACAAAGCCAAGACGGTAAGAAACGTCAATCCTGCCGTCAGGATGGTTCGGCTCAGCGTCTGGTTGATGCTCTTGTTGACGACATCCGCCAACTTCTCGCGCCGCAGTTGCTTCAAGTTTTCCGCAATGCGGTCGAACACGACGATCGTGTCGTTATTCGAATACCCAATCAGGGTCAAGATAGCGGCAATAACTGTCAGCGAAATCTCCTTGTTTGTCAAGGAGAATGCTCCAACCGTGATAAGAGTGTCGTGAAAAACCGTCAGCACAGCTGCCACTCCGTAGATCCATTCGAAGCGGAAGCCGAGGTAAATCAGCATTCCTCCCAGCGAGTAGAGCACCGCAAGCTTGGCTTGATTCTGCAATTGC
>Ga0080027_10000655_pt1 | contig 14609 bp, 11 predicted proteins | sample OrgsoiDNA2013046_FD_70962 | JGI IMG/M metagenome (GOLD analysis project Ga0080027, IMG submission 70962) | Permafrost soil microbial communities from the Arctic, to analyse light accelerated degradation of dissolved organic matter (DOM) -... | ecosystem: Environmental > Terrestrial > Soil >... | reverse complement strand
CACGCCGTAGCTCTGGGCGACGTCGACGTGCGCGGCCAGCGTCGTGTCCTTCGAATCGGCCCGCCGCGCCGACGCACGCCGCGCCAACCGATCGGCCAGGCTGCCGATCGAGGCGAGGATCTCGCTGGTGTCGCTGCCGGCCGGCGCCGCCCGCAGCGCCATCGCCGCAGTGCCGATCCCCAGCGACTCGTAGCCGCTGGCGTCGCGCAAGAACCGCACCACCGCCGCCAGCTCGGGCGCCGTCTCGGCGTCGACCCGGTAGACCCGCACCTGCGAAGGGCGCAGGTAGCCGGGCCGCTCGTGGCGGTGGTCGTAGACCTTGAGGAACCCGGCGCTCTCGCCGCGCACCTCCAGCCAATCCCCGCGATAGAGCGTGGCCTGCGCGGGGGCGTTGTCGCGGGGGGCGTTGCGGAGGACGGTGGGATCCTCGGCGCAGAGGGCGACCAGCAAGACGACCGCGGCGGTCATGTTACTCCGCCTCCGCGTTGTCGTTGGCGGGAGCCGGCGTGCGCGAGGCGACCGGCGCCGGCCCGGAGCCCTGAGCGCGGCCCTGCATGCCCAGCAGACCGCCCGCAAAGAATCCGCCCGCCGACGGCGGCGCGACGATGACCTGGATCTTGTCGGACAGCTTGTCGGCCAGCGTCTTCTGGATGAGGAGCGGGTTCTTGGCGATGAGCGCCGAATCGCGCGCCATCTGCTCAGAGTTGGCCTTGCCGGTGATCTCGATGCGATAGGCATCGGCGTCCGAGAGCTTGCGGCGAGAATCGGCCTCGGCGACGGTTTCGATCTTGCGCGCCTCGGCCTCGCCCTCGGCGTCCTTCATGCGCTGCACCTTGCGCGCCTCGGCCTCCAGGCGCCGCTGCTCGATCTCTTTTTCTTTCAGCGGCAACACGTGCTTCATCGCCTCCTCGCGTGCCTTGGCGGCGATGATCTCCTCGGAAGCGGCGGCCTCGGCGGCCTTCTCGCGCTGCACCTTGGACGCATCGCCTTCCAGCTCCGACTCCTTCACCTTCTTCTCCTTTAGCTGCAGCGTGTACCGCATCTTCTCGGTCGCCAGCTCCTCGGCGAGCATCCCTTCCAGCCCCGCCCGATATTGCGCCGGCAGATCGACGTGGCCGAGGTAGAGCGACCGCACCGTGATCCCGTCCTTGCCGAGCAGCGTGCGCAGCTCCGTCTCGATGTCGTCCTGGATCTCGATCCGCTTGTCGCTGAAGATCTCGCGCACCGTGTGCCTCGACAGTGCCCGGTGCAGGACGCCGTCGACCACCGGCTCGATCAGATCGCTGCCGACGTTGCTGGGGAGACGCTTGGCGACCTCGCCGATCCGCGCGGGATCGAGCGCATAGCGGACCGTTACGGCCACGCCGACCGAGAGCCCCTCGACGGTCTGGAAGGGGGCCGCGTCGGTGGCGCTGGCGCTCGCCTGCGGCCGATAGACCTGATCGCGCAGCGGGTACCGGCGCAGCTCGTGCACCAGCGGCACCATGAGCGTCGGGCCTTCGGGGACCACGCCGATGCCGCCGGTCAGCCGGTTGGTGCGGATCCCGATCTCGCCGGCGGGGACCACCTGAACCGGCGGGCGAAAGAAGAGCAGGAGCAACGTGCCGGTCAGCGCCGCGCCGGCGATGTACCGGCGGCCGCGCGGGCTACCGAAGACCTCGATGCAGCCGAGCACCAGCGCGGCGCCGGCGGCGCGCACAAAGACGTAGACCTTGAAGACGGTTTTCTTGAAGCGATCTTTGAACGATTCCATTGGTGTCTCCTCGGGGTGGCGTGGGCGGTGGACGTCAGAACGCGGTGAAGGTTTTCCTGGCCAAGCGGCGGCCGTCGGGAGCGAACACCTCGACGATGTAGGCGCCGGCTTCCAGGCGATGGCGCGACCAGGTCCGCCAGCGGCGGTCGTCGCCCACCGGCATGTAGTGACGCGCGATCTCGACGCCGTCCCGGGTCCACACGTGCTCGATGAAGCCGGCGCCGTGGCCCGAGATGGTGGTGTGCGCGTAGACGTTTTCGCCGCCCGTGAAGGGCGACGCCGGCGTCGGGCCGTCGACGGCCTCGCGGTTGACGATGCGGCGGCCGAGATCGAGGGTCGCCGCGGGAAGGGTGAAGCGCTCGCCCGCGAAGGCGTACGCCGACATCAGGAATTCGAGTCCGGTCATGCCGAGCGACAATTGCAGCCGCCGTGCCGACCTCCGGCTGGGCGCCACGGCCTGAAATCCCGCCGATTTTCCTTGGATCTATATTTTAGATATCTGTTTCTATAGAATAGATACCATGACCACCGCCCGCTGGCTGACCCGCCTCCAGCACGATCTGGTCAAGCGGATGCTCTGGTCGGCCCGCGATCGGCGAGAGCTCGGCGGTGCGCCCGCCCCCGGGGAGCTGGTCCCTCAGCTCATCGATGGGGAGGGACGACCGATCACGGCGGCGGCCCTCTGGGCGGCGCTGGCGGCCGAGGTGACGGCGGAGACGGCGGCGGACGGTCCCGCGATGACCCGGTTCGGCGAGGCGTTGACCCGGGCGATCGCGGCCGGCGAGTCGGGCGACGTCGACGGCGTTCTGGCGCTGGAGCCCGCGTTCGACGAGCTGGCCCGATCCTTGGCCCGATCGTTGGCCCAATCCTTGGATGAGAAAAAGACGTAAGTGCCCCGCCTCCTCGTAATCGACGATCGCGATCAGACCGTGGAGATGGTCCACCGCCAGCTCCCGCAGTTCGACACGGTCACGCGCTGCGACCGGCGCATCCCCTGTCAGGTGTGCGAAGAGCGCACGCGCGGCTGCCCGCTGCGCTGCGCGCACGACTTCGCGGAGGCCGCGGAGGTGCTGGGGCGCCAGCCCGCGCTTCCCGATCTGGTCGTCCTGGACCTGCATTTCGCGCTGCCCGAGGAGCGCCTCTTGCCCGAGGACAAATCGGATCTGCCGACGGAGGCCAAGGCGCGTCGCACGGCCGTCGAGAGCCTGCGGCGGCGGCAGGGCCTGCTGATTCTAGAAAAGCTGCGGGCGACCTACCCGACCCTGCCGGTGGTCATGTTGACGACGACCGGGTCGGATCTCGGCGCCGAGCGTCCGGAGGACCCGCTGGTCTACCTCTGCGAGAACGAGGTGGTCGACAGCCGAAGCCTGGCCGCGGAGATCTCGCGCGCGCTGGCGCTCTCGCACAGCGTCCAGGAAGGGCCGATCTTCTGGGGGCGCGCGCCCGGGATGGCGGAGCTGCGGCGGCAGCTGGAGATGCTGGCGCGCTCGCCGCTCCCGCTGCTCATCGAAGGGGAGACGGGAACCGGCAAGAGCTTTCTGGCGGAGCACGTGATCCACCCGCGGTCGGGGGCCAAGGGACCGCTGGTGGTGACCGATCTGTCGACGATGCCGCCCGCGCTGCTGGCGGCGCATCTGTTCGGCACGCGGCGCGGGGCGTACACGGGCGCGGTGGAAGATCACGCCGGCGTCTTCGAGCAGGCCCACGGCGGCACGCTGTTCCTCGACGAGATCGCCAACTTGGACCTGGAGCTGCAACGACAGCTTCTGCTGGTGCTCGAGCGCGGCACGGTCACCCGCCTCGGCGATACGCGACCTCGGCCGGCGATGCCCAAGCTGGTCGCCGCGACCCACGAAGACGTCGAGGCGCTGGTGCACGCGGGGCGCTTCCGCGCCGATCTCTTCATGCGGCTCAACCCGGCCACCCGGCTGCGCGTCCCGCCGCTGCGCGAGCGGCGGCAAGATCTCCCGGACCTGGTCCGCTTCGCGTTTCTCGAAGCGCTCCGCTCGGAGTCGCTCCAACCCCTGGTGCGCGCCTACCTGGCGCGCTTCCCCACGCCGGAAGATTTCGTGGAGGCGGAAAACACGTTCGTGTTCGGACGGCCCCGTGCGGTCGCCGCGCGGCGCGATGCCTTCTCCCTGTTCGTCAGCCGCGAATCGCTGGCGCGCATGGGCGCGCACGATTGGCCCGGGAACCACCGCGAGCTGAAGCTGCTGGCAGGAAGCGCGCTGGTCTTCTGCCTGACGCAGCATCTGGACACCGCAGACGTCGGCGCGGGCGCCAGGCCTGCCAACACCTCGGCACGCGCGCCGGCCATCCTGGACGTTCCGGATCCCTTGATCGCGCGTCTCCTCGGCGCGGTCACGGCCAGGCGCGGTCGCCCGGGCGCCGCGCCCGCTCGTGGGGGTGCACGGCGGGTGGAGATCGAGCTCGGCGCCGCCGGCAGCTTCGCGCGCGTCTCCGCCGACGTCGAGCGGCAGTACCTGCGGGCGCTCTACGAAGTTTGCGCGGGAGATCTGGAGAAGATGGCGCGGGAGTTGCTCGGGCCGCGGGGATCGGCGCGCCAGGTTCACCTGCGCCTCAACCAGCTCGGTCTGCGCCTACGCGATCTGCGCGGCGCGGGCCCGCGTGGAGGCGGCCCGTCGTGACGACCGCCGGCCTCCTGTTCTTTTGGCTCGCCAGCGCCGATGCCGGCGTGGAGCTTCCCCCTGCCCCAGCCCCCACCGCCGCCCCCGCGGCCGAGGCCGAGGCGACGCCGCCCGAGCCCGCGGGCGCGCACGCCAAGGCGCGGGTGGAGCACGCGCAGGCGATGGCCCGTCTCAAGACCGGGCGCTTCGAGGAGGCGGCGGCCCTGTTCGCGCGGGCGGCCGCCCACGATCCGTCGAACGTCGCCTACGCAACCGACTGGGGCTTCGCGCTCGGCAAGATCGGCCAGCGCGCGGAAGCGGAGGCCGTCCTGCGCGGGGCGATCGAAAAGGAGCCGAAACGCGTCTATGCCTACGTGAACCTCGCCGATCTGCTGGCGGAGGATCCCGGCCGCTGGGAGCGGCGCGAGGCGATCATCGCCTTTCTCGAAAAGGGGCTCGACACCCTCAAGGACGATCGCAAGGGCCGCTTCAATCTGATCGTCGCCCTCTCCGGGTTCGAGCGCGCCGTCGGGCGCGGGGCCGACGCGCGCGCACGTCTCGATCCGCTGCTGTCGGCCGACGCGCCGCCGCTGCTCCGCGTGCAGCGCAAGCGGGTCCTCGATCTCCTGGACGCGATCGCGCTCGACGATCGGGCGCATGCCCTCGAGGACTGGCCGGCGCCCGCCCCGGCGCTGGCCCGCGCAGAGGTCGCGCGCGCCAAGGCGCTCGAAGCGGCCGGGCGGGTCGACGAGGCGATCCGCGCGCTCGAGATCGCCGTCAACCTCGCTCCGGGCGGCGCCGAGGCCTGGCGGGCGCTGGGCCGCTTGCTGGCCACCCACGGCGGCGCGCTGGATCTCGATCGCGCCGACGAGGCGTTGCGCCAGGCGCTTGCGCTGGAGCCCGCCTGGTCCGACCTGCGGGAGCTGCGGGCGCAGATCGCGCGCCGCCGCAGCTCGCTCGCGGCGCCCGCACCCACGGCGCGCGGCGCCGCGCCGTCGGACAAAGCGCGCGCGCTCTACCAGGAAGCCGAGGAGTGGATCGACGTCGGCGATCCGATCGGCATGGGGCGCGATCTGCTCGAGCAGGCGCTCGCCGATTCACCGCCGTTCGTACCGGCGGCGGTGTCGCTCTATGCGCTCACCGGCAGTGTCCCCGCGACGACGGTGCAGGCGCTCCACGACGACGGTCCGGGGCTGTGGGCGCTGGCGGCCGGCGTGCGCAAGCTCGGCAAGACCAGCGCCGGCGCGGCCGACGTCACCGAGGCGCTGGTGACCCCCTGGATCGATCGCGCGGTCGATCTGGACGTCCAGGACGCGCGTTTCGCGCGGGCGGTGGCCCGCGCCGCCGCCGGCGATCGCGGCGGGGCGCTCGCCGATCTGGTCGCCTACATCGCGCGCGAGCCGAACCCGGAGCATCTGGCCGAAGCCCGCGCGTTGCGCGCCGGCCTGACCGACGGCCCGGCCGCCCGCAGTCGCGAGCGACGGCCGTCGCCGCAACTGGTTGCGCGCATCCGCCTGCTGGAGGATCGGCCGGACGCGGCGCTCCGCGCGCTCGGCGGGACCTGCACGCAGGATCTGCCATCCGATCGACTGCTCGCGATCGGGCTCGTCCACGAATACGCCGACCAACGCGCCGCCGCGCGGAGCTGCTACGAGCTGGCGAGCGCCGCCGATGATTCCGCCGCGCTGCTGCGCCTGGCCCGCCTCGACGCGCGGCTCGACGATGCGGAGCTGCGCCGGGTGGATCGACAGCCGCTCGGGCGCGCCGCCGGCCGCGGCATCCCGGCGGCGCTCTGGGCACTGGCCCGTCTCGCGGCCACCGACGGCGATCCGGCCGGCGCGCTCGCCAAGACCGAGCGGGCGCTGGCGCTCGCGCCCCAGGAAGCCACCGATGCCGACGTCTGGCTCCCCGAGGCGCGCGCGGCCGCGCAGCGCTGGTCGGAGGCGCGGCGCGCAGAGGAGAGCGGGCGAAACGACCGGCGGCGCCGGACCGAGCTGGGTGGCGCCGCGCTGGCCGCTCTGGCGGCGCTCCTGCTCGCGCGCCGTCGCTGGGGGGGCCGAAGCGTCGCCTCTGCGCTGCGGCGGCGGCCGGGCCTTTACCCCGAGGTGGCGCGCGCCGTCGGCGAGCTGCGCCACGACGTCCTCAAGCACCGCGCCGGCGTCCTCGGCGCCGTGGCCGACGGCCAGGCGCCGCGCGCCGAGATCGAGCGTGCGCTCACCGAGCCACGACCGACCTCGGTGGTCGTCGCCGCCATCTACGATCGCCTGACGCAATCCGCCCGCGGCGCCGGCGTCACGCTGCAGCCACTGGCGCGCGAGCCCATCTTCGGGGCGCTCGCGCGCGATCTGGCGCGCGCCGAGCTGCTCTTGCCGCGCGTGCCACCCCACGACGGCCGCGACGAGCTCGTCGCCATCGACGGCCGCCTCCGCGGCGCGCGCGCCGACGAGCTGGCCGCGCTGCTGCGCCAGGGGCCGCGCACCCGCCTCGACGCGGCGATGCTCTCGCGCTGGATCGCCGCGCTCGAGGCCTCGACCCGACAGGCCGGTCGTCCCTGGACCGCCCCCGGTCTTTCACTGGCCGATCTCGACGTCGACTTCCCCGTCGAGGAGGACGCACTCGTTGCCATCTTCGCCAACCTCCTGCGCAACGCCGAGGCCGCCGTGGCCGGACAGACCGACGCGCGGGTGATCGTGCGCGTCGACCGGGAACGCGATGTCACGGGTCGACAGTCGGTCACGCTGTTCGTCGGCGACGCCGCGACGGCGCCGCTGTCGCTGGAGGCGATCGAGGCGCGCGAGAGCGGCCGCGGCCTGGCGATCGTCCGCGATCTCACCCGCCAGTGGCGCGGACACCTGGTGGTGCGCCCGGAGACCGCGCCGCTCACCAAGCTGGTGGGAGCCTGCTTTCCGCTATGAGCGCCGGGCGGCCCCGTTTCGTGGTGTGCGAAGACGGCAGCGAATACGTGGAGCGCTTCCGGCGCTTCCTGGGCGACGCCTTCGACTTCCTGCCCGCCCAGGACTGGGCCGAAGCTCGGGCCGCCGCCGCGGGGGCCGCCGGGGTGCTGCTGGACCTCGATTTTCGCCGCACGCCGCCCGAGCGTCTGGTCGACGAGCGGGGCCCGGCGCCGACCCCGCTCGATGCCGGCACGCGCGCCCGGCTCGCCGAGACCCAAGGCATCTTGATATTGCGCCAGCTCCGCGTGGCCGGCGTCGCCTGCCCCGCCATTCTGTTCGCGGATTTCGACGACGCCGAGCAGCGCGGCTTCCTCGAGACGACTCTGGCACCGCTCACCATCGCCGGGAGTCGCCTCGGCCTCGCCGAGATCGCCGCCCTGCTGAGGGCGGCGGCCCGGGCCTAGCGCGACGGCGCTGCCGAGCGGTCGGAGCGCGCGCCGCGTGTTGCTCGGTGCGCATCCGACCCCAGCATGCGGCCCGCGCGGGGAGCCCCGCGACCCCGTTACTTGTTCGGCTGCGGGGTCATCCGCAGGTAGGGCTTGATCTCTTTCCAGCCCTTGGGGAACTTCTGCTTCATGATCGCCGGGTCCTTCAGCGACGGGACGATCACGACGTCCTGACCGTCTTTCCAGTCGACCGGCGTCGCGACCGAGTGGCTGTCGGTGAGCTGTAGCGAATCGATGACCCGCAAGATCTCGTCGAAGTTCCGGCCCGCGCTGGCCGGGTAGGTGATGATGAGGCGGATCTTCTTCTTGGGGTCGATGACGAACACCGAACGAACGGTCAGCGTGTCGTTCGCCTCCGGGTGGATCATGTCGTAGAGCTTGGCGACCTTGCGGTCGGCGTCGGCGAGGATGGGGAAGTTCACCTTGGTCCCCTGGGTCTCTTCGATATCGCTGACCCAGCCCTTGTGCGACTCGACCGGATCGACCGAGAGCGCGATGACCTTCACGTTGCGCTTGTCGAACTCGCCCTTGAGCTTGGCGACGCGGCCGAGCTCCGTGGTGCAAACCGGCGTGAAGTCGGCGGGATGCGAAAACAGCACGCCCCACTTGTCCCCGAGAAACTGGTGAAACTTGATCTTCCCCTCGGTCGAATCCTGCTCGAAGTCGGGGGCGATGCTGCCGATATGAAGCGCCATGGCGTTCTCCTTTTCCTGTTCGGATGCGAAGTCTGCGCAGGATAGCGCCCAGGCGCCAGCCCGAAAAATGGCGTCCCGGGCCGACCGTGGTAGATTGCCGAGGTCTGGCCCCCACCTTGCTTTCGCGTCGCTGTAGGCGTAGATCCGCCCCCGCACCGATGAGCCCCGCTCGTCCGTTCTCTATACCTTGCTCGTGAGTCGCTCCGAGTGAACCCCACAGACGTTCGCAATCCCGACTACTTTCACAAGGTCGTCGACTGCCAGTGGGCCTGCCCGGCGCACACCAACGTGCCCGAGTACATCCGGATGGTCGGGCAGGGGCGGTACGACGACGCCTATATCCTCAACCGGGATTCCAACGTCTTCCCGGGGATCCTGGGGCGGACCTGCGATCGCCCCTGCGAGCCGGCCTGCCGCCGCACGCGCATCGAGGAAAAGCCGGTCGCGATCTGCCGCATCAAGCGCGTCGCCGCCGACAAGCGCGGCGACATCTCGGCGCGAATCCCCAAGGCGCCGGCGCAGAAGCTGGGCAAGCGGATCGCCTGCATCGGCGCCGGCCCGGCCTCGCTGACGGTTGCCAACGATCTGGTCCCGCTCGGCTACGAGGTCGTGATCTTCGAGAAGAACGCGCTCCCCGGCGGCCTGATGCGCACCAACGTCCCCAGCTTCCGGCTGCCGGCCAAGGTGCTCGACGAAGAGATCGCCATGATCGTCGACATGGGCGTGGAGGTCCGCTACGGCCAGCCGGTGGCCAGCATGAAGGCCCTGCTCGGCCAGGGTTTCGACGCGGTCTTCGTCGGATCGGGCGCGCCGCGCGGCAAGGATCTGGAGCTGCCCGGCCGCAAGGAGGCCGGCGACCGGATCCACATCGGCATCGACTGGCTGGAGAGCGTGGCCTTCGAGCACATCCACCAGATCGGCGAGCGCGTCCTCATCATCGGCGTCGGAAACACCGCCATGGACTGCTGCCGGACCGCGCGCCGGATCGGCGGCAAGGACGTCAAGGTGATGGCCCGCCGGCCGCGCCCTTACTTCAAGGCCTCGCCCTGGGAGCTGGACGACGCGGAAGAGGAGCAGGTTGAGATCCTGGTCAACCACGTGCCGACGAGGTTCGTGGTCGAAGGCGGAAAGCTCAAGGGGATGGAGTTCGAGCGGGTCGAATGGACCGAGGACGCCGCCGGCAAACAGATCTCGACCACCAAGGACACCGTGTTCATCCCGGCGGACGACGTGATCGTCGCCATCGGCCAGGAGAACGCGTTTCCCTGGATCGAGCGCGATGTCGACGTGGGCATCGAGTTCGGCAAGTACGACATGCCCAAGGTCGACCAGAAGACCATGCAGTCGACGCGGCCCGGGGTCTTCTTCGGCGGGGATTCGGCCTGGGGACCGAAGAACATCATCTGGGCCGTCGCGCACGGCCACGACGCCGCGATCTCGATCCACAACCACTGCCGGGGCCTCGCCGTCGGTGATCGGCCCGGTCCCGAGGTCACGCTGGTGAGCCAGAAGATGGGCCTCGCCGAGTGGAGCTACAACAACGACTACAGCACGGCCAAGCGCGCCAAGATGAAGCATGTCGATCTGCAGGAGCGCTTCAAGCGGATCTCGACCGAGGTCGAGATGGGCTTCGACGCCGAGCAGACCAAGCGCGAGGTCGAGCGCTGCCTGAACTGCGACGTGCAGACGGTGTTCACCGACAAGCGCTGCATCGAGTGCGACGCCTGCGTCGATGTCTGCCCGACCGGCTGCCTCACCATCACGCAGAACGGCGACGAGCCCGAGCTGCGCAACCGATTGACGGTGCCGGCGGCCAACACGACGCAGGAGATCTTCGTGTCGGGCGGGCTGCCGCAGACCGGCCGCGTGATGGTCAAGGACGAGGACGTCTGCGTCCACTGCGGCCTGTGCGCCGAGCGCTGCCCGACGGCGGCCTGGGACATGGCGCGCCTCGATCTGACAATTCTCAAAGCGGGAGATCGCGTGGGCCCAGCCGGGGTCGGCCCGGCGGAGCCCGTCGCGGGAAGGGGCGCAAACCCTCCCAGGGTTTCCGCGGACAGATGATGCACCAGCAGCAAGTAATCCGAATCAACGACTTCGCGCTCAAGCTGGCCAACGTCAACGGCACCGGCTCTGCGAGCGCGAACGGGCTCCTCATGCAGGCGATCTTCCGGATGGGGATCCCCGTCTCGGGCAAGAACCTGTTCCCCTCCAACATCCAGGGGCTGCCCACCTGGTACGAGGTGCGGGTCAGCAAGCACGGCCACACGGCGCGGGCGCTCGACTACGACCTCGTCATCGCGATGAACGCCGAGACCTACGCGCGCGACGTCAACGAGGTCCGCTCGGGCGGCGCCCTGCTCTACGATTCGAGCTGGCCGCTCGACGCCGCGCTGGCGCGTCCCGACATCACCTTCCTGGGCGTCCCGCTGGCCAAGCTCTGCAACGAGATCTTCACCGATTCGCGCGAGCGGATCCTGATGAAGAACATCGCTTACCTGGGATCGCTGGTGGCGCTGCTCGACGTCGACATGGGCGTCGTCGACGAGCTGCTGACCGAGAAGTTCGCGCGCAAGAAAGCGCTGCTCGATTCGAACCACCGCGCGCTGCGGGCCGGCTACGACTTCGCGATCGAGAACTTCGACTGCCCGCTGCCGATCCGCCTGGAGAAGATGACCGCCACCGACGATCGCATCCTGATCGACGGCAACACGGCCACCGCGCTCGGCTGCGTCTACGCGGGCGCCACCGTGGCGGCCTGGTACCCGATCACGCCGTCCACCAGCGTGATGGACGCGTTCAAGGAATTCTGCGCCGCCTACCGCAAGGATCCGGAGACCGGCAAGAACAACTACTGCATCCTGCAAGCCGAGGACGAGCTGGCGGCCATCGGGATGGTGATCGGCGCCTCGTGGAACGGCGCGCGCGCCTTCACCTCGACCTCGGGGCCCGGCATCTCGCTCATGGGCGAGCTCATCGGCCTGGCCTACTACGCCGAGATCCCGGCGGTGATCGTCGACGTGCAGCGCACCGGCCCGTCGACCGGCATGCCGACCCGGACGCAGCAAGGGGACATCCTGGCCTGCGCCTACGCCTCGCACGGCGACACCAAGCACATCCTGTTGTTTCCGTCGGATCCCGGCGAGTGCTTCACGCTGGCGATCGCGGCCTTCGATCTGGCCGAGCGGTTCCAGACGCCCGTCTTCATGCTGTCGGATCTCGACATCGGGATGAACGACTGGGTCTGCCCGCGCCTCAAGTGGGACGACGGCTACCGCCCCAACCGCGGCCGGGTGATCGGAGCCGACGAGCTCGAGAAGATGGCCAAGTTCTACCGCTACTCGCCTGAAAACGAGGACCACGTCGCGGCGCGCTCGCTGCCCGGCGTGCATTCGAGGGGCGCCTTCTTCACGCGCGGCTCCGGCCACAACAAGCTGGGCGTCTATACGGAGATCCCGGATGAATACCAAGACGTGATGGATCGTCTGGCGCGGAAGCACCGCGCCGCCGCCAAGGCGGTGCCGGCGCCCATCATCCACAAACAGGTAGACGCCGCCTTCGGCATCGTCACGCTGGGCGGCTGCAATCCCGCCGTGCGCGAGGCGGTCGCGGCGCTGGCGGAGCGCGGGATCATCGCCGACACCATGCGGGTGCGGGCGTTTCCCTTCGGCGAAGAGGTCGAAGCGTTCCTGGACGCCCACGACCAGGTGTTCGTCGTCGAACAAAACCGCGACGCGCAATTGCGGACGCTGCTGACCATGGAGACCCGCGTCTCGAAGGAAAAACTGAAGTCGATCCTGGTCTACGGCGGGTTCCCGCTCAGCAGCCGCCACGTCATCGACGGCGTCACCGCCCAGCTCGAGCAGCGGAGCGTGGGGAGCCGGGTCGCCCGATAGCCCAGATGGTCCGAGTGCCCAAGTAGAAAAGCCGAAAGCCGGAAGCATGCCATCCCCAAAGCCAAACGTCGTCCACCCGCACCTCCGTCCCAACCAGATCGGCCTCACGATCCGGGACTACGAAGGGTCGATGTCGACGCTCTGCGCGGGCTGCGGCCACGATTCGGTGACGGCGGCGATCGTCCGCTCGTTCTATGAGCTATCCACGCCGCCGCACCTCATCGCCAAGCTCTCCGGCATCGGCTGCTCGTCGAAGACGCCCACCTATTTCGTGGGCGGCGCGCACGGCTTCAACTCGGCGCACGGGCGCATGCCGTCGATCGCGACCGGCGCCAACGCGGCCAACCGCGCGCTCACCTACATCGGGATCTCGGGCGACGGCGACTCGCTGTCGATCGGCATCGGGCAGCTGGTCCACGCCATCCGCCGCAACGTCGACATGCTCTACATCATCGAGAACAACGGCGTCTACGGCCTGACCAAGGGTCAGTTCTCGGCCTCGGCCGATATCGGTTCGAAGAGCAAGCGCGGCGAGGTCAACCGGTTCGGGCCGATCGATCCGGTGTCGCTGGCGCTGGATCTGGGGGCCACCTTCGTCGCGCGCAGCTTCTCCGGCGACAAGGAGCAGCTGGTGCCGATCCTCAAGGCGGCCCTGTCCCACAAGGGGTTCGCGCTGGTCGACGTCATCTCCCCCTGCGTGACCTTCAACGACCACGACGGGTCGACCAAGAGCTACCTCTACACGCGCAAGCACCTGTTGCAGCTGATCTCGGCGGACTTCGTCGCCTTCGCGCAGGAGATCACCGTCGAATACGCGCCGGGGACCGCCACCAGCGTGCGCCTGCACGACGGCAGCGTGGTGCGCCTGCGCAAGGTCGAGGCCGACTACGACCCCACCGATCGCCAACGCGTCGCCGCGCACCTGGAGCTGCACCGCAACCGCGGCGAGATCGCGACCGGGTTGCTGTTCGTCGACAAACAGGCGAGCGACATGCACGACACCAGCAAGACCACCGACGTGCCGCTGGCGCAGCTCCCCTACGAGAAGCTCTGCCCGGGGCGCGTCAAGCTCGACGAGCTGCAGAAGACCTTCCGGTAATGGCTGCTCAGAGGAGGAATAGGGCCCGACAGCTGGTCGGCGGTCGGATTTGGACGACGTCCGGCTGCCCGTCGCGCAAAGAGCCCGGCCGCGGGTGCGACCAGGCTCCGATCTCGACCCCGGGGGGCTCAGAGAGCCTGAACGGTGTCGATCAAGAAAGTATAGGATCCAGAGGGGAAGGTCCCGGCGTCGCCGGCCGGCGGGTCGTCCGAATAGATGTGGATGCCGAGCTGCACGATGTCGGTGGGGTCGAACGACGCCGTCGTCACGGTGCTGAGATCGAGGAGCAACGGCGTCCAGGTCCCCGCCGGCAGCCCGGCACCCACGCCGCTTCCGAAGACGTAGTTGGTCCCTGAGTCGGCGTAGATGAAGGCGCCGCCGTCAAACGCCGTGGTCGCCTGCACCTGCGCGGAGATCGTCTTGCCCGTCAGGTTGATCATCGCCTGCGAGATCAGCACCTCTACGTACTGCTGATAGTCCGTGAAGGTGGCCACGATCTGGAGGCTACCGGGCGAGGGCGAGCCCTCGGTCGTGTTGACCGTCACCGTCGGGTAGTTGGCCGGGATCGCGGCGTCGGCCGCGAGCGCGCCCAGGTTCTTGTAGGTGCCGGTGTCGACGTAGGTCTGGAGCGCGAACCCCTGAACCGTCGAGTCGAAGGTATAGGACAGGGCGGACGCAACCGCGCCGTCGCCGCCTCCGGCCGCGCTCGTGCCGGCGCCGCCGCCCGCCGCGCTCGTGCCGCCGCCGCCTCCGGCCGCGCTCGTGCCGGCACCGCCGCCCTTGCTGCCACCCGCGCCGCCGGTGCCGCTTCCGCTGGAGCTGCTCCCGCAGCCGATCGCGGCGAGCATGAGTGCCGCGCCGCTGAGACCGACCAGGATCGATCGCGAATTACACATTTTCATGAGCCGTCTCCCTTGCTGCGTTCCGGTGCTGGAGTTTGAAGGTGCGAATTACAACCGCATGTTGCGCTTCGTGTCAAACGTTTTGCCGAAATGAAGGGAGAGCGGGGATCTCGGCGTCGAGCACACCACCGTCGGGCACCGCCTGGCCGCGCTCGAGGCCACCCTCGGCGCGCGTCTGTTTCTGCGCGGGCCGGGCGGCTTGTCGGCCACACCGGCCGGCCTCGAGATCCTGCCCAT
>Ga0080027_10000653_pt1 | contig 14628 bp, 13 predicted proteins | sample OrgsoiDNA2013046_FD_70962 | JGI IMG/M metagenome (GOLD analysis project Ga0080027, IMG submission 70962) | Permafrost soil microbial communities from the Arctic, to analyse light accelerated degradation of dissolved organic matter (DOM) -... | ecosystem: Environmental > Terrestrial > Soil >... | reverse complement strand
CTCTCTTAAAATAATGTTAGTAAATGATTATGAAGGAATTTAAAAAAAATTGAAAATTGGTACAGCTTTTGGCATGGTAAAGATGTCTTAGGAAACAGACCTTCCTTTGTAAAAAAGATAAGATGCATTTCAAAAACAAATTTTTGCTGTTCTTTATCATCAGCATCGGTTCCGTGATCGGAATTGTGCGGGGTGAATCGGCTAAGCAAAAATGGGTTTTTAAGATCAAATCCAAGAGTGATACCAAAAAGCTGACCGCTGAAAAGAGACAACAGGCGAAAAAAGGCGGCGTTTTACTGGATGATATCGAGATGGCCTCTTTTCATAAAAATTAAGATTACCCGTATTTAATTAATACCCGCCCGTTCCTGCTAAACAGAGACGGGTTTTTTTATCCTCATCTCTTTTAAAATTTCTCTAAGAACCTGTACAACCTTACTTTTGCGGAATTTGTTTTTTCATGCCAAAAAATCCCGCGATCGGTTCAGTGCTCATTATTGGTTCAGGCCCAATCATTATCGGACAAGCCTGTGAATTTGATTATGCAGGCTCTCAGGCCGCAAGAAGTCTCCGGGAGGAAGGCATCAAAGTTATCCTGATCAACAGCAATCCCGCCACCATTATGACTGATCCGATGATGGCCGACAGGGTTTACCTGCTTCCCCTCACTGTTGAAAGTATTGAACAGATTCTTGAAGAAAATCAGGTAGACGCCGTGCTGCCCACGATGGGCGGACAAACTGCATTGAATTTATGCAAGGAAGCCGACGAACTGGGCATCTGGGAAAAATATAATACCAAAATGATCGGGGTGGATGTGGCAGCGATTGATACTGCGGAAGACAGAGAGAAATTCAAGCAGTTGATGATCCGTATCGGCATTGATGTTGCACCATCCCGGGTAGCGAATTCCATGCTGGAAGGAAAGGAATTTGCCCAGGAAATCGGATTCCCGCTCGTGATCCGTCCTTCTTTTACACTGGGGGGAACGGGGGGTGGTTTTGTTCATAGCAGGGATGACCTGGATTCCGCTCTGGATAAAGGCTTAAAAGCATCTCCCATCCATGAAGTGTTGGTTGAAAAAGCGGTGCTGGGCTGGAAAGAATATGAACTGGAACTTTTAAGAGATAAAAATGATAATGTAGTTATTATATGTACCGTTGAAAATCTGGATCCCATGGGGGTGCATACAGGAGATTCTATTACCGTAGCGCCGGCTATGACACTGAGCGATACAGCATTCCAGGATATGCGTAACAAGGCCATCCTCATGATGCGCTCCCTGGGGAATTTTGCCGGTGGATGCAACGTACAATTCGCATTGAACCCTGAAACGGAACAGATCATTTCAGTGGAAATCAATCCCAGGGTGTCCCGGTCTTCCGCTCTCGCTTCCAAGGCTACCGGATATCCTATTGCAAAAATCGCCGCAAAACTCGCGATCGGATATACGCTGGATGAATTGAAAAATCAGATCACACAAACAACCTCTGCATATTTTGAACCGGTGCAGGATTATGTGATTGTTAAAATGCCCCGTTGGAATTTCGACAAATTCAAAGGGGCTAATGATACACTTGGTCTGCAGATGAAAAGTGTTGGTGAGGTGATGGCTATCGGGAGGAGTTTTACAGAGGCCCTGCAAAAAGCCTGTCAGAGTCTGGAGAATAATGCAGTCGGACTGGGATATTATGGGAAAAGTCAGATGCATGCTGAAGAGTTGATCCAATATATCAAGATTCCGAAATGGGACAGGATATTCAGGATCAAAGATGCGCTCATGCTCGGCGTGAGTGTGAAAACCATTTCACAGGCTACAGGTATCGACCGTTGGTTCTTATATGAGATCCAGAAAATCTGCACGGTTGAAAAAGAAATCAAGAAATATAAAATGGAATCACTTCCCATAAGTTTACTCCGGGAAGCAAAACGCATCGGGTTCAGTGATGTACAGATCGCGATGATCATGCAGGATGGTAATGAGGAAGCCGTATATGCGAAAAGAAAAGCAGCCGGCATAAACAGGATTTTCAAAATGGTGGATACCTGCAGTGCAGAGTTCGAGGCAAAAACACCTTATTTCTATTCGAGTTTTGAAAACAGCGGATCCAACGAAAGCATAGTTACAGATAAAAAGAAAATCATCATTCTTGGTTCGGGCCCGAACCGCATCGGACAGGGAATCGAATTTGATTACTGCTGTGTGCATGGTTTGCTGGCAGTAAAAGAATGTGGATATGAAGCGATCATGGTGAATTGTAATCCGGAAACAGTTTCTACTGATTTCGATATGGCCGACAAACTTTATTTCGAACCTGTTTTCTGGGAACATCTCTGGGATATTATTGATCATGAAAAACCAACCGGAGTGATTGTGCAGCTCGGTGGACAAACCGCATTGAAACTCGCTGCGAAACTTCATGAAAAGGGCATTCCGATTATCGGCACTTCTTATGATAATATGGATATCGCAGAGGATCGCGGACGGTTCAGCGATATGCTGAAAGAAATGGATATTCCCTATCCTTCTTATGGAACCGCAACAACCGTGGATGAAGCCGTGGAAGTTGCAAAAATTGTGGGATATCCCGTGCTCGTAAGACCAAGTTATGTTCTTGGTGGTCAGCGGATGCGGATTGTAATTAACGACCAGGAACTAGAAAGTGCCGTTGTGAGTTTACTTAAACATCTTCCGGATAATAAAATACTCATAGATCATTTCCTTGACCGTTGTCAGGAGGCGGAAGTGGACGGCATCTGCGACGGAAACCAGTTTCATGTTATGGGACTGATGGAACATATTGAACCGGCAGGCATACATAGTGGCGATAGTAATGCGGTACTGCCACAATTTAATCTGACTCCACTGATCGTTGAGACCATGGAAGAATATGCAAGAAAAATTGCATTCCGGTTAAATATCATCGGACTGATTAATATCCAGTTTGCCATTAAAGACGGCAAAGTGTATGTTATAGAAGCCAATCCGCGTGCATCGAGAACAACGCCTTTTATCGCAAAAGCATACCAGATACCTTATCTGAATGTTGCGACTAAGGTCATGCTGGGATTTAATAAACTAAAGGATTTCAAATTCCATAAGAACCTCAAGGGATACGCAATCAAGGAACCTGTATTCAGTTTTGATAAATTCCCGGGAGTAAATAAGGAACTTGGCCCTGAAATGAAATCCACCGGAGAAGCGATCCGGTTCATTAAAGACCTGAAGGATCCCTATTTCCGGCAGTTGTATAAGGACAGGAGCATGTATCTTTCTAAATAGTGTGAAGCAAGTTTCCTAAACTTCCACCAGCCCGTTCCTGATTGCATACATCACCAGGCCCACCCGTGATTTCACTTTCAATTTATCGAAAAGTGAGTTTCGATATTCATCCACTGTACGCGGACTGACAAACATTTTTGCTGCAATATCTTTATAGGTAATCTCCGAACAGATAAAACTGAGAAAATCCTTTTCTCTTTGTGTCAGGGAAGGCAATTCTTCCCCACGGGCTGAGTCGTTATGCAGCCCGCTGATGATTTTTCCCGAAATGTATTCAGAGAGATAAAAGTTTTTTTTCACCACAGAATCCAGTGCAGTTTTTAATTCCTCCGGGTCGATATTTTTCAAAATATATCCCTTCGCACCAAGACGCAGCATTTTGATAATTGTCTTTTCGTCGCTGAACATGGAAAGAGCAAGTATTTTGATTTTGGGATAATTTTTATTCAACCAGATGGTTGTTTCAAAACCATCCATCTCAGGCATGTTCACATCAAGCAGAATCAGGTCGGGTACCAGGTGTTCATTGATTTTTCTTTTTATTTCCTTTCCGTTATCTGCTTCAAATAAAACCGTGTAATTTTCAAAAGACCCAACGAGTTTTGCGAGTGCCTTCCTTAATAAGGTATGATCGTCTGCAATAGCAACCTGAATCTGTTTGTTATCTGAAGCCATGGCGCTGAATATATATTTATTATAATGGCAGGGAAACTGAAATATTTGTGCCTTTTCCGCTTTCACTTTGAATATCGAGTGTAGCGCCAATCAGCTTAGCCCTGTTTTGCATACTTTTTAAACCCAGTCCGCTGAAACCTGTCCCGGCTTCTTTTTTCTGTATCACATCAAAACCAATACCATTATCCTGAATCCTTAAAATGAATTTTTCATTCAGGGAATATTTAATGGAAACATGTACCTGATTGGCTTTCGAATGTTTAATAATATTATTCATTATTTCCTGATACATACGAAAAAGAAAAATGGCTTTTTGTTCGGGAAAATAGACTTCATCGCCCTGCATATCAAAATCAATTTTTAGAATTCCGGTTCTTCTTATGGAAGCCAGATCAAAACGGATGGCTTCACTGAGTCCAATATCCGTAATTCTGTCTGTATGCAGGTTTTTAGTTAAGTCGGCCATATCCTGAATCACTTTATGCAGCATTTCCTTTGAATTCTGAACGCCTTCATAGGCTTCATGTTCCTTTTCAATGGGTGCGATGGCCATCCAGAGTTTAATCACTGAAAGTGTCTGACCGATATTGTCATGCAATTCCTGGGCAATTGTTTTCATGGTAGACTCCTGTATTTCCAATTGGGAACGAAGCGCCTCCTGCTCGTATTCTTCTTTCAGACGGATGAGTTCGCGCTCCTGTTTTTGCCTTTTTCTCTGGTAAAAAAAGAACATACTGAAGATGAATCCGACCAGCATGAATGCCAGCAGGGTGCCCATAAAAATTACAAAATAGATTTGCTGATTCTGATTCTGCATATAAATCCAATCGATAATAAGATATAAGTCAAGATCATTATGATATTGGAAATAGAATCCATATTGCGCCAGAGTAATAGGGCCGCACTGGATTTTGAAAGATGGATTTCTTCCATAAAACTTATCATTGCATACATTGGAAAAACAAGTACTGTGGTGAATAGTATAGCTGAAGCAATCCAAAAAGAAGGAAGCCTTGCCAGAGACTGCGATTCTGCTATTTGAAATAACTCTACAAAATAATAAATACAAAATGATACAATGAGCAGGCTGCCTATAGTATAATTTATCGGATTAAATCCTATTTTTTTCTGGAACAGGAAAATGTTGATTAAACTAAAAAGGCTGAAAAAAAACATGAGAAATAGAATTATTTTCTTCACTTTTAAGCTTACGATTATTGCTCTTAAAATAAATAAAGTAAAACAAACATCCAGTATAGTATAAATATTCACAAATCCGGTATTATAAATTCCGTGATCAGAAGTATATTCTCCATAAAGTCCTTCAATAAGCTGGCAGAATAAATATAAAGGGTAAAACTTAAGATATACGGGCACAGGTTTTTTTAGAAATACAGAAAAACTGATAATAAAAATGATTGAATTAATGAGGTCAGAGAATGAAATATTCATAATACCCAAATATCGTTAAACTTTAATTGCATAAAAAAACCCCCGAAGGGGTTGTATTTATTTAAATGAAGTTTATATGAGTTCCATTCCCTTTTCACCCCTATCAATGATCGTAATACCAAGATCACCCGTTCCTCCTTCTGAATTGGAACTACAAATGGGAGGGCATAATTTAGTTATACTATCTACACTTAATATTTTTGCCTTCCCTTTACTGATCGTATAAATATCTTTGTTTGCTATGGTTCCTTCGATGGTTATTTTAGATTTTGTCGCTACGGTCACCAGGGTTTGCCTGCCAGCATATTCGGGCATCTGCTTGTAATTTTCAGGATATGCGCCAAAATAAAATTTGATTCCGTCACCGCCGTTTGATTTGGCTTTTGCCAGAAATTTTTCTATGTCTTCGATGCTATACCAGGCACTTAGTGAATCGGGCTTACCTATTCGCTCGGAATTATGAACCCACCTGGTCTTTTTATATTCTCTGATAAATACATCCGCTTCTGAAGCACCGGATCTTTCCCCGTATGGTCTTTGTGTGGTTTTATTAACCCATACTGATTTTTTTTCTTCTTTGGTCATTTTTTTAATTTATTTAAGAATGATTGAACTCGATCATCCTAAATATATTCAAGTGTTGACCTGATAACTTTTACAAAGAAGTGTATTACATAGAATTATAAATTAATAATATTTATAAGATATAGATTATCAATTAGTACCGTGAAAAATCGGGTCAAAATACCGTGATAAAACGGGGTAAAATACCGTTAAAATAACAGCGCTGCACCCCGTAATAAAAGTTTTTCCACTGCAGGAATCAGCAGTATTTTTTTTTGCTTCACCGGATCGACGCTAAAATGAAATATGCAGATTCTTCAATCCGTTAGGATATGGAAACAGGCACCCTTCCTACGCCCGTTGTTGCCGTTTATTGCGGGCATATTGATAGAAAATGATTTCCCTATAAAAATCCATTTACAGATCCTCCTGCTTTGTCTTACGCTTTTATTTTTAATTTTCTGCCAACTGCTTTCTCCTGCCGGTCTGTATGGCATCGGATGGATCTCAGGAATTACAATTCATCTTGGATTTTTTCTATTCGGCTGCCTTTTAATGAATACCCACCAGGATATACAGGTTGGAGCGACGAATTGTTCCATAAAAAATAAGTCTGCCTATTTATTGATCCAGATTTTAAACGATCCCGTGCTCAATAAGAAATCTTATAAATGCCAGGCCCTGGTAAAATGGCTCTGCACAAATCAAACCTGTTATCATGAGCATGAAAAAATATTGATTTACATCATTAAACAAGAAAGTAGTATGCAGGTGAAGGCCGGGTCTCTTCTCGTCATCCGCAATGTGCTTATCCCTGTGGAAAATATAAAATCCATTCCTGATTTCGATTATAAAAGGCATTGTCGTTTGCGTCATATTTATGCGCAGGTATTTCTGCATGCGCCAGATTATGCAATCATCGGGAAAGAAAAAGTACATTCCATTTTTACTACGCTGGATACTTTAAGGAAAAAACTGCTGAGTATAGTTAAGAAATATATTCCTGCAAAATCCGAAAACGGCTTATTGGAGGCCCTGATGTTTGGGTTTACGGGAGATCTGGATCCTGAACTGCTTAAATCATATGCTGATGCGGGAGTAATACATATTATCGCCATTTCCGGACTCCACCTGGCCTTGATTTATCATATAATTCAAATTTTCTTACAAAGAATATCCAAAAGAAAAAAAGCCCGCTGGTTCCGGTTATTTTTGATCACAGGAATTTTATGGGGATACAGTTTACTCTCCGGTGCTTCACCATCCGTTATCCGTTCGGCAATGATGTTTACGCTGGTGATGATGGCAGGAAATATTTCAAGGGAAATTGTACTGTATAATACACTGGCCGCTTCATCATTCCTTTTAATTTGCTATGATCCATTTTGGATCTGGGACACAGGATTTCAACTAAGCTATGCGGCCGTCCTGAGTCTCCGGTTATTTTCAAAGCCAGTTCGGGCACTGTTTCAACTGCATAATAAAATCCTTTCCGGAATCTGGGGAGCCGCATCGGTAAGTATCGCTGCACAGTTGCTGACCACACCGATCAGTATTTATTATTTTCACCGCTTCCCAACTTATTTTCTGTTTGCCAACCTGTTGGCGGTTCCCTTGTCAAGTGGGATTCTTGTTTGCGGAATTCTTTTATGTATTTTTTCCTTTATTCCCCCGATGGCTGGCATACTGGGATGGCTTCTCGGTTTACATATCCGGTGGATGAATGGAATCATTTTTTACATTGCAAAACTTCCCGGATCAATCATATCGTCATTGTATACTACCATCCCTGAACTCATTTGTATTTACACTTTTATACTTTGTTTTTACCGCTATATGCTGAGAAAAGAAAAATATTGGTTTATGACAGGTTTGGGGGCCGTCTGCATGTTTCAATTATTCCGACTGCTTCAGTAATGGGACTTTGCCGTGAAAACCGATTAATGTAAATTTGCGGCTCCATATCTCCTCCGGTAAAATTTATTTATGAAGAAAATAATACAGTCAGCACTTATTTCAGTTTTTTATAAAGACGGACTCGGGCCCATCGTAAAACAACTGGATAAACTGGGTGTCAAAATCATTTCTACCGGTGGAACAAAAACATTTATAGAAGGACTCGGCATTGCATGCACAGGTGCCGAGGAGCTCACCAGTTATCCTTCCATCCTGGGCGGACGTGTAAAAACTTTACATCCCTCCATATTTGGTGGTATTCTGGGCAGAAGAGAAGAAGACCAGGATCTTCAGGAAATGAAGGAGTTCAATATTCCTGAAATCGATCTGGTGATTGTAGACCTTTACCCTTTCGAAGAAACTTTAGCCAATACAAAAGAAGAAAAAGCAATTATAGAAAAAATAGATATTGGCGGACCTTCCATGATTCGCGCAGCTGCAAAAAATTTTTCTCATGTTGCAGTTATCGCGGATAAAAAAGATTACAATCATCTCGAAAAACTATTGGTTGATCAACATGGAGAGCTAACACGTGAACAAAGAAAAGAACTTGCAGCGAAAGCTTTTGAAGTTGTTGCAGAATATGATATGGCCATACATGCTTATTTTAATCCGGGTAAGCCGCTGGGCAGTGTTGTTGGAATCAAATCTTTACGCTATGGGGAGAATCCACACCAGCAGGCTTTTTTTGAAGGGGACTGGGAAAAAATATTTAAACAGCTGAATGGAAAAGAGATTTCCTATAATAACCTGGTGGATATTGATGCGGCCATCCAGCTGATGGCTGAATTTAAAGAAAAAACAGTTTTTGCCATTATTAAACATACCAATGTATGTGGCATTGCCGCCCGTGATACAACACGTATTGCATGGGACGATGCACTTGCCGGAGATCCTGAAAGTGCATTCGGGGGTGTACTCATTTGTAATAATGAAATTGATCTGAATACTGCCGAAGCCATACATGAATTATTTTTCGAAGTATTGATCGCACCTTCTTTTTCAGCAGAAGCGCTTCAATTGCTGAAATTGAAGAAAAACCGCATACTGCTTCAATTGCTGAGCCCGTTACTACCCGTATCTATGAAGAAATCCCTGCTTAACGGTAATCTGGTGCAGGATTCGGATACCGGAAATTTTTCCAAATGGGAAGAATCCGGTGGAAGGAATAGTACAGAAGCTGAAAAACAGGACCTGATTTTTGGAAACCTGGTCTGCAAACATTTGAAATCAAATGCCATTGCACTGATAAAAAATAAGCAGCTCATCGGCAAGGGTTGTGGTCAAACCAGTCGTATCGATTCCTTAAGACAAGCAATAGAAAAAGCAAAGCAGTTTAAATTTAATATGAAAGATGCCTCTCTGGCATCAGATGCTTTTTTCCCTTTCGACGATTGCGTTCGGATCGCAGCATCTGAAGGCATTTCAAGTTTTATACAACCAGGAGGATCTATTCGCGATAAGGACTCTATTGAATTTTGTAAACAGGAAGGACTCGTAATGGTTATAACGGGGATGCGTCATTTCAGGCATTAGGATTGGAGTGTGGAGGAAAGTGTGGATGAAAATGTGGATGAAAGCGCACTTTCTCCATCACGCATTACATGTCCCAATAAATCTCGTCTTTCAAAAAAACTTCATAGGCTTCCTTCCAACCGGCAAACATAGGATCAGTTCCTAAAAAATGATTATGCCAGATTGTAACCATTAAACCATTCACCCGTTTGATTTTTCTATAATATCCCATCAATTCTGAAAAGGCGGTTTTCGGCGTCAGTTTGTTTTCATAAAATGAACATGAATCCATAAAGCAAAATGGGAAAAGCATCAGACCGGTTTGTTTTTCTGCCTTCAGATCGTACCAGTAAAATGAAGAAGCAAAAGATGCCCGGAAACCGTTCGCCGATCCATATCCCATCGAGAAATCCTTTTCGATGCCGTGGTCCAGTAACTGTCTGTATGTTCCCGGAAGCGACATCCTGATATAATGCTGCCGGCTGTAAGTGACCGGCGATCCGGTGATTGCAGCAAGTGCATCCACCTCTCCCATCAGCAATGCTTCTTCATCTCCACTCTGCCAGGATGGATGAATACCTACCGTATACCCCTTTGCATGATATGCAATGAGTGATTGCATTTCAGGATTATCCCTGGAAATATTTTTATCAACCCCGGCTTGTTTTTCAGCAAGCAGAAAAAAATAGTATGCGCGTGTACGACAATAAAGATGCAAAGAGTCGAGCCATTCATAGGCATCAAAAGGGTCTTTTTTCTTATTGAAAAGCACATCCCACCGCTCCGGTAAATAGGACCATCGTCCGAATATAAAATCCCTGCAAAACCCACCCAGGTTGCGTTTCAGTCCTTTAAGTTTATAGGAATAGGCGATATCAATATCATAGCTGGGTATAAATTTGAAATCCTTTAAACTGAAGATTAATTCCGGGAATTTTTTCTTCAGCGCTAATTTTAAATCTGCTAACCAATAATTGACAAGCGGTAAATCGAGAAACTGTTCTCTGAATGCCAGTGATGCCTGGTGGGGAAAGCGTCCATATTGATCCGGTAGAAATTCCAGATATTCTTCATACCGGCTTACCAGATAAAATATGGCCGCGAAAATATCAAATGCATAGCCTTCTTCAGTTTGAAAAAATGCTTTTTTGCCTTCAAAATCAAAACAACTAATTTCCCTGGGCTTTATGCCGGTTTCAAATAACAGGGAATCAGATTGAATAAAAAATTCTGCATCAGATTGTCTGGATCCTGAATAGTTTATTTTAGGACCGCTGTATTTGAGGAATTGTTCCTTGTCTGTAATTCGTTGAATGGGATCAAAGAATATTTCTTTACCGACAAGGTCCAAAATATAATTCAGGCGTGCGCTGTGTTGTTCACTATAAAAAAGCATGATCAGATTTTATGCTTTTCTTTCCAGCGTTCATTGAAACTTTTTTCAGGGAAATGCAGGTCAGCTCTATGTTTGTTCCAACCGCGGAATACCCGGTTGATAAACCAGTTCTTCAGTTTTGAATTTCCCATATTCATCCATTTTCTATTCATGCTCGCCTGCTTCCATCCTTTCCAGGCTAATTTTTCCATCCAGCCTGCAGCACCTTCCTGAACGGCCTCATGTCGGTTTTCTAAAAGAATTTCATGCAGGTTTATTTTCACAGCACAAACCTCGGTGCAATTTCCGCATAAGGAGGAGGCATAACTCAGGTGTTTCCATTCATTCATTCCTTTCAGATGCGGCGTGATGACTGCACCAATTGGCCCGCTATAAGTGGTTCCGTAACTATGCCCGCCGATATTTTTATAAACAGGGCAGGCATTTAAACAGGCCCCGCACCTGATGCAATAGAGACTCTCCCGGAGTTTGGTATTTGCAAGCATGTTGGTACGACCGTTATCAAGCAGGATAATATACATTTCATCCGGGCCATCATATTCATCAACCAGTTTGGGCCCTGATATGATTGAGTTATAACTGGTGATACGCTGTCCTGTTCCATAAGTTGCCAGAAGCGGCCAAAAAAGTGAAAGGTCCGTGAGAGAGGGAATTATTTTTTCAATTCCTGTAATCACGATATGTGTTTTAGGATAGGAAGCACAAAGTCTTCCATTGCCTTCATTTTCCGTAATGGCTATACTGCCTGTATCTGCAATAATAAAATTAGCACCGGTCACGCCAATAGCAGCTTCCGGATATTTAGACCGCATTTTTTGCCTTGCAATTAAAGTAAGTTCTGTTGGTGATAGTCCTGGAGCGGTACCTAATTTTTCATGAAAAAGCCTTGCAATATCTTCCTTGCTTTTGTGCATGGCCGGCGTAACAATATGATATGGCGGCTCATTATCGATCTGTTGAATATATTCTCCCAGATCCGTTTCCAGGCTCTCTATGCCATGCTCCTTTAAAAATTCATTCAGATGAATTTCTTCGGTAACCATGCTTTTGCTCTTCACAATGGCCTTGCATTGTTTTGCTTCACAGATGCTGAGAATTTCTTTCAGCGCTGCAGCACCATCTTCTGCCCAGATTACTTTTCCTCCCCGTTTTGTAAATGCAAGTTCAAATCGTTCAAGCTGCTGATCGAGCGATTCCAGTGAACGCCATTTAATATTTTTAGCTCTTTCCCGTGCAAGATTAATTTTATCGTATTGTTGTTTTCCCTGTGGAACAACTGCATTGTATTTGCCGATATTGTAATTGATTTTCTGCCGGTGATCCAGGTCGGCTGACTTGACACTGCTCTTATCCTGAAAGATGGATTCGGAAACCTTGTTTGTCATGAAATGAAGATAATAATTATCCTGTTCAGTTCCTATTTGCTGCCAGAACTGCTGATGGATCTTATACTTTCTGTTCCACCGGTTACCTGGCACCTGAAAATAATCCTTACCGTATAACGCTTCACTTCATCCTGATCGTCTTCATTCTTCTGATAGAATTTCTGATAGGTGGCATTGTATTCTCCGATAATCACTTCATTGGGTGAGTAGTCCGGTTTATTTAAAAGTTTCATGGTTTGTGTAACAGGTACTGCGATGATGCTTTTTAAATAAACCGAATCCTCTTTGTTTCGTTTATACACTTCCATATTATGCGTATTTGCGTGAAGGGTACCTGTAAATCTGCCATCAATTATTTTTATACCCACACCCACGCCGACTTTGAAACCGAGTCCGCTATTTAGCAGGAGGGTATCATTATATTTAAAACATAAGCAACCTGCGGCAAAAAAAGCGTATCCTGTTTTTGGCGGCTTTACCAGCTGTCCATTCAGATATAAATAAAAATCCGCAATATTATATTGCAGCTTTGATTTACTCTTTCCTTTCAATACATGTTTTGAATTCAGGGTATAATTGTACCCAGGTTTTATTTCAAATTTTTTCCATCCCTTCCAATGAAGGTTAACTGAATCTGCAAACGCAGCTTTTGCCATTGTTTCCAATGAGTCACTTAATGTAATGGAATCTTTGTATGCAGCCTGGGCTGAATCCGTGAAAGCTGCAATAGCTGAATCGGATATGGACTCCATGTCTGCCGAAGAATCCGGCATTGGAACAGAATGCCTTTGTGTGGCTTGTGCAAAAGTAAACTGATTTGAAAAAAGAGCCAGAAGAAAAAAAGCGACGACAGTTAAAATTTTCATTGGTCAGTTTCAGGCTTTATCTTTTTTAATATGCTTTGCAGCAGCTTCCAGTGTGTCATAAAAATCAACTCCGTATTTTCTGATTAAAGCCTCCTTCAAAAAGATATATACTGGAACTTTTAATTGTTTGCCCAGTTTACATGCCGCTTTGCATAAGTCCTCCCGCGGTTCGTAATTCACATAGTCCTGATTCTGTCTTTTACTCTTTGTGATTTTTATCGGAAATAAATGACAACTGATCGGTTTTTTCCAACTGGTTTTTTTGTCAAGCCATGCCTGTTCGATACCACATTTTATAATTCCCTGATTATCCCTGGATCCATAAGCGCACATGCGCCCTCCAATGGTTGGCGTTACCCATCCAAATTCAGAATCAAATTTATAAAGACCCTCTTTTTCGAGCACTTGTAATCCTTCCCGGGTTAAATAAGGTTTAATTTCATCTATATCCTGTTGCAGATATTCCAGCTCTTCATTTGCCAGCGGGGCACCTGAATCTCCATCCTCACAACAACCCCCTTTGCATTTATTCAGGTCGCAGACAAACTGTTCGGATGCAACCTCATCACTTACCAGTATATGATCAATTACTATCAAGAAGAAAATTTGAAAATCAGGCTAAGATAGGATATCAGCTATTATCCTCCATATCAGTTTTTCCATTGCAGTGAATTAATGAGATGGATCATGTCTTCCTGTAAAAAAGCATTTACAATACCAAGGGAATCCGAATTCGGAGTGGTATCGAAATAAAGGGCTCCCCGCAGGAAATGTTTGGTTGTATCACTTACAAAAAATTGCTTGGCTGTAGCCGCGTTTCCACCAACATTAAAGAAAATGCCATGAACGCCCAGCGGGGTGCTGAGCAGTGAATCTTCTATAGAACTTGCTTTATAGGTATGCTTATAAGTCATTTTATAAGCATCCTCACGCAATTTATCAAAATTGCCCGCCACTTGTTTATAACTGATATAAATTCTTGCATGGAAATCGGGGAAATCCACATTTATCCAATATGGGTTTTCGGGTTTATCTCCAAAGAAAGCAGTATCCCTGATAATTTTTCCATAAACCGGATATTCAAATGAATAAGGAAAATCAGGTTGATTAAAAGCCTGATACGCATGTTCAGGAAAATCTATTCTGAAATAACCACGCGGCTTTGGTGTATACTGACTGTTGCAGGATGATAAAAAAAATAAAAGCAATATATAAAAAGTGATGATCTGAATACGGCTCAAGCGAAAAAATTTTATTTTTTGATACTGACTTTTACTTTCTTTATCCGGCTGCTGTCTGCTTCCAGAATATAAAATTCAAAATCCCCGCAAACAATGGTATCATTTATTTTTGGAATTTCTCCGGCCACTTCCAGAATCAGTCCGGCGAGTGAATCCGAATCACCCTTTACCCCGTCAAAGGTATCAACGGATAAATTTAATGCCTTACAAACATCATTGATCATCGTTCTGCCTTCAAAAATATAAGTTCCGTCTTCCTGCCTGGTCGAGGAACTTTCATCCTCATCAAACTCAT
>Ga0080027_10000652_pt1 | contig 14633 bp, 13 predicted proteins | sample OrgsoiDNA2013046_FD_70962 | JGI IMG/M metagenome (GOLD analysis project Ga0080027, IMG submission 70962) | Permafrost soil microbial communities from the Arctic, to analyse light accelerated degradation of dissolved organic matter (DOM) -... | ecosystem: Environmental > Terrestrial > Soil >... | reverse complement strand
GACGCTGGCCGAGCAGGCGGAGCAAGGGGTCGACTACTTCACGATCCACGCGGGCGTGCTGCTGCGCTACGTGCCGCTCACCGCCAAGCGGGTGACCGGCATCGTGTCGCGCGGCGGATCGATCATGGCCAAGTGGTGCCTGTCGCACCACCGCGAGAACTTCCTCTACACGCACTTCGAACAGATCTGTGCGCTCATGAAGAAGTACGATGTCTCCTTCAGTCTGGGCGACGGGCTGCGGCCCGGATCGATCGCCGACGCCAACGACGAGGCGCAGTTCGCCGAGCTCGAGACGCTAGGCGAGCTGACGAAGATCGCCTGGAAGCACGACGTGCAGGTGATGATCGAAGGTCCCGGTCACGTGCCGATGCACAAGATCAAGGAGAACGTCGATCGACAGCTGGTGGTGTGCCACGAGGCGCCGTTCTACACGCTCGGGCCATTGGTGACCGACATCGCGCCCGGCTACGACCACATCACCTCGGCGATCGGCGCGGCGATGATCGGCTGGTACGGCACCGCGATGCTCTGTTACGTGACCCCCAAGGAGCACCTGGGCCTCCCGAATCGCAAGGACGTCAAAGACGGCGTCATCGCCTACAAGATCGCGGCGCACGCAGCCGACCTGGCCAAGGGACACCCGGGGGCTCAAAAACGCGACGACGCGCTAAGCCGGGCGCGGTTCGAGTTTCGTTGGGACGACCAGTTCAACCTGTCGCTCGATCCGGAAACGGCCCGCGCCTTTCACGACGAGACGCTCCCGGCGCCGGCGGCGAAGGGGGCGCATTTCTGCTCGATGTGCGGGCCCCATTTCTGCTCCATGAAGATCACGCAGGACGTCCGCGACTACGCGGCTTCGCAGGGGATCGGGCCGGACGACGCGCTCACGGCCGGCCTGCGCGAGAAGGCCGACGCGTTCCGCGACGGGGGCCAGGAGCTGTACGTTCCAGACGCGCCCGCCGGCGGGGAGTAAGATCGCGCGCGATGGGGCGCGGGGTTGCCATTTGGTTCGGTCTCGCCGTCGCGGCCGCGACGACGGGCGGCTTTGGCTGCACGACGGGCGACGATCCGGGACCGGCAATGCCGGTCGACCCGGCCGTCATCTACGCCCAGATGTGCGCGCGCTGTCATGGCGCCGACGGGCGCGGCGATCCGGAGATCAAGAAAACCCTGCCGGCCGTCCGCGATTTCCATGATCCGGCGTTCCAGGCGCGGGCCTCGAACGACGAGATCGCGCGGGTCATCATGGCTGGCAAGGGGCAGATGCCGGCGTTCGGGGCGGGGCTGAGCGTTCCCAAGATCCAGGCGCTCTCGGGCTATGTCCGGCGGCTCGGCGTTCGGGGCGCGCCGTCGCCATGAGGATCGCCGGTCTGGCCTTGGCGGCGGCGGTCGCGCTGTCGATCGCGGCCCCCGCGCCGGCACGCGCGCGCAACGCCGTAACGGAGGGGCGTACCCACCTGCGCAAGGCCAACGGGCTGGCCGGCAACGATCGCTGCGAGGCCGCGATCAAGGAATACAGTCTCGCTTACGAGAAGCTGCACGATCCGGTGGTGCTGTTCAACCGCGCGGAGTGTTACCGACGCATCGGCGAAGACGCCAGCGCCGCCGCCGACTACCGCGCCTTCCTGGACGCGGTTCCCGGCGCCCCGAACCGCGCCGAGATCGAGGCCAAGATCGCCAGTCTGGATCTGGCGCCCCCGACGGCCGCCGCACCCGCTGCCGCGCGGGCAGCTCCGCCGGGGGCTTCGCGTTCCGCTCCGGCGCCGATTGCGGGCGCGCCGAGCTTGGCCGCGCCGACGCCGACGGCCGCCGCCCCCGCGCCGCCTCTGGTCGCGCCGGCGACGACCGACGCTCTGGTCGCGGCGCCGCCTTTGGCAGAACCCCCGGATTCGGGACACCAAGGCGCCCCCTGGATGTGGGCGGCGCTGGGTGTCGCTGTCGCCGGAGCCGCCGTGGGGACCTATTTCGTGCTGCGTACCCCCGGCGCCACACCGCCGAGCACGGAGCTCGGTAACTACCGATTTTGAACGTGAACCGAAAGCGCCGCGCCTTGGTTCCGGTCGCCGCGGTGGCGGCGTCTACCGTCCTTCTGGCCTGCCATCGATCGGATTCGATCCTGCTGGTCGAGGTCGCGGGGGATCTGGCCCTACATCCGGCGGAGCTGCACCTGATCGTGATGGCCGGGACAGAGGCCCGATCGCTGGTGGTCACGCCGCTGCCGGGGAAGCCGATCGGCTTGCCGGCCAGCTTCAGCGTCGAGCTTCCCCCCAGCCTGACGGGTCCGGTGGCGATCTTCGTCGACGCGAGGGACGCATCGGGCCTGGCGATCGCCCATGGAACGGCGACCCAGCAAAACATCGACGTCGGCGGGCAGACGGTCATCACCGTCACGCTCGTTTCCGGGGCGCTGCCCGGTGTCGACGCGGGCGATGCCGACGGAGGAGGCGCCGACGCGGGCGGGGGCGCCTCCGGCACCGGGGGCGCTGACGGCGGCGGTACGGGCGGCGGCGGCCGTGGTGGCGCGGGTGGTGGCGGCGCTGGCGGTGGCGGCACGGGCGGCGGCGGTCGTGGTGGCGGGGGCGCTGGTGGAGGCGGCACGAGCGGCGGCGGTCGTGGTGGCGGGGGCGCTGGCGGTGGCGGCACGGGCGGCGGCGGTCGTAGTGGCGGCGGCGCTGGCGGTGGCGGTACGGGCGGCGGCGGCCGTGCTGGCGGTGGCGCGGGCGTAGGTGGCGGAGGCCTTGGTGGAAAAGCTAAAGATGCCGGGGGCGACGTCGCCACGGATCTGGGCGGTGCGTTCAATGCGGCGGCGACCACATGACGTTTGCGCTCCCCATCTTTGCCGGTGACACGGCAGGCGGCTTCGAGGACTGGCACTGGCAGCTTCGCAACCGAATCACCGGCAAGGACGAGATTGCGGCGCGCCTGCCGCTCACGGCCGACGAGGCGGCGGGACTGGACGCGGCGCCGGGGCGATTTCGGGTGGCGATCACGCCGTATTACTTTTCGCTCATCGATCGTGACAACCCCGCTTGTCCGGTGCGCATGCAGGTCATCCCGAGCGCGCGCGAGCTTCTGAACGAGCCCGGCGATCTGATCGATCCGCTGGGAGAGGACAGCCATTCACCGGCCACCGGAATTTTTCATCGTTATCCGGACCGCTGCCTCCTGCTGGCGCTCGATCGCTGTGCGATCTATTGCCGCCACTGCAACCGGCGGCGCCTGGTCGGCAAGGAAGAGTCGCCGATCTCGCGCGACGATCTCCAGGAGGCGCTCGACTACATCCGGCGCACGCCGGCCATCCGCGACGTGCTGGTCTCGGGCGGCGATCCGCTCACGCTGTCGAATGGACGTCTCGAGGAGATCCTGGCGGCGCTGCGCGCGATCCCGCACGTGGAGATCGTCCGGATCGGAACGCGGGTCCCGGTGGTGCTCCCGATGCGGATCGACGACGCGCTCTGCGCGATGCTCAAGAAGTACCACCCGCTCTACATCAACACCCACTTCAACCACCCCAAGGAGCTGACGCCGCTGGCCCGCGCCGCGTGCGAGAAGCTGGCCGACGCCGGCATCCCGCTGGGCAACCAGACCGTGCTCCTGCGCGGCGTGAACTCGTCGGTGCGGGTGCTGCGCAAGCTCTTCACCGAGCTTCTGCGCTGCCGCGTCCGCCCGTACTACCTTTTTCAGGGCGACGTTGCCGCGGGCACCTCTCACCTTCGGACCTCGGTCGAGACGGGCATAGCGCTCATGCAGGAGCTGCGCGGCCACATCTCCGGCCTCGCCATTCCCCACCTGGTGATCGATACGCCGGGTGGCATGGGGAAGGTCTCGATCGGGCCCGACTACGTCGTCTCGCGCGGGCCCGACAAGTGGACGCTGCGCAACTACGAGGGGAAGCTGGTCGACTACCCGCAACCGGCCGACAAGGACGCCACCTGTGCCTACGACGAGGTGTACTTTTCGGGGACGCACCCCGCCGCCGCTAGCCCGGGCGATCATGAACACGCTTCGTGACGTAGCCGATAGGGGCTGAGCCGTTCAGCTCTCCAGCCCCGCCGACGGGCAAAACGGCGCCAGCGCGCAGCCTGCGCAGTTGGGCTTGCGGGCGAAGCAGACGCGGCGACCATGCCAGATGATCTGATGACCGATGCGGATCCAGACCTCCCGCGGGAAGACCTTCATGAGGTCCTGCTCGATCCCCTTGGGATCGGTCGCGCGGGTGAGGCCGAGGCGCATGGAGAGCCGCTGGATGTGGGTATCGACCACGATCCCTTCGGCGATGCCGTATGCGGTACCGAGGACGACGTTGGCGGTCTTGCGCGCGACGCCGGGCAGGGTGGTGAGCTCGGCGATGGTCTTGGGGATCTCCCCACCGAAACGCCCGAGCACCGCCGTCGCCGTCCCTTTGAGACTCTTGGCCTTCTGCCGGTAGAAGCCGGTCGATCGGATGATCCCCTCCAGCGCGGGCAGCGGCGCGCGCGCCATCGCCTGGGGCGTGGGATAGCGGCGAAACAGCTCGGGCGTCACCATGTTGACGCGGTCGTCGGTGCATTGCGCGGACAGGATGGTCGCGCAGATCAACTGGAAGGGCGTCTCGCGGTCGAGCTCGCAGTCGACCTCCGGGTAGAGCTCTTCCAGGCCCTCCACGATCGACCGGACGCGCGCCGGATCGGGCGGCCACTTGCCGCGCGTTGGGCGCCGGTTCGCTTTGGTAACCACCTTCGCGCGGAGGCGCGGCATGCGCGGCCGTTATAACATCACGCACCGACCATGGATGAGACGCCCGAAGAGATGGAGCAGATCCGGCGCGAAGCCGGCGAAATCAACGTCAACCGCTACCGGAACCGCTTCCGCCTGTTCGGCGCGGTCGGTCTCGGCGCGGCGATGGCCGGCTTGGTCTGGCTGATCATGGCAATGCTCGACGGCAGACGGAATCCCTGCGAGCGTGTGCGCGACCACTTCTGCAAGAAGGATCCGGCCGGGATCCAGTGCACCAGCTACCGCGAGATCATGGAGGAGTCGCTCCACGACGACAGCCCCGCGATGCGCGCCAACATCAAGGCGCAGTGTCAGACGAAGATCGAACGTCTCAAGGAAGACGACGGGATCGAGGTCAAATGAAACAGCAACCGACCATGATCCTATCTAGCCCGCGAAGATCTTGCCGGGGTTGAGCAGCTCCTGCGGATCCCACAGCCGCTTGAGCCGCCGCTGCCAGTCGATCACTTCGGCCGATTGCTCCCAGGCCATGTAGCGGGCCTTAGCGATGCCGATGCCGTGCTCGCCGGACAGCGTGCCGCCGAGGTCCAGCGCGGCGCGGAAGATCTCCCCCAGCGCCGCCTTGATGCGCGCGGCGACCTCTGGATCGCGGTGGTTCTCGTCGGTGAGCACGTTGACGTGGAGGTTCCCATCGCCGGCGTGGCCGAAGGTGGCCATCAGCAGGCGCTGCCGCGCGCCGATCTCGTCCGCCCGCCGGAGCATCTCGGCGATGGATCCGGGCGGCACCACGATATCCTCCGAGATCTTGTAGGCGTGCGCCTCGCGCAGCGACGGCGAGACCAGGCGCCGCGCCTTCCACAGGCGCTCGCGGTCGGCGTCGTCGCGCGCCACGATCACCTCGCGCGCCCCTTCGTCCTCGCACACGGCGCCGCAACGCAGGACCGCCGCCTCCATCGCGTCGGGCTCGCCGTCCAGCTCGACCAGCACGACGGCGCCCGCGTCGGCGGGAAACGCGAACGACGTCTTGGCGCGCACGTGATCGATGGCGGCGCGGTCGAGCAGCTCCAGCGCGCGCGGCCGGTAGCCCTTGCGGATGATGGCGCTCACCGCGCGCCCGGCGGCGACCGCGTCGGGCATCACCGCGATGAAGGTGCCGACCCCCTCCGGCCGCCCGATCAGCTTGACGGTGATCTCGCTGGTGACGCCGAACGTCCCCTCGCTGCCCACGAACAGCGCCGTGAGATCGTACCCGGTCACCCCCTTGGGCGTCCGGCGTCCGAGCCTCATCGTCTCGCCGCCCATCAGCGTCACCGTCATCCCGAGCGTCCAGTCGCGGGTGACGCCGTACTTGAAGGCGCGCGGGCCGCCCGCGTTCTCGGCGACGTTGCCGCCCATCGAACAAAAGGCGAGGCTGGCCGGATCGGGGGCGTAGAACATCCCCTCGGCCTCGGCGGCGGCTTGCAGATCGGCGTTGATGACGCCGGGCTCGACGACGGCGATCCGATCGTCGACGCTCACCTCGACGATTCGTTTCATCCGCTCGGTCGAGAGCACGAGGCCGCCCCGCACCGGCAGCGCGCCACCGGTCATCCCGCTGCCCGCGCCCCGCGGCGTCACCGGGATCCGGTGCTCGGCCGCCAGCCGCAGCACGATCTCGATCTCCGCCCGCGACTCGCAGAGCACCGCTGCCTCCGGCGGAAACACGCCCAGCCGCGACTCGTCCTGCGCGTAAGGCTCGAGCGCCTCCGCCGAGCGCAACACCCGCCCAGCCCCGAGCTCCCGACTCAGCAGCTCATACGGATCCGTCATCGAGTCCGTTTTCGAGCGGCTGAGCCGCGCCGTTTTAGACGCTGAACGAGCTGCCGCAACCGCAGGTCGATTTGACGTTCGGATTGTTGAACTTGAATCCGGCGCCGTGGAGGCCCTCGACGTAGTCGACCTCGGTACCGAGCAGGTACATCAGGCTCATCTCGTCGCAGATCAGCTTCACGCCTTTGATCTCGAACGGGCGGTCGGTCTCCTGCGGCTGGTCGAAGTAGAGATCGTACGAAAAGCCCGAGCAGCCGCCGCCCTGGACCTTCAGACGGAGCGCGTAGCCCTCCTCGATGTTCTCTTCACCGCGGATTTCCTTGACCTTCTCGGCCGCCTTGTCGGTGAGCAACACCATAGGCGCGTCTTCCTGCGCGGGGGGAGCGTCGGTCTTTATCTCGGTCTCGCTGGTACCTGCTGCGACGGACATCGATTCTCCTTTTGTCGGACCGGTGGGAAGGCGGAAAGTATATTCGACCGCGGTGGGCATTGCCAACCGCTGATTCGGGCCCCGTGCGATGACCATTTCGGTCCGTCGAGCAGGGCAAGCGCCGATGCCAGGTTTGGCGCCCGGAATTTGCAAAAAAGCGCCGGGTAAGCTAGTCATCGTGCGCCCGTCGGCACTATTTTCGCCTCCGTGGCGCGCTGGGTGGCCAGCGTTAAACCCCCTCAGACTTTTGGAGAAAATCGCACATGACTGAAATTAGGAAGCGGGCGTTCGTAGGCATTGTGGGTCTGGTTTCGGCCGGGGTCTTCTCGGTCGGCTGCAGCAGCAGCGGCAACACGACCGGAACCGGCGGCAGCAGCGGCTCGGCCGGCAGCAGCGGCACGGCCGGCACCAGTGGCGGCACCGCCGGCACGACGGGCAGCGGCGGTTCGACGGGAGCGGGCGGTACCACCGTCGTGACCTGCACCGCCCCGAGCTCAGCCAACATCGACAGCTTCACCGGTGCCGACGGCTCGGCGAATGGCGTCGGCGCGGTTTATGCCTATGCGCCCGCTTCCCTCACCAAGCCCACAACGACGACCGCCACTGGGCCGCTCGTCGTGACGGTCGCGACCGGCGCCGAGACCGTGTCGACGGACAACTACGTCGGTTTCGGGCTGCCGTTCAACGCCTGCACGGATGCCTCCGCTCACACGGGCGTCAAGTTCAACATCAGCGGTACGCTGAGTGCGGGCTGCACGATCCAGTTCTCTACCGTCGATCGCGAGCACCAGACCATCGGCAGCTCGGCCCTGGGGGCCTGCGCATCGGGCTGCTACCCGTCGTCCGACGTCTTCACGCTGCCCGCCACTGCGACGGACGTGACGGTCGCGTTCACGGCGCAGACCGGGGGGCTGGCTTCCCCCACCACCGCCGCGGTGGTAGACCCGTCTGAAGTCCTCGACGTGCAGTGGCAGATCAACGTGCCGACCGCCGGCTGCACCGGCACCATCACGGTCAACAACATCACCTTCCAGTAACCGTCTGGACGACTGATTCAAAAGGCTCGGCCGGTCACTCGATCGGCCGGGCTTTTTCATATTCGTCCGGCGCGGGATTAGTCGACTCGTTCGGTAGGCTTCCACCGCGCGTCGCCCTTGCGCCGGCGCCACATTCCCGCCAAAATCCCGCGCTTTACAGCCTGGGACCTGTCACCGGGGGACCGGGGTGACATCCAAGGATACCGGGGGAACCTGCACCATGAGCTTCGGCAAACTTCTGAAAGACGTCAAAGCGCAGATCCGCGAAACCGACGTGGAGAGCGTGCGCAAGAGCGTCGAGGCCCAGAAGGGGCCCGGCGGCGACGGGAACGGCGCGGGGCCGATCCTGATCGACGTGCGCGAGAAGGACGAGTGGGCCGAGGGATTCATCCCGGGCGCGCGCTCCATTCCGCGCGGGTTTCTGGAGCTGCGCATCGAAGATCAGGTGCCGGAGCACGGCGCGGAGATCGTCCTTTACTGCGCGGGCGGCACGCGATCGGCGCTGGCGGCCAAGTCGCTCGGCGACCTCGGCTACACCAACGTCAAGTCGATGGCCGGCGGCTTTACGGCCTGGAAGCGGGCGGCTTTGAAGTTCGATCGGCCGTTCGTGATGACGCAGGAACAGAGCCTGCGCTACGCGCGCCACACCATGCTGCCCGAGGTGGGCGACGCGGGTCAGGCCAAGCTGCTGCAGTCCAAGGTGCTCTGCCTGGGCGCGGGCGGATTGGGGTCGCCGGCGGGGTTGTACCTGGCGGCCGCCGGGGTGGGGACCATCGGGTTCGTCGACGACGACGTGGTCGATGCTTCCAACTTGCAGCGGCAGATCCTGCACGCGACCGATCGGGTCGGCATGCCCAAGGTCGAGTCCGCCAAGATCGCCATCGCCAAGCTCAATCCCGACGTCAAGGTGATCGGGCATCAGACGCGACTGACGTCGGAGAACGTCCTCGACATCATCAAGGACTACGACGTCATCATCGACGGCGCCGACAATTTTCCGACCCGCTATCTCATCAACGACGCGGCGCTGAAGCTGGGCAAGCCGCTCATCGACGGCAGCATTTATCGTTTCGAGGGCACCGTCACCACGTTCTTGCCCTTCAAGGGACCCTGCTACCGCTGCTTCTATCCGGAGCCGCCGCCGCCCGACATGGCGCCGTCCTGCCAGGAGGCGGGTGTGCTGGGCGTGCTGTGCGGCGTGATCGGTTCGCTGGAAGTCGTGGAGGCCATCAAGGTGTTGCTCGGGGTCGGCAAGACGCTGTCGGGCCGCGAGCTGCACTTCGACGCCCTGGGAATGAAGTTCCGGGAGTTCAAGCGGCCGCACGATCCCACCTGCCCGGTTTGCGGCGACGGGAAAAAGGCCGAGGACATAGAGCTCATTGACTACCAGCAGTTTTGCAACGTCAGGACCTAAGCCGCTGACCGAGACTCCTTTCGCGTTCGCCAATGGCGCCGGTCGGGCGCCGCACGACGAATCGCGCGACTTCGCCCTGGGCGTCGCTGGTTTCCGCTACGGAGACCTGTACGACCCCGCGCGCCTGGCCGCGCTCGACGCGCTGTTTCGCGCCGAGCTGGCGGCGGGCGATGCCATCCTGGCCGAGCGGTTCGAGAATTATCGGGCGGGTACCGAGCTGACGCCGCCCGAGGAGTCGGCGCTGCTGATCGACGTCGCGCGCCCGCTGGGGGCGTTCGTGGCGCGCCTGTTCGGCGTCGAGCCGGCGCGCGACGCGCAGATCGACACGGCGGCACGCGAGGCGGCGATCTTCCGGATGAAGGCCTTCGTCGTTCGGCGCGCGAGCAAGAAGTACCCCGAGGACAAGCTCCCGCCCGAGGAGCCGGCGGCCTTGCGCGCGGCGGTGCGGGAGCTGGGCGCGGCGTCGTTCCCGGAGCTGGTCGTGAAGGGCGACGACGAGCTGAGCGCGGCCAATGTGCTCGACGCGCTCTTGGCGCGCGAGAAGGGTGGGGCGGCCGTCCCCGAGCTGGATCTCTTCGAGCGCTGGGCGGCGGTGCATCGGTTCAATCACGACGCGCACGCGGCGGTCGCGGGCTGGGTTTCGTTTCACACCCCGCACCTCGTCGACTACGACGATCTGGTGCCGCTGCGCCGGCCCGACGCGACGCTGGTCAACATCACCGAAGGACCCGCGTCGCATCGCCGCCGCCGCGACGGCTTTGCGCTCACGGACGGCCGGATGTCGCGGCGCGAAGTGGCGTCGGAGGCCGACTACTGCATGTACTGCCACGAGCGCGAGAAGGACTCCTGCTCGAAGGGGATGCACGACAAACAGGGCGGGCTCAAGAAGAACCCGATCGGCGTCGCGCTGCGGGGCTGCCCGCTCAACGAGAAGATCGGCGAGATGCACGTCCTGCGGCGCGACGGCGATTCGATCGCGGCGCTCGCGATGATCGTGATCGACAACCCGATGGTCCCGGGCACGGGTCACCGGATATGCAACGACTGCATGAAGGCCTGCATCTTCCAGAAGCAGGAGCCGGTCAACATCCCGCAGGCCGAGACCGGGATCCTGACCGACGTGCTCGGCATGCGTTGGGGGTTCGAGATCTACGGCCTGCTGACGCGCTGGAATCCGCTCAACCGCGCGCGTCCGGTCACCCGCCCGTACATCGGCAAGAACGTCTTGATCGTCGGGCTAGGGCCGGCGGGGTTCACGCTCTCGCAGCATCTGGTCAACGCCGGGTTCGGCGTGGTCGGGATCGACGGGCTCAAGATCGAGCCGCTGCCGGCTGACCTGATCGGCGGCGACGTGTGGCCGCCCCGCGCGGTCGAGCGCTGGGAGGAGCTGGCGACGCCGCTCGACCAGCGGCGCCTCTCGGGTTTCGGCGGCGTGGCCGAATACGGCATCACCGTCCGCTGGGACAAGAGCTTCCTGACGGCGATCTATCTGAACCTGGCGCGCCGGCCGACCTTCCGGGTCTACGGCGGCGTTCGCTTCGGCGGCACACTCGATGCCGACGAGGCCTTCGCGATGGGGTTCGACCACGTCGCGATCGCGGCGGGCGCGGGCAAACCGACCATCATCAACATGAAGAACAACCTGATCCGCGGCGTGCGCAAGGCTTCGGACTTCCTGATGGCGTTGCAGCTGACGGGCGGGTTCAAGCGCGATTCGCTGGCGAACCTGCAGGTTCGATTGCCCGCGGTGGTGATCGGCGGCGGCCTGACCGGCATCGACACGACCACCGAGGTCGCCGCGTACTACACGGTGCAGGTCGAGAAGTTCCTCGAGCGCTGGGAGTCGCTGGGCGCCGAAAAGGGTGAAGGCGACGGTGAGAAGGCCATGCACGCGCTCTACGACGCCGAGGAGGCGGAGATCGCGCGCGAGTTTCTGGAGCACGGGCGCGCGGTGCGCGCCGAGCGGGCGCGCGCAGCGGCGGCGGGTGAGGCGCCGAACTTCGCGCCGCTGGTGGAGCAGTGGGGCGGGGTCTCGCTGGTCTACCGGCGCAGCCTGGCCGAGAGCCCCGCCTACCGCCTGAACCACGAAGAGATCACCAAGTTCTTCGAGGAGGGGGTGCGATTCGTCGAGAAGCTGTCGCCGACCGCGTGCATCCCGGATGAGCGCGGCGCCCTGCGGGCCGTCGAGTTCGAGCGTTTCGAGGTCCACCTCGGCGATCTGAAATCCACCGGCGAGAAGGTGACGCTGCCGGCGCGCAGCCTGTTCGTGGCCGCCGGCACCTCGCCCAACGTCACCTACGAGCGCGAGCGGCCGGGATCGTTCGAGATCGATCCGCGCGCCAAGGGGTTCAAGAGCTTCCGCGCCCGGCGGCACGCCGACGGCACCCTCGAGCTCGATCCGGTGCTGCCGGGCGAGGTCGGCTTCTTCACCAGCTACCTGCGCGACGGCCACACCGTCAGCTACTACGGCGACAACCACCCGATCTACGCGGGATCGGTCGTGCGCGCGATGGCCTCGGCCAAGGACGGCGCGCCCCACGTCGAGGCGCTGTTCTCGGACGAGATCGCCCGGCTCGACGCCACCGCGCAGCCGGCGCGAGACAGCGCGTGGCGCACATTTGCCGCGCGCCTCGACGACGACTGGCGCGCTACGGTGGTGCGCGTCGAGCGGCTGACGCCGACCATCGTCGAGGTGGTCGTCCGCGCGCCGGCGGCCGCGCGTCACTTCGAGCCGGGGCAATTCTTCCGGCTGCAAAATTTCGAGGCGCTGGCGCGGGTCGTGGGTTCGAGCCGCCTCGCGATGGAGGGCCTGGCCCTGACCGGCGCCTGGGTCGACAAGGCGGCCGGGCTGCTTTCGCTGATCGTCCTCGAGATGGGCGGCAGCTCGCGCCTGCTGGCGGGTCTGTGGCCTGGCGAGCCGGTGGTGGTCATGGGCCCGACCGGCACGCCGACCGAGACACCGCCCGACGAATCGGTGGTGCTCGCCGGTGGCGGGCTCGGCAACGCGGTGTTGTTCTCGATCGGCCGGGCGCTGCGCGCGTGCGGGAGCAAGGTGCTCTACTTCGCCGCCTACCGCCGGCGCGAGGACATCTACAAGATCGACGAGATCGAAGCGGCCGCCGATCAGATCGTGTGGAGCGTCGACGGCGGCCCGTTGCCCGAGCCGCGGCGCCCGCAGGACCGGGCGTTTCTGGGCAACGTCGTCGACGCGATGCACGCCTACGCGCTCGGCAAGCTGGGCGAGACCCTGGTGCCGTTACCGAGCTGTCACCGCATCATCGCGATCGGCAGCGACCGGATGATGGCCGCGGTCAAGAACGCGCGCCACGCGTTGCTGGCGCCGTACTTCCGCAAGGACCACATCGCGATCGCGTCGATCAACTCGCCCATGCAGTGCATGATGAAAGAGATCTGCGCGCAGTGTCTGCAGCGCCACATCGATCCCGTCACCGGCAAGGAGACGATCATCTTCTCCTGCTCGAACCAGGACCAGCCGCAGGACTCGGTCGACTGGAAGAACCTGGCCGATCGCCTGCGCCAGAACACGGTTCAGGAAAAGCTGACCGACGCCTGGGTCCGCCGGCTGATCACGCGCGCCGATTAACCCGCCCGTTAACGCGACGGCGAGCGGTCTACAATCGAGCTTCGATGCCGATTGGCTGGACGCGCCGCAGGTTGTTGAAATTGGTGGCGGGCTCGTTGGCGGTCCTCGTTCGACCCCGCCGATCGGCGGGCGCCGCGCGCCGGGTGCTCTGCATCCAGCCGCTCGGCGGCGAGCTCCCCGCCGAGGACGTCGCGCTGGTGAAGACGGCGCTTGTCGCGCTGATCGGGCTCGAGGTGCGGATTCTCCCGCGCGCCGATCTGCCGCCGTCGGCCTACTACCGGCCACGCGGTCGGTATCGCGCCGACAAGCTGCTCGACTTCCTCGACCCGCGGCTGCCGCCCGACGGCGCGCGGATCCTCGGCCTCACCGGCGCCGACATCTCGACCACCAAGGGCGCCGTCTTCGACTGGGGCGTGCTGGGCCTGGGACGGATCGACGGCGCCTCGAGCGTCATCTCCGAATTCCGCTGCCGCATGAAATCGAGCGGCCCGACCCAGGCCCGACAGCGGCTCGCCAAGGTCGCCGTCCACGAGACCGGCCACACCCTCGGGCTCGAGCACTGCCCCAACCGCGGCTGCCTGATGGAAGACGCCGAGGGACGCGTCGCCACCTGCGATCGCGAGTACGACTTCTGCGACCGCTGCCGCAAGCTGCTGGCTGCCGCGGGCCGCCCGCTCCCGGTCGCGCCGAGAATACCGTGGCCGCGGCCGTAGCAGCCTCGACGCTACGGCGGGCCAGCTCGCGCGGGCTAGGGGGAGATCTCGAGCGTGGTGGGCGTGCGTGGGGACTTCGACTGCGCGTCGAAGACGATGAACTGGATGGGTCCGTTGATCTGCATGATGTGCACGGTGGTGACGTGACCGGCGGCGATGTCGGCGCTCACGCAGAAGGGCCGCTGGCAGATCAGGTAGCTGCCGGGATCGAGCGCCTGCGCGTAGCGTTGGTCGGCCTGGATGGTCATCGTAGCCGCGCTTGCGTCCACGACCGCTTGCGCGCCAGCGTCGTCGGTTACCGGGCCCGATGTCTTCCAGATCGCGAGCGTCGCAGTGCCGAGCGGGCACGCCTGGCAACCGTTGCCAATCACGTCGCTCTCCGACGCGACGACCCCGGCGATCGCGGCTTGACCGGTGTCCGCCACCGGGCCACCCGTCGCGTCGCACCCCGCGCGATTGCAGAGAGAGCACGCCGGCACGGCGGCCAGGCCGAGGCAAAGGACAAGAAGGAGAAGGCTAGTTGATCTGACCATCCCCAGAGAGTGGGCCGGCTCGGCGGTCCGATCAAGACGGTCGGTCGACGTGCCCGCTGCAGGCCCCTCGCCTTGGCCTGACACGGATGTCGCGCCGGGCGCGTCGTTCGGCGGCCAACCCTGCATGTTCTCACGCTGGCAATCTCCTTGCAAGCGTAGTCTCCCTCGGGCGGCATGCGAAACCGATCGGACACGAAGCGAGCCTTGCTGGGGGTCGCGCTCTGGGCGGCGCTCGTCCCCTTGGCGGGCTGCCTGGATGCCGTCGGTTACGAAACCGACGTTACGGAGAGCCAGAGCGCCGTGAGCGAAATGCAGCTCGAGGACGATCGGATCGAGGACAAGCAGTCGACATTCGATCCCACGCGAACGGTCACCGA
>Ga0080027_10000651_pt1 | contig 14678 bp, 16 predicted proteins | sample OrgsoiDNA2013046_FD_70962 | JGI IMG/M metagenome (GOLD analysis project Ga0080027, IMG submission 70962) | Permafrost soil microbial communities from the Arctic, to analyse light accelerated degradation of dissolved organic matter (DOM) -... | ecosystem: Environmental > Terrestrial > Soil >... | reverse complement strand
CGGCGGCCGCCACAAGCTCAGCTACCCATCCCTGCGACGCAATGAGGGGCCTGCCCCACTCCTCGCAGAAGACGGTCTGACGGGGAAGTTGGGCGGTCTGAACGCGTTGCCGGACTTGCGCAATCTCCTGTTGCATCGCGGCGACCACTTCCTCACCCTTTGCTGGTCGGCCAACCGTGCCTGCGATCATTACGATGTCGGTGTAGATGTCGTTGAGCGAGTGCGGGGCGAGACCGAGGAACCGCATGCCTGTTTTAAGAATGTCCGCAACGGCCTCGAGTTGATAGGGAACGGAGGCGATCACGAAATCCGGCTGCGCTGCAAGGATTTGATCGCGATTGGCGGTCCAGGAATCGGCGACGATCCGAGGTTTCGAGTTGCGGAGTTCGGGTACGACGTCGAGGCAGTATTTTGTGCAGGCGACGAGGCGATCAAGGCATCCAAGGGCGGCGAGGGTGACGGTGGCGCTGGGCTGGAGGCTTGCAATGCGGCGCGGATAGAGGTCGTTGGGCACTGGAGCGATTATATGGCGGGATACAATTGGCCACGCTGTCGCAGGAAACGGGAAGCATTTGTCTAAATTTCGTTTGTTCGCTGGAAGGAAAGATGTACTCGGCCCAGCTTCTCGATCATTTTCAGAATCCGCGTAATGCTGGCGAAATCGCAACGCCGGATGCTTCAGTGGAGATGGAGAATCCGGCGTGTGGAGATGTTTTGCGTTTGACGGTGCGGGTGGTGGGCGGGCGCATTGCGGAGATAAGGTTCCTTGCACAGGGGTGTGTGGCGGCGGTTGGGTGTGCTTCGGCGTTGACGGAACTGATGTTGGGGAAAAAATTGACCGAGGTACGGGGGCTGTCGAGGGAGGACGTTGTGGAGGCCGTGGGTGGGTTGCCGGTGGAGTCTGGCCATGCGGGTCATCTGGCTGTCGATGTTTTGCGGGCGTTGCTGGGACAGCTTCCGGGTTAGGGGATCGAGGAGAGCCTTGCGAGCCTTGCTGGCCTGCCCTGCCGGGGGGCTGCGCCCACTTGAGTGCGGGCTGAGAAAAGCAGGTCCCCTTCGGCAAGTTCAGGGCTGGTTCTCAACTACGCAATCGCTTCGCTTCGCGAAGCAATTGCTGCGGTCGGAATGACAAATCCTAAGCGGTCTAACAAATACTTTTGTGGATTAGGGGAAGTAGGTTGTCCAGTTGCTGGTGCGGGCGAGTCGTTCCAGGTCTGGATTTGGGTTGACGGCGAAGGCGGCTTTGGCTTGGGCTAGCATGTCGGCGTCCCATTTGGAGTTGCCGAAGGCGGCGTCGGGGGTTCGTTGGACAACGTCGCGGAGGGCTTGCGGTTTGCCGGGGCCGCTGGGGACGCGGATTAGGCGGTCGGCTGCTTTTCCATTTTCGATATAGACTTCGGCAGAGAGGACGCGTTCGGGGGGGATGCCGAAATAACGCACGCCCTCACGGACGACCCATTGGTTGCTGGAGGAGACGGCCCAGATTTCGCAGCCGCGGGCGTGGAGTTGGTTGACGAGTTCCAGCATGGCGGGGAAGAAGTTGGGAGCAATTTCTTCTTGGATGAAGATCTTGGCGGCCACAGCCAGGTCGGCGTCGGGCAGGCCGGCGTGCAGGGTTACCATTTCGCCGCACATGGTGTCTTCGTCGACCAGGCCTTTCTTGTAGTCAGCGTGGCGGGCCTTCACTTTGTCGGCAATTTCTTTGGAGATTAGGCCGCGTTCGATTTCCCAGCGGAAGAAGCTTTCTCCGGCGTCGCCGCTCCAGAGGGTGCCGTCGCAGTCGAAGGCGGCTAGTTTGGGGTTGAGTTTGAGGACGGTGCTGAGGAAAGCCTGATCCTGCTGGCGGAGGGTGGTTGGGGTAGGGATGTCTTGCATGAAATTCAGGAGACCCTTTTTGGTTAGTTTTGGATAGCGGGGAACTAGCGACGCTTCTATCTTAAACCTTACCTCGGCGGCTGAAGCCGCGATGCACCGGAGTCTGAATCGCAGCGCTGAAGCGCTGCGCCGCCCAAAATCCAAATCCAAATCCAAACCGGGTCCCTCCGCTTCGCGTTTGCTTCGCTTCGCGAAGCAAACGCTCCGGTCGGGATGACAGATCTATTTTGGGGACACCTCGCCAGTAGCCTTCAAGGCTGCATAGTCTTCCGGGGTGTCGACGTTCAGGGTTACGAACGGGTCGTCCACGGGGACGGATGCGATGAATTGGTGGTGGGCGCGGCGGACTTCGCGGGCGTTGGAGGTGATGGGGGCGCGGAGGAAGGCTTCGATCATTTCGCGGGCTGCGATCATGGGGTGGCCGTGTTTGCCTTGGAACTCTGGGATTACGGCCCATTGGTTTTGGTTGATGGCTTTCTCGAATGCGGCTCGCAGAGTCTGCAAGGTTTCGGGTTGTACTGGGGGACGATCTACCAGCGTGATTACGGCGGCGTCGCGGCCTCGGCTTAGCACTTCTTGTAGGCCGACGCGCAGGGAACTGAACTGGCCTTGCTCCGGATGTGGGTTCTGGATCAGGAAGGCGCCTTCGGCGTAGACGACTGGTTTGAGGAGAAGGGCGTTTGCGCCTGCTACGACGATGACTAGCTCGGTTTGGGCTGTGAGCGAGCGGATGGCGGCGGAGAGGAATGTTCCGTTGGCGGGGTCGTTGGGGGGCCAGGGGAGAAGAGCTTTGTCGCGTCCCATGCGGGTGGACGCGCCTGCTGAGAGGATTACGCCGCAGAGGCTGGGGGCGCGGGTCATAGGGGGAAGATAGCAGAAAGGGTAACAATCCAAGCTAGTACTTGAAGCGCGTGCGCAACGCAGCTAAGTAGTCTGCGGCGTCCCAGTTTTCGCGGTGAGCCTCGAACTCGAGCATGTCTGTAGCTGCGTCAATCACACAGTGCGAGACGGTTTGATTTTGCAAGCTCTCCGTTAACGCCGGCAGAACTCGTTCGTCGAGTCTGCGGCAAAGGCCCGACATTGCCTCTTCTTGCACATCTTGACTCGGATCGTTTAGGCGTTGCAGGAGGGCTTGTCGAATCTCGGGAGAGTCGCTGGTTCCCTGAGTTCCTAGCCCGAAAGTAGCCCAGTCGCGCACTTCTTCATCCTCGTCTTGCATGAGGACCAGCAGGTTCTCAATAGATTGAGGGTCATCCGGGAACCCGCTTAGTGCGAAGGCGACGGAAAACCTCACCTTGGCGCTGAGATGAGCCCGGAATCTGTTGATTAGGGGAATCGCAAGAGGGTTATCCAAGTGCCGGGAGCCGCGATCCCGGCGTCTAACGGTATGACTTCCGTCTCGTCCGCTAACGTTTTCGAAACGAGTGAGTACGATTCTTCCGCGAACGCGTTCGTTGGATGATCTGGGGTTTTGCCAAGCTGCGCCAAAACATCGAGGGCGCGAGCTCGAACCAACGGATCGGTTGATTTACACCATTCGGTAGCGCGGTTGAGAACGTCTTGCGACCCAATTCGACGCAGCGCACGCACCGCTTCCCACGGAGCTTCATCCTAGTAGTCACCGAGTACTGTGCTGGCAAACAGCTTATCAATGTCCTGCAAAGTCACGGCTGCGGACCGCCTGTTGCTGAGCCCTCATGTTCCAAGGCTCCGTTCCTTTCCGGCGTTGGCTGACGCAGGAACCAGCTCATGTGGGGGAGTTTGCTTTCGCTGCGCCGGCGGATGGCGATCATTTCTGCGCAGACGGCTACGCCGATTTCTTCTGGGGTTAGGGCGCCGATGTCTAAGCCGATGGGGGCGTAGACGTTTTGGAAGAGGCTTTCTGGGAGGCCTTCTTCACGGAGACTTTGGTGGATGGCGATGACTTTGCGTTTGGAGCCGATCATGCCTACGTAGCGGGCGCCGGTTTGGACGGCCCAGCGGAGAAGGCGCATGTCGTCTTTGTGGCCGCGGGTGACGATAACGATGTAGGACTTGGAGCTTGGGGTGAGGCTGGCGGTGGCGGTGTCGAAGTCTTCGGCGATGAGTTCGTGGGCTTCGGGGAAGCGGTCGCGGCTGGCGTAGGAGGCGCGGTCGTCGATGACGCAGACCTGAAATCCGGCGATATTGGCGATCTTGTAAATATTTTGGGCTACGTGGCCTGCACCGAAAAGATAAAGTAACGCTAGAGGCAGGACGGGCTCGATGAAAATCTCCACGGTGCCGCCGCAGACCAGGCCCGTATCCAGCTTGGGGTCGTGATTCAGGTTGAACTTTAAGGTTCGAGGTTTTTCCTGGTCGATGACTTCTTTGGCGGCTTGCCAGACTTCGGCTTCGACGCAGCCGCCGCCGATGGTGCCGGCGATGGAGCCGTCGTCGCGCACCAGCATTTTGGCGGTGCGGTAGCTGGGGACGGAGCCTTGGACGCTGACGATGGTGGCGACGGCGCCGCGGCGGCCTTCGCGGCGGAGCTTGACGATTTCTTCGTAGACGTCCACGGCCTCGATTATGCGTGGCGTGAAAATCGAAGTCAAACGCAAGTCAAACCGAAGGCGTGCTTAAACCTGTGCTAGCCTGATTTGGTTTGCGTGGGGACGCCCGCCCTCGGCCGTCCAGGAGACGACATGAAAGCAGTGCGCATACATCAGTTTGGCGGCCCGGAAGTTTTGCAGTATGAGGACGTTTCCGATCCACGGCCTCGCAAGGATCAGGTGTTGGTGCGGGTGCGGGCGTGCGCGATGAATCACCTGGATTTGTGGGTACGGAAGGGATTGCCCGGGATTCGATTGCCGCATATTCCTGGCAGCGATGTGGCCGGGGAGATTGTTGAGGTTGGGGAATATGTGAAGGGCTTCCAGGTGGGGCAGCGGGTGCTGGTGGCGCCAATGCACTTCTGCGGCCAGTGTGTGGCTTGCGCGGAGGGGCGGCAAAATGAATGCGCGCAGTTTACGGTGCTGGGGAATGCTGTCGACGGAGGTGATTGCGAATTATTGGCGGTGTCTCCGATTAGCGTTTTGCCCATCCCCAGTCATCTGCAATTCAACGAGGCGGCCAGCGTGCCCCTGGTGTTTACGACGGCATGGCACATGTTGGTGACGCGGGCGCAGTTGCGTCCGGGGCAAACGGTGGTAGTGCTGGGGGCGAGTTCCGGCGTCGGGTCGGCGGCGATTCAGATTGCGAAGCTCTTGAACGCCCGCGTGATTGCTACGGCTGGCGACGAGAACAAGATGGCCAAGGGTCTGGGACTTGGGGCAGATTTCGTCATCAATCACTACAAGCAGAAGATTGGCGAGGAGGTGCGGAGGCTTACAGGGAAAGTTGGGGCGGATGTTGTGTTTGAGCACGTCGGCGCGGCAACTTGGGATGAGAGTGTGCGGTCTTTGAGGCCTGGCGGGACACTGGTTACCTGTGGGGCTACTACTGGTCCTGAAGCGAAGATTGATTTGCGGTTTCTCTTTGCGCGGCAGCTTTCGTTGCTGGGTTCCTACATGGGCACGCTGGGGGATTTTCACGAAGTGATGGGTCATGTGTTTGCTGGGCGGTTGAAGGCGGTGGTGGACCGGGTGTTTCCGTTGGCGGATGTGAGGGCGGCGCATGAGTATTTGGCCACGGGGCAGATGTTTGGGAAAGTGGTGCTGACTCCCTAGCCGCGCGTTGCTCGACTGGGCCGTCCCCACGTGTTTGCGGGAGGCGACAGCGGTTCGCAATGCGGTAGAATGGAGGCATTATGAGCAGCCAGGAACTTCTTAGCTTCGGCAACTACGTGGTCACGGAAGATGGCAAGAAAAAGGTCAGGGAATTGACCTTTGGCAACGCCGAGCCGGATGGCATTCTGCTGACTTCAGTGGACGCGGTTTTGAACTGGATGCGGAAGAGTTCGGTTTGGCCGATGACGTTTGGCTTGGCTTGCTGCGCGATTGAGATGATGGCGATGGGGGCTTCGCGGTTCGATATTGCGCGCTTTGGGGCGGAAGTGTTTCGGCCTTCGCCGCGGCAGTCGGATTTGATGATTATCGCGGGGCGGGTTTCCAACAAAATGGCGCCGGTGATCCGGCAGCTTTGGGAACAGATGCCAGAACCGAAGTGGGTGATTTCGATGGGGGCGTGCGCCACGTCCGGCGGCGTGTTCAATAACTATGCGTTGTTGCAGGGTGTGAATCAGTGCATTCCAGTGGATATTTACGTTCCCGGGTGTCCGCCGCGTCCGGAGCAGTTGATTTACGCCATTACGCTCTTGCAAGAGAAGATTCAGAACGAGCGTGGGACGGTTAAGAAAGTTCTGAATCTGGTGTAAGCCCAGACAAGAGTTTGGACACCGTGCTAATTCGCCTCCGTGGAGAGGCTCTCCTCTGACTTCCGCTGGCCCCCTTTTCGGATCCTCGCCTCCACCTCGGACTCCAAGAAATCTGTGGAAGTGGATCTTCGGGATAGGTACGCTTATCGCCCTTGTCGTGCTGTGGCAATGCGGCTCCGCATTCTACGAGGGAAGAAAATTATCCAACTCCGCCGTGGCAGATTTCCATCGGAAGCTCAACCAGGCCGAATACGAAGTCATTTGCAACACAGCGGACGAAAGCTTCCGGAAGGGCTCGAATGAAGCCGAGCTGCTCGATTTCCTCCGCCTGGTTCACACGCGGTTGGGGGCTGCGGGCGCAACCAGCCTCCAGAACATCAGCATCAATACCTCAATGAACCAAACATTGATAACTACCCGTTACAACACGACGTTTTCTGAAGATTCGGCTGTCGAGATTTTCACTTGGGCCAAAAAAGACGGCGCCCTCAAGCTTTTTGGATACCACGTTCAATCCGACAAGTTTAAATAGCCGCCGTCAGAGGATTGCCTCCACGTTCTTGTAGGAGGTTGCGATGTTTTCCAGTGGAACGCCCCCGGAATCTTGTTCCACGAACATGTGGCGGATGTCGTTCTTTTCGGCGGCGGCAAGGACTTTCTTCCAGTCGATGGTGCCCGTGCCAACCGGGGTGAAGTGTTTGGCGTCGTCGTCGAGTTCCTGGGAGGGGGCGAAACCGGGCAGGCGGTCCTTCAGGTGGATCATTCGGATGCGGCGGCCCAGCCGATTGAACATCTTCAGCGGGTCTTGTCCTGCCTGCGTGATCCAGTAGCAATCCATTTCGGCGCAGACGAGATTTTCGTCGGTGTTGGCCATGAGGACGTCATAGCCCGTCGTCGTCTTTCCCGCTTTATCGGTGAAGCGGTAGAACTCGTAGTTGTGATTGTGGAAGCCGAAGTGCATTCCGCGCTTGCGGGCTTGTTCTCCCCACTTGTTGAACTGCTCGGCAGCCTTCTTGTAGAGATCCACTTCATGGCGGCCCGCTTCTGGCAGCATGGGGCAGATCATATATTCCAAGCCGAGTTCGGCGGCATAGTCGAACTTTCCTTCAAGGCCGTCGTAGTTGAAGTGGCCGCTGGGAACGTGCAGGCCGTGGTCGTTGATCATGCGTTTCAACTCGCCGGCGGGGTGGGTATAGACGTTCCAGTAGGTTTCGACTTCCTGGTAGCCGATTTTGCGGATTTCCGCCAGCACTGAGGGGAGGTCTTTTTCGGCTTGGTCGCGGACGGTGTAGAGCTGGACGCCAAGGGGGCGTTTTTGGTCGGCCCATGTCAGCGCGGGAACGGCTAGGGCTGCTGTTGCCGTGATTGAAGAAGCAAGAAAATCGCGTCTATTCATTGTTGTCTCCTTGGAACCCTTACCTCAGCGGCTAAAGCCGCTTATCTCAAGTGTCTTATTGCAGCGCTGAAGCGCTGCTCCACCCAAAGCCCCGCCCTGTCGCAAAAGAAAAACCGCGACAAGGACGGGGCACCCGACGCGGGTGAAAAGTACTCCATCTTCGATGGAGTGTTGAACCAACTGCAGATCCCTCTTCCCGTTGGTCGGCATGACAAACGTTACTAGGGCAACAGCCGGTAACTCACGAACGCGAACTTCTTGGAATCTGGCGACCATGAGTTTACGTTGATTGTGCCCTGGCCGCCAAAGAATTCTGTGAGGATTTGGATGGAATCGCTCCAGTCTTCCACGTGATCTTTGGCGTGGCCGAGAGCAGTTCCGGCAGGGACTGGCGCCTGCGTCGCCGGAATCATCCGCAGGTGGACGCTGGTTTTGGTGTCGTGGCCCGGGGTGCCGGGGGGGAAGGAGAGGAAGGCGATCCATTTGCCGTCGGGCGAGGGATGGGGGAACCAGTCTTCCTGGGCGTCGTTGGTGATGCGCTCGGCCTTGCTGTCGCCCGGTCCGGAGCCATCGGCGGGAAAGCGCCAGATATCCCAGCCTCCCCCGCGGTTGGAGTTGATGTAGATCCACTTTCCGTCGACAGAATAATCGGGGCCGTCATCGAAGCCGGGATCGGTGGTAAGGCGTTCCTCCCGGCCCCCTGCGGCGGGGATTCGGTAGATATCGAAATTGTTGTCGCGCTCGCCGACGAAAGCCAGCCATCTGCCATCCGGCGACCAGCCGTGGAAATAGCTGGGCATGTTGGGAGTGATGAGGCGGGGGTTGGTACCGTTGGCGTCGGCGACGTAGACCTGGGAGGCTTTAGCGCCGCCGCGTTGAGCTGAGATGGCGAGCCACTTGCCGTCGGGCGAGAGGCCGTGGTCGTTGTTGGCGGCGTAGCTGGGGTCGAGTCCGACTTTTTCGGGCTGTGCTTTTTTCGTCGCATCGCCGCTTGCGTCGACGCGGAAGAGCCTGCCGCCCGAGTTCGACATCAAGTACTTGCCGTCGGGCGTCCAGTTCGGGGCTTCCCAGAGCATGTCGGCCGAGTAGATCATGCTGATGGTCTTCGTTGTTAGATCGTAGACCGATAGATCGCTGTGGACTTTGGTTGGGTTCAGATCGTTGGGGGTGGCGGGGAGTTCTTGAAGGAGCAACTTGGAGAAGATGGCAGTTTCGAGAACATTGGCATCATGCGAGCAGACGCCTAGGCCGACATAGACCGGGCCTTTGAACTCGATGGTCACTGGACCTGAGGGCGTGACCGCGTCATTCTTGCCCACCCACATGCTGAGTTGCGCGCCGTGGCGAACGAGGCGGATGAAGGGAGGAGCGTTGACCGGGGAACGAACTTCCGACGTTTCGGCCCCGGGCACCGGGCGGAACTGGAGGGCGGTCAGGCCGTCTCCGTGCAGCGCCACATCGGCATAGGCGGAGTTGGGGTCCAGACTTTGCCGGACTACCAGGGCGGCCTTGCGATGATCTTCTGCGCCCGCGCCGATAAACGTCACGAGGGCGCTCAGTTCAAAGTCTCCGTCGACTTTCTTCCAGACAAAATGAAATGCGTCGACGCCGGCCCACATGTTGGCGCCGCCTCCGGTGATGCGGTACTCGGAGGTGGCGGGATCGTAGGTTGCCGAGCCGGGCTTGGGGGTGATGCCGATGTCGGCGTGTGATTCGAAGATTCCTAATGGGGACGGAGCTTGTTGCGCGCGCATTGGAGATGCTGCGAGGAGCGCGAATGCTGTCAGTGCGGGAAGGATTTGTTTCGCGAGGCGGTTCAATTTCATCGAGGGCGACCTGGCCGTTGAAAACTCGCCGATCAGTGTAGCGCGAATCCGGTTGTCGTGAACGGCGGGGATAGATATCATCCGTAAGACTCAAGAACGGACCCGTAGGGGCACGGTGAGAACCCTGCAAGCGTTCCGTCGTAAGCGAGAGCGCAGGGGTCCTTCGGCAGGCTCAGGGCAGGCTCTTCGACTGCTACGCTCAACATGACAGGGTTTAAATAGGGTCGTTACCGAATCAGAGTTCCATAACCAGATTTCCTAGGCAGGATCTTCTCAGGAGCTGTCCGCATGGATCCGTCGCAAGCAGTCCTTTGGTTCTTCTTCGTGATTTTCGCGCTCTTTGTGGTGGGGACGATTCTCGGCGGCTTTTTTCAGGTGCGAACTGCCGAGGCGTGCGTTGTGCAGCGCATGGGAAAGTTCTTGAGAGTGGCTACAGCCGGGATAAACTTCAAGTTTCCGTGGCTGGATCAGGTGGCGGGGCGGATTGATCTGAGGGTGCAGCAGTTGGCTCTGGATGTGGAAACGAAAACGCAGGACAACGTTTTTGTGCACATTCCCGTGTCCGTGCAGTATCACGTGATTCCGACGAAAGTTTATGAGGCTTTCTACAAGCTCGCGAATCCTTCGCAGCAGATTTCTTCGTATGTGTTTAACGTCATTCTGGGGCACGTGCCGAAGATGAATTTGGACGACGCGTTTTTGCATCAGGCTGATATCGCGGTGGCGATCAAGGAAGGTCTGGACGACGTGATGACGACCTATGGCTACGCCATCGATCAGGCGCTGGTAACGGATATCAAGCCGGATGAAAAGGTGAAGGCCGCCATGAATGAGATCAACGCCGCGCAGCGCGAGCAGGTGGCCGCCACGGCCCGGGGCGAGGCGGAGAAGATTCTGAAAGTTAAACAGGCGGAAGCTGAGGCGGAGAGCAAAGCATTGCAAGGGCAGGGAATCGCAAACCAACGGAAGGCGATTATCGAGGGGCTGAAGACTTCGGTCGAGGCTTTTTCCCATGCCGTGGAGGGGACTACGCCGAAAGATGTGATGATGCTGGTGTTGCTCACGCAATACCTTGATACATTGAAGGAAATCGGGGCGCAGGGTAAGAGCAATACCCTCTTTATGTCGCACTCGCCCGCGGCGATTGGGGATTTGTTTCAGCAGATGCGGGATGCGGTCTTTATTGGGCAGAAGGCGGCGGATGCCTCGCAGTAGGTGCCTGATCCTCGATACTCAGCCTAGAGCCTGGCGCAAGAGCAGATTCCTCCCGTTGGTCGGAATGACAATCCTTTCTTGGAGCCCGTAGAAACGCGACAGGACCAGTGCCCGCGAGAGGGTGTTCTTCTGCATCTTCGAATGCTCGTTGGTCATCTTATGAGACGGTAGAATGACTCTTGTGAAGGCATATGCGCGCCAGGTTTGCTGTTGTCCGGAGTTGCGTCCGTGAAGGCGCAGTGTATTCCGTTCACGCAAATTCCACATACGACGAAGCTTTTTGCCGATTTTCTTTACGACTTTCCCAAAGTTTCCGCCTTTTATCCCCGGCCGCCGCACTACGGCGAATGGTTAACAGAACAATCCAAGACAACTCAGTACGGTGGCGAGCGGCGGCGGCGGGTTGCGGCTGTGCTGGCGCGGCAAAATGGGGAGTGGGGGGCGTCGGAGAAGACCTTGGCGAATGTCGCCAAGCTGGAAGCTGGGGCGTTGGCAGCGGTAACGGGGCAGCAGGTGGGGTTGTTTGGCGGCTCTCTGTTTACGGTGTTCAAGGTTTTGAGCGCAGTTCGACTGGCTGAAGAAGCGACAGCTCGGGGCGTTCCAACGGTTCCGGTTTTCTGGTTGGCAACGGCGGATCATGACCTGGCCGAGATCAACCATGCGTTTTTTGCCGGCGCGAAGGGAGCGCCTGAGCGATTCGCCACGACTACCGAGGGCATCGCTGGCGCCCCGGTTGGGAGCATCCAGTTCGGGGAAGAGATTGTTGCGGTAACGGAACGCGCTGCGGTGCTGCTGGGAGAGAGCGAAGCGGCGGAATGGCTGCGGACCGCGTACCGTCCCGGGGAGACGTTTGGCGGGGCGTTCGCAAAATTTTACGCGAAGGTGTTTGGTGGTCTGGGTGTCATCATTCTTGATCCCGATGACGCAGGGCTGCAGGGGCTGGCGGGACCGGTGTATGCCGCTGCGATCGAAAATGTGGCTGAGCTTAACGACGGTTTGTTGGAGCGTGGCAAAAAACTAACAGGCGCTGGGTACCATGAACAAGTGAAAGTCACGCCAGCTTCGACGGCGGTGTTCGCGATTCGCAACGGAGCGCGGACGGCGATTCATCGCAGCCGGACGAATGGCGGTTCTTTCGAAATCGGCGGAGAAAAGGTCACGCGCGAAGCGTTGCTCGAGCGGATTGCGGAGCATCCCGGGACGTTCAGTCCGAATGCTTTGCTGCGGCCCGTGGTGCAGGATTCTTTGTTGCCAACCCTGGCGTATGTTGGTGGGCCGGCTGAAGTTGCGTATTTTGCCCAGTCGGCGGTGCTCTACGAAAGGCTTCTGGGGCGCGTTACGCCGATCCTGCCCAGGTTCTCGGCTACGATTGCCGACCCCAAGCAGGCGAATTTATTGGAGCGCTATGGGTTGGCGTTGACAGATGTCTATGCTGGCCCGGAGGCTGTGCTTCGGCGCATCGCGGTGGTCACTTTGCCTCCGGAGGTTCAGGCTGAGTTCCAGGCGGCTGAGCGGGGCCTGGAAGGTTCGCTTTCCGGCTTGCGGGCGACAGTGACGCGATTGGATCCGACGCTGGGGGATGCTGCCGACCGGGCGTCGCGGAAAATTCGGTACCAACTGGCGCGGCTGCGCCAGCGAGCCGCCAACGCGGAATTGCGGCGGAATGAAGTGCTTTCCTGGCACGCGGCGGTGCTGAGCAATTCACTATTTCCGGATAAGGTTCCCCAGGAGCGGAAGTATGGCGCCGTGCAGTTCCTGGCGCGATACGGGGTGGATTTATTCTCCAATGTCTTAGAAAACGTTCGGCCGGATTGCGTCGATCACCAGCTTTTGTTCGGGTAACCTCCGATATCCACTCGTATTTGTCATTCCGAGGAGCCGACGGCGACGAGGAATCTGTTCTTTCAGGAGTGGAGACGGTGAAGCGGTATCATCCCGCAATCCGAAAGCATCGGTTTTTTCGATGCTGCGGATTGGCAATTGTGGTTTGACGTATCGCGCGGCTGCGGTTAACTTACGCATATGGACTCGTTGACTCACGGCCCTCGGCACCATCATCATAACCAAGGCCATGTCAGTGGAGGTCCCTGCCAAAAGTAGTTCAGCACTCATAAGGTCAGGTTCAAGCCCGCTGACGCGTTAAGCGCAGCGGGCTTTTTGTTGGTCCGAATACCACCCAAGAAGGTAGACACATGATGGACATCGATTTTGAAAAGATGCAGGGCCTGATTCCTGCCGTTTTGCAGGATGCTGACAGCGGCGAGGTGCTCATGGTGGGATTCATGAACCGCGAGGCTTTCGAGCGGACTCTGAGCAGCGGGTATGCGACGTTTTTCAGCCGGACGAGGAATCAGCTTTGGATGAAGGGCGAGACTTCCGGCAACCGGGCAAGAGTCTTTTCGATGACCACGGATTGCGACCGCGATACGGTTTTGCTGCGGGTGCGGCTGGAGGGGCTGGGACTGATTTGCCACGAGGGGACGCGGTCTTGCTTTAACTCTGCGATACCGGTCGGGCCTGAGATTGCGACGAAAGAGGATCCTTCGAAAGGGGCGCAATCGTGAAGCTGCGACTCGGAATTCCCAAGGGTAGCCTGCAAGACTCGACTCTTCAGCTACTGGGGCGGGCTGGACTGAATGTTTATACGACGGCACGGTCGTATTTTGCCGGGACCAACGATCCAGAAATTGAATGCATGTTGATTCGGGCGCAGGAGATGGCGCGGTACGTGGAGCATGGGGCGCTTGACGTTGGACTGACCGGACGCGATTGGGTGCTGGAGAGCAAGTTGGAAGTGGTGGCGATCGCGGACCTTGTCTATGCCAAACAGAGCCGGGGCAAGGTGCGTTGGGTTTTGGCGGTGCCGGAGGATTCTTCGTGGCAACGGTCGGAAGATCTGGCGAATTGCACGATTGCTACGGAGTTGGTGGGAGTTACGCGGCGGTATTTTGAAGAACGGAACATTCCTGTAAACGTGGAATTTTCCTGGGGCGCGACGGAGATTAAGCCGCCGACTTTGGCCGACGCGATTGTGGAGGTGACTGAAACTGGCAGTTCACTTCGGGCGAACCGGCTGCGGATTCTCGATACGGTGCTGGAATCCAATACGCAGTTGGTGGCCAACAAGGCTTCGGCTGCCGATCCGGAGAAGCGGCAGAAGATCGACAACCTGGCTCTGATGTTGCGGGGGGCACTGGATGCCGAGGGGCGGGTTGGGTTGATGCTCAACGTGAGGCGGAGCGATCTCGACGGGGTGTTGAGGGTGCTGCCTGCGCTACAAAAACCTACGATCGCGACTTTGAGCGATGCCGAGTGGGTGGCGGTGAATACCATCATTGAGGAAGCAACTGCCTGGAAGGTGATTCCGCAACTGAAACTGGAGAAGGCGGAAGGCATCGTTGAGTATCCGCTCAATAAGGTGGTGATGTAAATGCGGCAAGTGACTGGAAACAATGCGGTTGCCCATGTGGAAGCGCTGGCGAAGCGCGTGAGCCGCTTGGAGAGCGTGGAGCCTGCGGTTCGGGGGATTGTGGCCGCCGTCCGGCAGGAGGGCGACAGTGCGCTGCGGCGTCTGGCGGAGCAGTGGGACGGATTGAAGAAGGAAGAGCCGCTGCTGGTTTCAGAAAGAGAACTCAAAGCGGCGCTCAAGTCTTTGCCCGCGGATTTGGTGAAGGCGATGGGTGAGGCTGCGGCGAATATCCGGCGATTTGCCGAATGGCAGATGCCGAAGGGCTGGATGCGTGGTTCGGGAGGAGTTCGCGCTGGGCAGATCATTCGGCCCTTACAGTCTGTGGGGTGTTATGTTCCCGGAGGGCGGTACCCCTTGCCGTCGACTTTGCTGATGACGGTGATTTCGGCGCAGGTGGCGGGAGTGGAACGGATCGTGGTTGTGTCTCCCCAGCCGCGTCCGGAGACACTGGCGGCGGCGGCGCTGCTGGGGGTGAAAGAATTTCACCGGGTTGGCGGGGCGCAGGCAGTGGCGGCTCTCGCCTACGGGACGAAGTCGGTTGCGCCGGTGAACAAGATTGTCGGG
>Ga0080027_10000649_pt1 | contig 14699 bp, 11 predicted proteins | sample OrgsoiDNA2013046_FD_70962 | JGI IMG/M metagenome (GOLD analysis project Ga0080027, IMG submission 70962) | Permafrost soil microbial communities from the Arctic, to analyse light accelerated degradation of dissolved organic matter (DOM) -... | ecosystem: Environmental > Terrestrial > Soil >... | reverse complement strand
GCATGGTTACCCGGGAAGCCAGCAGCACGATTTCATCTTTCAGAAACTCAGAAAAATCAATGGCGCAAACCGGCAATACGACTGCTGCTGCCGGCAGTGATTATAAATCAAAGAAAATAACCGGCGAATCTTAAAACTACCCTGATATCTTAAAACCAACCACATGTTTACGAAGGCAAAAAATATCAATTCAGCATTTCAGCATATCCGGACTTTCAGTCTGCTGTTCCTTACAGGATGCACAACGATCACCTGTCTCATTCTCTTTAAGAGTATGAACATGCTGAGCGAGGCGCAGGCACATATTTATATCCTGGCGAACGGAAAAGTGCTCGAGGCATTCGCTGCCGATCGTAAGGACAATATACCCGTCGAAGCCCGAGATCATATCAGCATGTTTCATCATTACTTTTTTACACTCGATCCGGATGAAAAAGTCATCAACAGCAATATCAGCAAGGCTTTGTACCTGGCCGACGCATCCGCCAAGAAACAATATGATAACCTGAAAGAGAATGGATATTACCGGAATATTATTTCGGGGAATATCAGCCAGCAGATAGAAATCGACACGATTGATATCAATACTAACGTATACCCTTATTCATTTCATTGTGTGGCACATGAAAAAATAATACGAACCACATCCATCGTTACACGCAGTTTGGTTACCGAAGGGTATCTCCGTAACGTATCCCGGTCAGATAATAATTCCCACGGGTTCCTGATGGAAAAATGGGCCATTGTTGAAAACAAAGATTTAAAAACTGAACTACGTTAGCAATCATGAGCACCGTTAAAAGACAATTGATTTGCGAATAAAACAGATAAAACCAACTTTATGTCATTATTTTTTAAGAAGAACAAAGGAAATGTAGAACCCAACGGGTTTTCAGAGGCTGTTGAGAAAAGAAAGCTGAAAGTCGCCGAATGGCTGAACCGGAAAACAAAGGGCTGCACGCCTTTAAATATCAAAATCGGCTTTGTTGTATTCTTTTTGATTTTCGGAGGGATTAGTCTATATAATCTGCTCCATTCCTTTCGTCCCTCCGGGATCCGAACCCATATCATCGTATTGACTCATTTACATGCCGGTGTTCCCATGCCGCATTCTCCGCCCATGTCTGATTCTATGCGAAAACAATTCATGCAAAACATCTCCCCATTTCCTAAAAAATAATTATGAAACGAAAACGAAAGTTTCTTTTAATGCTGCCCCTCATCAGTTTACCCTTCATCATTTTTTTATTTATCGTTCTGGGAGGAGGCAAAGGATCCGAAGCAACAGCGGTGCCGACGGCGAATTCCGGATTGAACCCAAAGTTGCCCGATGCGCATTTTAAAAAAGGCAGGGACAAATCCAAGCTGGCGCTATATGATGAGGCATTCCGGGATTCATCCAGGATTCGGGAGCGGATAAAGAACGATCCCTATTATTTACTGCAACAACATATCCGGTCATCCGACTCAGCCAGCGCTGCCGAGCACCTATCCCGTTCCGGGTTCACCGTTCCGGATGAAAATACTTCGCGCATCATGGAAAAGCTAAACAAACTTAAAACCGTCATTCAACAAAAGACAGAAGGACCCGAAAATGACGACCGCCTATTGTATCATTCAAAATCTTCGCCGGATCCCCTGGAAAAACAACTGGCGGATGCCCGCACCGTTAAAACCCATGATCCGCGCATGGATCAGATCACGTTGATGCTGGACAAAGTCATGGCCATTCAGCATCCGGAAATCATGCAGGACAGTATGGCCAGACTGGCCAAAGAACATTCCCCGGTTGCCTTTCCTGTGAATCTGAATAATCCAGATACGGAACCTCAGACATTTGGCGCTGGTCAGGAAGATGAACAGCAGACTGAAAAAATCAACCGGTTTTATGACCTGTCAGATAATATGACCATCCAGAATGATCTTGATAATGCCATTGAAGCGGTCATTCCTGAAACCCAGGTTTTGGTTTCCGGATCAACGATCAAACTGCGGTTGCTGAATGACGTTAGAATCGATGGCCATTTGATTGGAAAGAACCAGTTCATATACGGAACGACATCGCTTAGTAATGAAAGATTGAAAATCCAGTTCAGTTCCGTCCGGTATGGCAACAGTATTCTTCCTGTTTCACTGGAAGCTTTCGACATGGACGGATTGGCCGGCATTTATATTCCAGGAAGCATTAACCGCGATGTCGCCAAGCAATCCACCGATCAGGCTATTGGTTCCATCGGAATTAATTCTCTTGATCCCTCGATTGGCGCCCAGGCAGCCGGAGCCGGTATCCAGGCAGCTAAAACTCTTCTCAACCGGAAAGTCAAACTGATAAAAGTAACAGTGAAGACAGGATACAGGGTTTTGCTTAAAGATTCAAAAGATAAATAGTCATTCAAAAATAAAAGATGAGTGTATGAACAGATTATGTGCGGTGTCTCTGGTACTGGTTGTTCTATTGGCAGGTTTTTCCGGATTTTCACAAACGGCCATTCCATCTTATTCCATCATTTCTACCTATTCCCTATCGATCAGTTTTGAAAAAACGACCAATATCATTTTTCCCTACCGGATCCAAAAAGCGGATATCGGATCCGGCGATGTGATCGGTCATAAAGATCCCGTGTTGCCCAATGTGCTTTTCCTGAAAGCCAACCGGAAAGGATTTGCACCAACCAACCTCAGCGTTTACACCTCCGATGGAAAATTCTATTCTTTTATTGTTCGCTATCAGGAAGATCCCGACACATTGAATTTATTTATTGCAAACTATGGAAAAGCCAATCCGGTCATCGCGAATGAGGCAAGAGTAAATGCGGTCACTTTTGACGGCGTCAACGATGCCCGGTTAGACAGCGATGCAGTCATTATACAAAATGCCAAACCGGTCATGCATCGAAAAACATCTTTACAGCAAATGAAACTGATCCTTAGAGGCATCTATATAAAAGATCATCTGATGTGGTTCAGGCTGGAAATTAAAAATCATTCAGCAGTAGAATACCAACCCGAGTGGGTCAGGTTTTCAGTGCGGGATCAAGATACCGGTAAACGAACCGCGGTCCAGGAAAATGAGCAGGCACCGGCATGGCAAACTCCTAACGGCTCCATACCTGGTCATGGAAATAAGATCATCATTTATGCATTCCCTGCATTCACCGTGGATCAACATAAAAAGCTGGTAATCCAAATCAATGAAAAAAATGGTGGCCGGACGTTAAATCTGGAAATACCAGCCAAAGCACTTTTAAAAAGTCAATCTATTTAATCATCATAAAATAAATGTTATGAACCAGGAAAATTTAAAATTCTTACAGGATCGCCTGTTTTATCTCGGAACCGAAAAAAGGCTTCATCCGGAACTCGAAAAAAATATGACAGAAGGGAAACCGGAATTCAAACTCTCTTATTCCAATCACCACGATAAGGATAAACTGAGCGCCGAACTTCATTTCAGGAAGTCTGACACGAACGACATGTATTTCCTGAACAAATATGATGCAACGCTTCAGAAGCCAGGTCAGGAAAGCAAATCACAAACCTTTTATCTGGATCATGGAAAAGGCGTAACCATGAAAGAAGCATACAATCTGCTGGATGGCCGGTCTGTCAATAAGGACTTAAAAAACAAGGAAGGAGAAGTGAAAAACGTCTGGATCAAGCTGGACTTTACAGCCAAAGAACCCAATGGTAATTTTAAGCAGGAACAGTTTTATAAACCTTACGGGTTTGATCTGCATACTGAACTTTTGAAATTGCCCTTACCACAAATGCACGCCGAAAAGTTCAATCAGATGGTTGAATCACTGGAAAGAGGCAATACACAAAAAGTCATTCTTCCTGAAAATATCATCGGTGTTCCATCGCCCATTACCATCCAGGCCAATCCCAAATTCAAGACCCTCGATATTATAGATGAATCCGGAAGGCCGCTGAGTAAAGCAGAAAAAAATGATCTCTATGTGATGGGGGAACAAAGAAATAAAATGAGGGAGGAAGCTCTATCCAACGGAACGCTTAAAGAAATAAGTCCGGTTATTTATTTCACCGATCCCAATTTTCCAATTGGCCCCATCAAAAGCACAGAATCGAAGGTTGAGGAGAAAGTTTTAAAGAATCAGGAGATTGTCGATCAAAAATTTCAGGAAGTAGCAGGTCAAAAACCTCAGGATGCCGTCGAAAAGTACAAGGCAGATAAAGGAATTCCAAAGAACAACGGAACTGTACAGAAAACTGACAAGACCGCCAGGAAAAAAGACGTGGAAAGCCTCCTGCCCAAGAAACATTCCAGCCATAAAAAGGGACTGACTATTTAACGGACCCAAATTACAGACATCAAAACTTTCCGTTAACCATCAGGGATTGCAGCGGATATCGTCCAGCGCATCGCGGGACATATGAGCGGAAAGCCCGGCCCCACCATAGGTGGGGTGATGGCATTATTTTCCCGTTTAAGTCAAGATTTTGAAGCAATGGATCTGAAGGAACATTTTACCGGATTTTATGAAGCAATACTCGCGGACCCGCGGATCACCACGGTACACATCAGTATGTATATGGCCCTGCTGCTCGCCTACCTGCTGCATGAAGGTGAAAATCCGATTCAGATCGATCGGGATTCGCTCATGCAGTACGCGAAAGTTAGTTCAAGGGCCACATACTATAAATCGCTCCATGATTTGGATATTTTTGGTTATATCAAATACATTCCATCTCATAATCTTTTTTTAGGGAGCCTGGTTTATTTAAAGAGAATTTAATATTTACATAACAGCTTCCGCAGAAATCTGGAGGAAATTCATTGGCTGCTCCAATCCTGAAGTCAACGCCGAAGATATTCTCGCTTATGAGAAAAGCAGTTGCGGTTCACAATATAAAATCTGTTGAGTCGGATGAATGGACAGTTCCTGATCAAAGCAAGTAAATCTTTTATAGTAGAGTGGCATATGGTCCATTTTTCTGATCCTTATACTGAATCGGTGATTTGACATACTGATCCGCGCTTTTAATAAATAATATGGATTCTGACGGGACCCAGAGCCAGGTATCCCTTCCCTCATCAAACCGGATCAATACCTTCCCGGACTCAGCGATTTATAAAGACCTATTGATTTTAATGAACTTGTTATAGAAAGGAGACAAAGACATATTAACCCATTTTGCACATTCGGTTTCGCACGCTCGATTCGCACATCTATTTACTAAATATATATCGGTAGTGATTATGTATCGGAGAAATAACGAAAATAGGAACGGTCTAATTCAAAATAGATTATAAAATTCAGTCCGGTATGAGGAGAGATACCGAATTACCGCGTACACTTACTGAATAGTACTGAACATGTCAGCCCGGATAGGTTACGTGCAATAAAACTGGATGTCGTTTGAGGATCGCATCCTGGTCGGCTTTATTTTTCGAAAAGTTCTCTTCAAGCAATGCCAGTCTGGTCCGGTTCCGCTCCGAATTACGGCTTATTCCTTCGAGTTTACTATTGAGAGCGGAAAGACGTTTGGATTTGTTGTTGCCATAGGCGAGATAAAACAGAACGCCTGCCAATATTAGTGTCGGAATAGTCAAAGAAACGAGGTCGGGATTCAATATTTGCGCTGAACTTAACACTCCGAAAATAAGTGCACTGCCTGCCAGAGTAGAAGACATGACATATAGAAAAAGTACCAGTCCTCTTGAATAGCCCCTACGTTTATCCCATTCACTGATCCTATATTGCAACGTCTTAAGATTTCGATTTTGCTGAGAAATATTTGCTCTTTCTTTCTCAAGTTCCGGACTGTCATTTATCAATTGCTGACGAATCCGGGTAAATGAATTGATATCAGTTCGGTCATTTTCGCTGAGCAGGTTTTTAGAATTGGACCATTCCTGACCAAATTCTTCGATAGTAGATGTGGCAAATTCAATATCGGATAGGGTTCCCAGTTCAGTGGGGGCTAAACTATTTACGCTCATGCAGTAATTCAGATTGGAAAGCCAGACATACCGGTCAAAATAATCGGGTTCCTTTTTTATTTCCTTCAGCGCGTTTTTCAACGAATTGAAAGTAAGTATCAACTGCCTTAGTTTTCTTTGTTTTTCGTCTTCCAGTCTTTTCTCCGCCATCTGTTTCCTCTGGTTGTCCAGTAGGATGGCATTTTGCGCAGAATTCAGATTCTGATCTTTCAACGATTCCATTTGGGCTGCAAGAATGGACGCAAGCTGTTCATCTTGTTTTTCCCTGGCCTGTTTTTGCTGAAGACTTAAGTTTTCTATTCTATGCGCAATCTGTACGACCTGCCTGTTACTCTCTACCAGATTCCGTTGTATACCGCCCAACTCCTCCGTCGTTTTCTTCAAGGAAGTTGTGCAGGTTTTCAGAATGCCAACCTGTTCAAAAAAATCGGTTACCGGTAAGGTTACATATTCCATAAAAAAGCTGCATAGTCAATAAAGATATTTATTCCCTGGACATTTATTTAAGGGTGTTGTCGAAAATCTGTCATGCCCAACTTGTCATGCACAAAAAAATAATTTCCACACCGAAAAAATTTCTAAAATGAGCACATATTCGTAATCCAGTAAAACTGAATTCTTTAGCATTGAAAAAAAAACTCCGACAAATTATTCAACTGGTTGATAATCAATGCATTAAGGATCCAGTCCCGAGCACTTTAATAAGCTTGTAAGTCATTGATTTACAAGCTTTTTTGTTTTCGGGAGAGTCTTTTATGTGTCAGTTTTTACCGCTTTTAATCGGTTTTATGTCAAACAGAAGACACATCAATTACGCATTTAATTCAGCAAAAATTGCTACATCCAGCACAAATTTTTGTGCTTTTCCCATTTTCTTTTTAGCGCAGTTTTTCAATGTTTTTTTTAGGCAATTCAACGCGGGGTATGTCAGCTCATTTGTGAAATATGACAATTGGATTTTCAGTTGCCACTCTCCTCCGACTTTATTTTTTTCACGATAAATAACACTACTGTTCGCTTTTTTTCAGCGGCAGAAATTTCAATCTCAAATTGATAAACATAATGTCATGTCCTTATTAATCGGCATCACACTTGTTTAATCAATTCATAATAAAACAATTTTGTATGCAAGTCATCAAGAGAAGAACAAAAGACGGCGGGATGGAATATTATTCCTTTGGGTTCAGTAAAAGTGCTGGTGGCAGAATCAGCACAGGAATATTTACCTACACTTATCCGGAAAATCAAATTCAAAAAAATCACAACAAGGAAGCGTTAAGACTCCTTGAAACTAAAAAGTCAGAACTCATATTAGAACGGCTATCAGCCGGAAGCAGTTTTATTCCAGGGCATAAATTCAAAGCAAATTTTTTTGAATACTACGAAGAATACGTAAAACTGAATAGACGGGCCGGTAATCGTCATTTAAGCGGCAGTCTTCAGCAATTCAGAAATTTTTTTAAAAAGGAGTTTATCGCCCCAATAGATATTAATGAAAACCTTTGCAAACGTTTCCGCCAATATTTACTTGACCGGTATAACGGTGATACTCCGGCTAATTATTACGCGCGGTTTAAATGGGTTATTAAGGCTGCAACCAAAGACGGATATTATAGGTATAACCCTGCAGAAGACATTAAGACAAAATCTAATCCCTCTAAAATTATAAAAGCAAACTTGGAAGTAGATGAATATCTCAAATTGCTGGATACGCCATGTCTTAACGAAGACGTGAAAGACGGCTTTATTTTCAGTTGTTACACAGGCCTTCTATACGTGGATGCCAATGAACTAAAATGGGTAGACATAAAGGGGGAAATTTTATTTACCCGCATCGTCCAGACTAAAACCGGCAAGCCGATCACCCTGACCTTGCATCCCATTGCCAAAACAATACTTGAAAAACGAAAATTGAAATCGACAAAACGTAATTTAAAAGGGAAAGTTTTTAATCTCCCCTCGAACAATGGTTCTAATGAAATCCTAAAAACATGGATGGAATACGCAGAAATTAAGAAGCATATTACCTGGTCCTGCGTAAGATTGAGTTTTTCAATTCTGTTACAAGATAAAAATGTGGACATGGCTACTGTTGCCTACCTTATGGGACATATCACCACAAAACAGGTCCTGCAAACTTATAAAAGGCATCGGCCAAAAGACCAAAGTACTTCTATTGGCAATCTGCCAAGTCCTGAAAACAATCCATATTTTTTAATTTTAAACAATTAGTATTTTCAGCTCTACAAAGCGCTATTGGTAGGAAAGTACTTAAAACTTTCCATTCTTAATTTTCATAACAGGAACCTGAGTAGAACCAGATAACATTCTGTCCAAGTCCTCTTTTTTTGAAATATCCACTTGAATTTTTATAAACTTCGAATATTTCGCAATTCTTGGCAAATTGAGTTCGACCAAGGTTACAGTATATCAAAGCCTCCTCAGGTTTCAAAAAAGGCTTGAAACACAGGGCTATTGAACGCATTATCAGCTTTTGATCATTTTTAACCAAAGCAAAATATTTACAATTTGATTTATAGATGGAATAATGCAAATTAAGGAGGATACAATTATATCTTTCAATAGTCACTCAAGAGTTGGGTGAAATATTCTAGATAACCCAAAAAAGCTCTCATTTTTGAATCGGGAGAACATTTTTAAAAATATTATTAAATTAAAATAAATATTATGTAATGTGCTGCCTAATTTAAACAGTTTTAGAAATAAATATTTTAGACTAATAATTATTTTGCAAATTAAATGTTTAAACTAACATGATATCAAAATCCTATAGTAATATCAAATAATATAATTTAAAATGAACACGCTTCTTGAAATGCTACTTGCATTTGGTCCACTAAATCGAAATGAATTAAGTTTATTAAAAAAGAATATTAAACAGTTATCACTAAATACAGATGATTTTTATTTACAGGCAGGCGAAATTTCTAAAGATATCGCATTTATTGAAACTGGCGTATTGAGATTATTCTATTTTGATAAAAATGGACAAGACTTTACTCTTCAATTTTTAAAATCGAAAACATTTATAGTTGAGACGAATAGTTTTGAAAATAAGATACCCACTTCCGAATATATACAGTGCCTTACAAAATCAACACTTTCCGTATTGACAAGCGAAGCGTTATTCAATTTTTCCAAAAATATCTCTGCATGGAATTCTATACTCGGAAAATTATTGATAAAAATAAAAGGAGATAAGATTTTAGGCTTAAGATATTTTGACGAAATTGCACCTGTAAATAAATATTTGTTGTTTAAAAAGTTGAATTCCGATATAATAGAAATTCTTCCATCTGCAGCTATCGCAACATTTCTAAATATACCAGAGAAATTCATTGAAATAGATAAATAAATACTTATAGCTTTTTTATCATCTGCTGAATTCGTGTTTCTAAAAATTCATATGTTATATCTTCAATATTTAAAATCTTTTCATTATACTTAACGAAAGCGTTCTTTTTAGAATTTGGAATTCGAAATAATGAAACACAAACCTTCTGCTTGTTTGTGATTGCACTTATTTCGATTTTTTCTTTTCTCCATTCTTTGGCCAGTATTAAAATTTCGCCTAAGTCAGAAGTTTTTTTTGATTTATTTTGAGTAAATGTAGAATGATATCCTGACTTATTTATAAGTTCATTTATTTCAGTGAACGCGGGAATAATTTTTGATTCCAAAATATTTTTGAAGTCCTTTATAAATTTATTTAACCCAATATTTTCTTTATTTAATTTCCTACCCTCACGGTCATTCTGATTTTCCAGTTGCTGTTTAAGCTTACTAAAATGTGTCATTAAAAATCTAATTTTCTAATAAATTTACAATTATTTACTTAATACTTAAATTGAATTATATTTTAATAGTATTAATTTTAGGTCTTTATATCTTTAACACCAACATTTGATTATAATAGAACAATGAAGGTTGGAAAGTGCTCCAACAAGGAAGTAATACCAAAAAAAAGTTCGCTGCTATTAACCAGTTTGCGCCCAGATTCAAAATCGGAATACGAGAAAAGGGATAATATATGCTTGAGTACATCGCCATAAAACTTATTTCTTCCAAGGTCAATATTCGAATGAATCGCAAATTAGTACCAGAAATTTAACGCCGATAACAGGTGGAATTGTTACATCATAAATATACTTTACGTTGACTTCCTCATTCTCGATTTTATTAATTCAGTATATGATAACTTCCTCGCTGCCCAACCTTTACAGATTAAGTATCTAATAATGAGGTAATTATATTTATATAAATTAGTATATTAAATTAATGTTTCTTAGTTAAATCACTTCTAATTTCTATAAAATGGTTGAACATCATTTAGAAACGTTATTGAAGCTGCCAGATTTATTGCCTTTTGAACAACTTCCTATAGGTGCAACAAACTATTTAAATGAAAAATTAAATATCTATAAAGGACTGACTGCCGATAAAAAAGCTGAATTATATTGGAGAAATACACTACCAAATGTCAAATTAGGAAATAGGCCTCAACACATAGATTGCGAATTTTCTGTTGTAGTTCCAGTTTTTAATGAAAAAACAGAACGAATAATAAAACAAATTGAATCATTAGTTAATCAAAACGAATTAAGAGATGAGGAATATGAGATTATCTATTTGGTTAATAGCGGTCCAATTAATGATAGTGTTGAGTCTATCAATATCCTGAAGACAAACAGTGAGTTAATACAAGAAATCACGAATAAAAATTTAAAAAATGTTCACATATTTGATAAAAGTACCGCAGGTAATGAAATCATAGGTTGCAATGTGGGAAAAGCGAGAAATTTAGCAGTAGCAATTGCTAGTTATAGATTTTATAAAAATAATAAAAATGGATTTTTAATCCATACGGACGCAGACACATACTTTGAAGATAGAAATTATTTCATCAAACTTAAAGAAATTATCAAAGAAAATAAAAATGTTATTGGAATCTCAGGAGCCTTGTCATGGAAATTTGATCCGGATGATAAATCAGAAAAGTCAATCACCTTATACAAGAAAACAAAAAAAATTGTCTTGATAAAAAAGTGGGAAGCACTTAGTGGTTTTTTATTTCAGAAAAAGCATTTGGTGAATGGCATCTACAAGAAATTATTTTTGGGGGGACATATGATTAGCAGGAGTTTTGAATCCGCTATTATTGGAGGAATTTTCTGGGGCTCGGGTTCTGAAGACATTATTTTTGGAGCGGAACTAACGTGTTATGCCTCTCTTAATAACTTAAAAATTATTGAAGCGACAACTAGCCTCTTTTTGATGACATCATTTCGAGAATCGACACGAACTAACGCGTCTATCGGTAGATTGTTCGATGAGATAGATTTGGAAAAGGTATTATTTGAGTCAAACCCTTTCGCAGCTGAATCATTTAATGATTTTTTAAATGAAATTATTATTCTTGCTAAAAAGGAAAAATTTGATTTAACTGACTTTAAGGATTTCCTCTTTAATAAGGCAAGGCCCAAAATAATAGATGAAGAAACCATTGCAGAGTTATTTGACGTGCTTCAATATTATGCATCTATTGCAGACTTTGGCGAATTAGAATTGTTAGCAAAAATATTGTATGAAAAGTGGTACCCAAAAGTTGAAGTTTCTGAAGAAAATTACAGTATTTTGGAAGAATTTGTTTCAAAATATTCAGAAGGTCAAGAGTTAATTTCGTATATAAATTCTATGACGAAGTATATATGAGCTTATATGAGCTTACTAAATTAATCTTTAACCTATTTAGATTCTTGGCGAATTAAAAATGGGAGCCTTAATCCTTTGCGTAAATGAAGTTATGTAATTGTTTTTAGAGTTAAGCTTAGACAGGCGAAGAGAAGATCGGTTATCGAAACTGATCTGAGCCCTCCATGGGCTGATGGCATCCTGGCCATTACATATTAACTTGAAATACAATTTTATGGAAGAGAAAAAATTGTCAATTCCAAAGGATTTCTTCAAACAGTTTAAAAGCAAGTAGGAGTTCCACACCTTTTTCAACAGCTTTTTTAAAGAAGGAATTGAGGACATGCTGAAGGACAAACTGGATGAACACCTAGCCTATGAAAAACATAGTAAAACAGGTATCAACTCGGGCAACAGTCGCAACGGATCCCCAGTAAGATAGTCAAAACCGAATCGCTGGGCGATATGGTTTTGAACATTCCCCGCGACCGGAACAGCGAGTTCGATCCGCAGCTAATACCGAAGGGTCACGCATGAGCTATAAGCTCGAAGAAGCCATTATCGTCATGTCCAGCGCGGTATGACGACCAGCGATACCTCCGATCAGGTAAAACAGATCTATGTTGTTGACGTAAGTGAAGGAACTGCTCCAAAATAACCAGCCGGATCGTTGAGCATATCAAAGAATGGCAAAGCCGGCCATTGGAAGCCGTTTATTTTACAGTCTGGGTGTATGAAATCGTATTAAAGTTCAAGCACAATGGTCCGGATTTAAGGGGAGCTTACAACAGTCTTAAAGAAATGTTGTGTAAATGACTAGCCGAAATAGAATTGGCTTCCTTCTGGATGAGTGTAATCACCGATTTAAAAGCCAGAGGGGTTGAAGATATCCCAATTAGCTGAACTAATAATCTGAAAGGTTTTACAGATGCTATTTGAGGCGTCTTTCCAAAAACTGTCACTCAACTTTGCTTCTTTCATCAGATCCGCAACAGCAGTAAATTTGACTATGAAAAGACAGAAAGCCGTTCTGTGTGATTTAAGAGATGTGTATGGTGCGCCGAGACGGTAAGCAGCAGAGCACACGCTGCATCTGTACGATAAAAAATGGGATCAAAATACAGGCACTCGTTCAATCCTGGCGCGTGAACTGGGATCAGCTGACTAGCTATCTTGACTTCCCCACCGAGATCCGTAAAATGATTTAGTCCATCTATGTGATTGAAAATGTGAACCCGGGTATCAGAAAATATACCAAGATCAATGTGCAGTTCCCTGATGATATATCTGGTCAGAAAGCGGTATATCTGGCTATCACGAACATTAAAAAAAATGGACAATAGCCCTGTATAACTGGGGCCTTGTCATGCATCAATTTGTAACAATCTTTGAAAACAAATGCCGAATCTGATGCAATTACAAAAACCGTTTACACAAAATTATTAGGGGTCACTTAAAAATTGTCTAATACATATTTATAATGACCATTTCCAACCTTGCAGTTTATTTAAATGCTATTATGCTTTTGACTAAAAATAATTTCTTGAATAAATTTGTTAGAGTTCAACTTAATAAAACAACTCCTTTTCTCCATAGAGTCTTTCTGATATAATACCCCGGTCTCTGCATTTCTTTACAAATAAATCAGATTGAATAATAGGGTTTGAATCAACAGAATACTTGATACTACTAATAAATTCAACCCATGGTTCTTGACCCATGGCGTAAACATATGCCTCAGATGGCTGAAATATATCGACCAATGACATTCCTCTTGCGCAGTCAGATCCGGAGAGACGTCGGCTTCTATCTTGCTCTCTTGTCACCGGTCTGGTAAACAGGGGGCCGTATAGCCAAGACAATGGTGCACCATCACACTCCATTCCTAAAAAAATCACATCTACTTTGCCGATTTCTTTAAATATGTTTTGATATAAATTCGCATCTACAACTCGCGAATCTGCCATAAATAATATGCTAAAAATGCCAATTTTTACTAAGTAACATGATTTCCCAACAATATTTAAATCGCAATGTTCACCAGTAAATGGTATGCTTGTTACTTCCGCGTTAGCAAATTTCAAAGTTTCCATGTTTCCCAATTCGGTAACATTGCTAAAACCGATATTATCGAACATCAATTTTAAATTAGGATCTTCCAATTCCCCTGATCTCGTACGAGGTACAATTAAGTTTTTAATTTTATGTTTTAATGGTAATAATGTTTCAAAAAGAATATGATCTTGGTGATTATGTGAAATCAAAACATAGTCAATACTGTCCGGCAAATCATAGTCAGAAAAATGTTCTAAATCGGTAAAATATCCGTAGTAACTGATAAGTGGATCTATTAAAATACTGACCTCCCTTGTTTCTAGTAGAATACAGGCATGGCCGAAATAACGCATACGAACTTTATTACCTGAATACTTTTTATAATTTGGAAAAGGCTCGTCTGTAAAAAAAGTTTCGAAAAGAGGTTTTTGATCGAGCGAAATTTTCAATTGATCTTCAATGTACTCCAAAGAATTTGGGGCTCGTTTCATTTTTGCCAATGAATCTATTCCGATATGGTCAAAAGCTATTGGCAATTGTATAACATTTTGTTCTTTTAGTCGCGGTGTACTTAAACAAAAAGGTCTGTGATCATTATTTGTAATCCAAAGAGCTATACTTTGGCTGGATTTATTATAATACCTACTTTTATACAATAATTTTTCAAAAAATCTAAAACCAGGATTGTTATTTCGATCATAATATAATTCCACATATCCCTTCAGAATTGTTGGAACTTTCTCATAAAGTAGTTCAAGTCCTGATCCTTTCGCATCAGATAATAGCAATTCATCCAACTCAAATATCGCGTTTGAAAATTCAACTAAATCGTTTCGATGTTCTAATATTTTGCCTTGTAAAGCCATGACTTCAGCAATCCGTCCCTCCTTAAAATCCATAAATGGCCCTCCCCTCATTTTAGGATTTAGCACAGCTTCAGCATGAGCCTCAGGATCCATAATATAAG
>Ga0080027_10000642_pt1 | contig 14811 bp, 17 predicted proteins | sample OrgsoiDNA2013046_FD_70962 | JGI IMG/M metagenome (GOLD analysis project Ga0080027, IMG submission 70962) | Permafrost soil microbial communities from the Arctic, to analyse light accelerated degradation of dissolved organic matter (DOM) -... | ecosystem: Environmental > Terrestrial > Soil >... | reverse complement strand
CCGCCGCCGCCACCGCCACCGCCACCACCGCCGTATCCGCCACCGCCGCCGCCGCCGCGTCCACCACCGCCGCCATATCCACCGCCGCCGCCACCGCCGCCGCGCCGATCCTCGGCTTCCTTCACCGCCACTTGGCGCCCTTGCACATCACGTCCATTGAGCTCTTCGATGGCCTTGCGGGCCTCATCCTCGGTCGACATCTCAATGAAGCCGAACCCACGCGGTCGACCGGTCTCGCGATCGGTGACGATTTTCGCGTCGGTGACGGTGCCCAGGCCCGCGAACAGCTCGCGCAGGTCGAGCTCGGTGATGCTGTACGACAGATTGCCGACGTAAAGTCTCGTTCCCATGTCTTCTCTTCCTCGTTTTTTGCTTCAGTTGCGGTGACTGACGGAGCTGCCGTCTGCAGAACCCTCAAACATTCCGGTCACCGAAGGTCTACCCGGCCAGGCCGGCGACAGCAACGAAGACGAGACGAAGGAGTCATCGTAAAACTAACACGAGCGGTCGGCCGATACCGCAATTCTTTTTTTAGGACCCGGCACCGGCAGCCTCAGGCTCTGCCGCGGCTTGCCGCATAGGGGTGGTTCGCGACCACCTCGATACGCCCCCGGGTGAGGCGCTCGATGTCGCGAAGATAAGCCCGTTCCTCGCGATCGCAGAACGACAGGGCGACGCCGCTGGCGCCCGCGCGCGCCGTGCGGCCGATCCGGTGCACGTAGCTCTCCGGCTCGTTCGGCAACTCGAAGTTGATGACGTGACTGACGCCGTCGACGTCGATCCCGCGGGCCGCGATGTCGGTGGCCACCAGGACTCGAATTCGGCCGGCGCGGAAGGCCGCCAGCGCCTTCTGGCGGGCCCCTTGCGACTTGTTACCGTGGATCGCTTCGGCCCGAACGGTGGCCTTCTCAAGATCCCGCGTCACCCGATCGGCGCCATGCTTGGTCCGGGTGAAGACCAGGACCCGCGTCATCGCCGGATCGCGCAACATCTCCCGCAAGAGCGCACGCTTGTCCTCGCGCTCGACGAACAGGACCCGCTGGGTGATGGCGTCGACCGTGCTGGCCACCGGGTTTACCGCCACCTTGGCGGGGTTGCGCAGGATCGAATCCGCCAGGCTGGCGATGGGCCCCGGCATGGTCGCCGAGAAGAGCAGGTTCTGCCGGCGGGCCGGCAGCTTGGAGATGATCCGGCGGATCGGGTTGATGAAACCCATGTCCAGCATGCGGTCCGCCTCGTCGAGCACCAGCGTCTCGACGTCCTGGAGCCAGACGTGTCCCTGCTCCATCAGATCGAGGAGGCGGCCCGGCGTGGCGACCACCACGTCGACGCCCCGGCGAAGGGCGGCCACCTGCGTTCCCTGGCCGACACCCCCGAAGATGACCGTGTTCGTGAGGGTGAGATGACGGCCGTAGCTTCCGAAGCTCTCGGCCACTTGCACCGCGAGCTCGCGGGTCGGCACCAGCACCAGCACGCGCGCCCCGCGGCGCTTGGGGCCGAGGTTGCGCGAGAGGTTGTGAAGGATCGGCAGCGCGAAGGCGGCGGTCTTTCCGGTGCCGGTCTGCGCGCAACCGAGGAGATCGCGGCCGGCGAGAACGTGCGGGATGGCCTCAGTCTGTATCGGCGTGGGTTTCAGGTAGCCCTCGTCGGCCAGGGCCCGCAGCAGGGGGGGCGTGAGGCCGAAGGCACCGAACCCAGCCGCCGGCACCGTCGATGGAATCGGGAGCTGCGGAGATGGGGGCGAAGCGGTGATCGGTGAAATGGTTGAGCTTACAGATGAGATCGAGTGCGACATGTTGGGTCTGAGGTCCTTCGTGAGCCTGCGGATCCGGCCATGCGCCTCACCCGCTGCGGGTGGAAGCCGTGATCTCGTTTGGCGTGGGTGAACGTTCTGTCCGTGCAAAAACCGTTTCAGACAGCGTTCAAACGAAGGCCAACCCGGTTCTGGCGCTCTTCGCGCGAAACGCGAAGGCAAGGACGTGATTTCGTCCGCGTTCATTCATGAGGGCAAACGCCTCTGATGTCAAGTCGGCGGGGTCGCGACCGCCGCCTGCCCGACGAACGTCACCCGATCGACATCCTGAAATTGAACCCGACGCGCGGCGGTTCGGCGTTCGGATCGCAACGGTAGCGGACGAAATCGGTGACCCCCTCGGCACGCAAGAGGTCTTCATCGATGAGCGCGTGTCCCGTGAAGGTCTTGGGGGCCTTGACGAAGATCTTCATCATCGCGTCGGCCACGATCTCTGGCTTGCGCCACAGCGAAGGATCTCCAAGCCCGAATCGGATGGTCGCCGAGCTTTCGATCAGGGTGGCGCACCACAAGGCGTTGGCGGCGACATTTTCATCGCGCACCTCTTCGGCCAGTCCCTGGGCAATGAGCGTCATCCCGAACTTGCTGATCGCGTAGGCGATCTTTCCCGCCGCCGCGCTCTCCTCCACCGGCGGCGAGAGCATCAGGATGTGCCCGAACTTCTGCGCCACCATCGCCGGCAGTACGAAGTGCGTGCAGGCAAACGCCCCGCGCACGTTGACCCCCATCACCAGATCGAACCGCTTCATCGGCGTATCGATCAGCGATCGCCCATAGATCGCGCCCGCGTTGTTGACCAGGAAGTCGACCCGCCCGAATCGATCGAGCGCCTGTTTCACGCTGCGTTCGACGGCGACGTCATCCCGCACGTCGACCTGGACCGCGAGCGCACGACGCCCGCGCGCCTCGATCTCGCGCACCGTCTCGTGGATCGTGCCGGGGAGCTTGTCGGTCGGGTCCGAGGTCTTGGCGGCGACCACCACGTCGCACCCTTCGTCGGCCAGGCGCAGCGCCAGCGTCTTACCGACCCCGCGCGACGCGCCGGTCACGAAGGCGATCTTGCCCAAAAACGGCGACGAAACCGGCGACGGCGACGACGGCGCTGAAACCTCAGACGGCACGATCGGATCCATCGTTCGACGGTACTCCTGCGGCGCCACGCGACCAAACGGATGTGCTGAGGTCAGCGTCTGGTCGGTGTGTCACGCCCGTGTCACGGCGGCAATAAATGGGAGTTATTCGTGGATTTCACCGAGCCGGCGGGGTAACGTTCCCGCCGGTGCCGCCCACATTTCTCGGGAGCACCGCTTTTCGCCAAGATCTGCAGGCCCGGGTCGCGGCCTATTTCGAGGAAAAGCGGTTGTCCCAGCGCGACGCGCGCTCGATGTACCTGAAGACCGCCGTGCTCATGGCATGGCTGGCGGGATCGTACGTCGGGCTGGTGTTCTGGGCCGCGAACGTCTGGCAGGCGGTGCCGCTGGCGGTTTCGCTGGGGTTGGCCATGGCCGGCGTCGGGTTCAACATTCAGCACGACGGGGGACACGGTGCCTACTCGCGCCACCGCGTCATCAACAAGATCATGGCGCTGAGCCTCAACCTGCTGGGCGGAAATGCGTACTTCTGGCACTACAAGCACAACATCGCCCACCACACCTACGCCAACATCGCGGGCTCCGACGACGATCTGAACGTCGGCCCTTTCGGTCGATTCTCTCCCCACGACAAGCGACACGGGTTCCACCGGTTTCAACATTTGTACGTCTGGATCCTGTATGCGTTTCTGGCGATCGAATGGCAGATCTCGGGCGATCTTCGCTCCTTCGTGAAGCCGGGCATCGCCGACACGCGCGTGCCGCGCCCCCAGGGTTGGGAGCAGGTGATCTTCTGGGCCGGCAAGATCGTCTTCTATGTTCTGGCCTTCGTCCTGCCGCTCACCCGTCACAGCGTCCACGCGGTCGTCCTGCTGTACCTCCTCACCGGCTTCGTCCTCGGGTTGACGCTGGCGACGGTGTTCCAGCTCGCCCATTGCGTCGAGGAGGCAACCTTCCGGCAGCCGCGCGTCCCCTCGGGTCAGATCGAGCATGAATGGACCGCGCATCAGGTCGAGACCGCCGTCGACTTCGCGCGCGAAAACAAGTTCCTCACCTGGTACCTGGGTGGCCTGAACTTCCAGATCGAGCATCACCTGTTCCCCAAGATCTGCCACGTGCACTACCCCGCCCTGTCGCCGATTGTCGAAAAGGCCTGCGCCACCCACGGCGTGCGGCACTTCTCGCATCGGACCGCACGCGCGGCGCTGCGCTCGCACGTCCGCTGGCTCAAACGCCTGGGAAGCAACGAATCATTCCCCGCCGACGAAGCTCGACCGATCGTCGGTGGGCACGCCCCACCACTTGCTGAATTAGACAAACGGGAGACGATCCATGGGTAAAGCAGAGGACAAGCGGGCGGCGATCGTGGCCCAGCAGGCAGCGCGGGAAGCCGCCGAACGGCAGGCCCGCGGCGATCAGCCCGCGCCGGCGCGCAAGGCGCGAACCAACTGGGCCGCGCGCCGCGGCCGCCCGCCCAAGCCGCGCGACTGACGCGTCCGAGCCGCGTGGCGCTGCCGAGCTCGGGTCGTGCTCACCTCGGTTTCGCGAGCGAGATGGTTTCGCCGACCGCCGCGACCCGCACCACCGGCGCGCCGAGGCCGCGCTTAACGGCGCCGCTGCGCAACAGGACCGGCGGCTCGTCGAGCGGCTCGTCGGTGAGCTTGAAGGTTCCCCAGTGCATCGCCACCACCATGCGGGCGCCAAGATCTTGAAAGGCCTGTAGGGCCTCTTCGGGGTTCATGTGCTGCTTCGACATGAACCAACCCGGATCATACGCGCCGATCGGCAAGAGCGCGGCGTCGATCCGCGGGAAACGCTTCCCGATCTCGGCGAAGCCTTCGAAGTAGGCGGTGTCGCCCGAGTGATAGATCGAAAGGCCATCCCCCTCGATGACGAACCCGCCCCACAGCGCGCGGTTGCTGTCGTTCAGCGATCGCCGGCTCCAGTGCTGGCTGGGCACGTAGGTCACCCGGACGCGGCCCAGGTCGACGGCGTCCCACCACCCGAGCTCGGTCGACGTCAGATGGGCGCCGGTCGTTCGGGCGTTGCCGAGACCCACCACCACCGGCGCGCCGACCGCGCGCAGCGACGGCATGTCCATGTGGTCGTAGTGGTTGTGGCTGACCAGCTGCGCGGTGATGGTCGGCAATTGGGCGGCGCCGAGCGGCGCTCTGCCATTTCGTTTCGTGAAACCGACGATCGACTCGCCCAGAACCGGATCGATCAGCAACGAGACGCCGCAAAGCTGGATCAGCCAGCTCGCGTGCCCGAGCCAGACCAGCCGCGCGCCCTCGCCGGGGCCGGGCGGCGTCTGCAGCGAAACGTCGTCGGGAACGACCGCCGGCACCTCGGCGGTGGGTGGGCTCTTGCGGCGCCGCCCCGCCAGCTTGTCGGTGACGGCCCACTTGTAGACGTCGCGCAGCAGATGCGGCCCCGTCCCATCCAGGTTCACGAAGCGCCCCGTCCCATCGCGCCGAAATCGACTCGCGTCGTCGGAGGCGCGCGTCACCGGAAATGGGGCGGCTTGGCTGTCCATTGCCGGGATTCAAGCAGTCTTCCCGCGTCCAGCCAAGACGGTCCGGCGACCCATCGCGCGATCGCGGTCACGCGTCGGCTGCGTTCGGGTCGGCTAGAGTTCGAAGATGGACCTCAGAGCGATCGTTGTCGCCGCTGCAACTTCGGTCGCTTTGGGCTGCAGCATCAACGCCGTCGTGACGCCCATAGGATCGCGGTTGCCGGCACAGCCGCCCGACTGTCCGGTCTCGTTTTTCGGGTCCGGTCCGCCGCACGCGCCACACCAAGACGTCGCATCCATTCGCGTCGTCTGCCGGGACGTGGTCGAGCTGCGCTGCAAGGAGCGGTTGCGGGAAGAGGCGTGCGCCGCGGGCGCCGATGCTATCTATTCGATCGTGACGACGACGACCGGGCCCGGCAACTACGATCTCGCCGCGACGCTCGCGAAGATCTCGTCGTAGAGCGCCTCGAACATGGTCCTCTAGGGGCCGGCGCAGGCGGGGTCGGCCGGGTCGGTACAGGTGCGGCAGCTGACGTGGACCGTCTCGGCGAGCGGTCCGCAGGAGGCGACGGGATCGGGACCCGACGCCAGATAGAGAGCCCAACTGCCGGCCTGGCAGTTGTTCATCGTGTCGGGGGGCGAGAGCGACAAACAGGGGGGCACGGGCGTGTTGGGATCGCAGACTCCGAAGCTGACGACGCGCTTTGAACCGTCGGCTTCGACGATGTCGTCCTCGACGACGCAGTCGGGCTGCAGCCCGGGTTGATCGGGATCGGTGTCCCTGATGCGGGCGAGACACGGCGGTTTGATCAGCGTGGCGATCCTCGCGGCCACATTAGAAAGAGCCGGCGCGAGGCTCGGGTCGCAGATGGAAGCCACGACGCCGTTAGCGCCAAACGCGTTGGTGAGCTCGTCGAGTCGGGGCGTCGGCGTCGCCGCCACGGGCCCACCCGTCGGACAGGCTTCCGGCGTGATGAGAGAAGCGAAATTCATGTTGGTCGGATCCGTCGTGAGACTCTTGAAGAAGGTCACATAGTCGCTGAGCGGAACGAGGGCTCCGTTTCGCATCGACGCGTCGTCTTGACCGGAGACGAACACGATATCCAGCGCGGCGCCGGGGCTCAGGAAGCTAGTTCGCCCGCGGAGCGCAGCGAAGCTCGGATCACCCCCGAGGGCCCGCCGCGCGGCCTCGAGCGGCTGCGCCGTACCGCAAGATTGGGCACCGAAGCTGCCGAGACAACCGAACGCGTCGCCCAGGGATCCGGAGCTGTTCTGGTCGACGTCACAGTAGTCCGCGGTCAAGAACTGGTCCTGCGCCGCAAGGCCACAACTGGCTCCGCGGATACCAGGAGGCAAGCAGTCGCCCGATGGCAGCGTAGCCGGGATGAACGCGACATGCATCGGCGGCGCACCGAACGGCAACGCCTGGAGGACTTGCGCGAACACGGCGTACTGGCCAAACAGGTTGGCCTCCACACCCGCCACGGCCGGCGTGTCGTCGACGACGAAGAGGATGTCGAGCTCCTCCACGGGCGTCGTGATGATCGTCTGGCTCACGATCGGCTCCCAATTGGCGCCGGCGTCCCCGCCGGGCTGCAACGTGGAGCCACCGAAGCAACCCGCGACCGCGAGGAGCCCGATCGCGCTCCAGGAAGGCAGACCGAGGCGGCGCATCGTCGGGGTGTTGCTGCAAGCCGGTGGCCAAGGGTCGAGGCGGATTGTCGCGGAGGTGGGCGCCAGAGAGCCAACCTGGTTGGCGAAGGCCGCCTCGAACATGGTGCTGTGAGGCGGTCCGTGATTTCATGCCGCCGCATGCGACTTCCCCAACTTCGACGGCTCTTCGCGTTTCTGCTGCTGGTCTCCCCTGCCCTCGCCTGCGCGACTGGCGGCGCGCCGACGACCGCTCCCGCGTCCGGCAGCGCCGCGGCGCCCGGGTTGTTTCCCGGCGCGGGCACACCGGCGGCGCTTCCCAGCGACGTCCCCTTCGTGTCGCTCGAAGGTCCGCTCTGGATCGCGGCCAGCGGCTCTCTCTTCTTCTCCGACGTCGTCGAGGCGAACGCGAGCGGCGCGCGGATCTACAGCTTCGACCCGGCTTCGCGCCACGTCTCGACCGTCCCCTATCCGTCGCCCGCGCCGACCAGCACCAACGGTCTCGCCGTCGATCCGGCGGGCCGGCTCCTCGCCTGCGAGCGCTACAACGCGCGCGTGGTCCGCGTCGAGCCAGGCGCTGGCGCCGCCGCCAAGCTGACGGTCCTCGCCGATCGCTGGCCGCCCGGGCCGAGCGGCCAGCCGCTGAACGCGCCGAACGATCTCGTCGTCCGCAAGGACGGCAACCTCTACTTCACCGACAGCGACTGGGGCGCGCGCCCCGGCCCCGGCCACGCGGCGATGGGCGTCTACCGCGTCTCGCCCACCGGCGAGCTGTCGCGGGTCCTCGGTCTCGACAAGCCGAACGGCATCGCGCTGTCGCCCAACGGCTCCTCGCTCTACGTGGGGAGTGACACCCAGGCCAAGGTCTGGAAGCTCCCCGTCGATGCGGCCGGCGCGGTGGGCGCTCCGGCGCTGCTCATCGACGGCTCCACGGTCGCGGGCGGCTTCAAGGTCCCCGACGGAATCTGCGTCGACGACGCCGGCGATCTCTACGTCACCAACAACGACGACGCCGTCAAGGCGATCGTGGTGTTCGATTCGGCGGGCCACCAGCTCGGCCGCATCCCCTTCCCGTACCGCCCATCGAACTGCACCTTCGGCGGCGCCGATCGGCGCACGCTTTACGTCACGACCCTACACGCCGTCTACGCCCTGCCCGTCCCGACCCCGGGACTGCCCTGAGGTTCTCGTGAGTCTACGGCAGCGTGCCGAGGTCGCGACGCTCGGTCGCGGCCAGGCAGGCCGGACAGTTGGCGGCCAGACGCCAGGCTTCCGGATCGAGGGCCACAGGAACCTCGAACTCGAAGGCGCCACCCGCTCGCGCCGCCCCGATGTGGACGCCGCACAGCGCCCGCCAGCCGGGCCCCTCGCCCGCCGCAAGCCAATCCGGAACCCGCTCCACCCGGTGGATGACGCTCTCGCTGATGACGGGTCCGGTGATCTCCCGAAAACTCACGCCCTCGGGTTATGACAGACTAACCCGCCATTCGCACGTTCACCGCTTGAAGACCCTTCGGTCCCTCGGTGACGTCGAACTCGACGGGCTGGCCCTCGGTCAGCGACCGAAACCCGTCGGCGACAATCGCCGTGTGATGGACGAACAGATCCGGTCCGTCATCACGCGCGATAAAACCGAATCCCTTAGCATCGTTGAACCACTTGACCTTCCCGCTTGCCATTTCGATCCCTCCACGGACTGTTGAAAGCTTGCACCCTGCGAGGCGGCGCCCCGAAAGGTCGGCGTGAGACTACGGATGTTGCAAGTACTGTCAAGCCTTTCGCGAATTGGACGCCCGCGCGCGGCCCGGCTCAGGTGCGCGACCATGCATGCGCGCCGCTTCCCGCACGGGCAATTCCAACAAGTCCGAATCGTCGTTTGTCAGTCCCCGTCGAGAGATGTCGAATCGGAGACGCGGCACACGCGCCAACGCCCATCGCATGCGGGTTTGCGCCACTCGGTACGAGAAAGAGCGGGAAATCTACTGGGGCCTCGTCATGGTCTCTTCCGTTCCGGGAAAACATTCACGTGTTCGCCAGCTTAGGCGCCGACCCGTGCTCTCTGTCTCATTTCGGCAGCGGATCGGTGACAACCCTGAAAAAATTATTCAGCTGATTTTAGGGATCTTGCGCGCATCCGCGGATTGACCGCTTGCCGGGTTTTGTCGCGGTTTGATAGACAGCATGCACCGCACCGGACCCGGCGCACCGAGTCCGAGGAAACGAAGACGATAGGGGATCGGTTTCACGCTATCGGCGGGTGGGCGTCCTATTGCCTCGCGTTGTGGACAAAGAGAGGGAATCACGTGTCAGAGCCTGGAATCACCGAGGATTTCCCATCTAGCCCGCTGTGGACAAGTGATGGCGATGTTTGAGCTCTGGACCGAAGCGGTCCGGTCGATCGAACCGCTCGTCAAGCCCGCCCACCGCGATCTCTGGCTGCGGCCGATCGAGTGCGTCGCGATGGATGGGGGGCACATCCGGCTGCGGGCGCCGAACCGCTACAACAAGGAGTGGTTCGAGGACAACTTCTTGCCCTCGATCATGAAGGATCTCGAGGCGCGCACCCAGCGCACGTTCTCCGTGGAGTTCGAGCTCGGGCCGGAGCCGGAGGCCGGAGCGCAGGGAGAGACGGTCGCGGCCTCGGCGAGACCGCCGGCGCCGGAACGCCCGCCGGGCGTGTCCGTGCCGCCGCCCGATCTGGTCAACCGGTACACCTTCGACAAGTTCGTGGTCGGACCGACCAACAGCTTCGCCCACACGGCGGCGCGGATGGTCGCCGAAGCGCCGGCCTCGCGCTGGAACCCGCTCTTCATCCACGGCGGCGTCGGGCTGGGGAAGACCCACCTCCTGCACGCGATCGGACACGAGATCCACCGCCAGCACCCCGATTGGCGGGTCACCTTCGCGACCGGCGAGAAGTTCGTCACCGAGTTCATCGGCTCGCTGATGAACCAGAAGCGCGCGGGCAACTCGGCGGGCAACTCGATGGAGGACTTCCGGACCCGCTACCGGACGGCGCCCGACGTGCTGCTGGTTGACGACATCCAGTTCCTGTCGAACAAGGACAGCTCTCAGGACGAGTTCTTCCACACCTTCAACGCCCTCCACTACGCCCACAAGCAGATCGTCCTGGCGTCGGACAAGCTGCCGGCCGAGCTCCCCGGCGTCGAGGATCGCCTGCGGAGCCGCTTCACCTGGGGCCTCATCGCCGAGGTGGAGACGCCCGATCTCGGAACCCGGGTCGCGATCCTGAAACGCAAGGCCGAGGCCGACAAGGTGGCCCTCTCCGACGAGGCGGCCCTTTACATCGCGGCGCACGTCAACACCAACGTGCGCGAGCTGGAGGGGGCGCTGTCGCACCTGGCGGCCCGCGCGTCGTTCCAGAGTCAGCCGATCACGATGGAGCTGGTCCACGCCGTGCTGGCGAAGCTGGTGGCGGTGGCGCCCACCGGCCTCACCGTCGAGATCATCCAGCGGGACGTCGCCGCCTACTTCGACGTCAAGTTGCACGATCTCAAGGGACCGAGGCGCCATCGGGTGGTGGCGCACCCGCGCATGGTGGCCATGTACTTGACCCGCAAGCTCACCAACATGAGCTACCCGGAGATCGGCAGTCGCTTCGGCGGCAAGGACCACTCGACCGTCATCAGCGCCGTCCGGAAGATCGAACGTCTTTGCAACGACGACGCCGCCATTCGTAGCGTGGTCGCCACGATCGAGAGCCGCCTCCGGCAGCCGTAGCGACGGGCGCCACGCCGTTCGGCGGTGCGTATATTTTTCGCATTCCCTCGGGTGGCCCGCGGGTCCACAGTTCGTCCGTGCCCGTTCTTCCCCTTCGTCTTCGCGCCCTCGTTCGGGCGCTTCCGCTGCTGGCGACGCTGCTCTCGGCGGCCTGCGGCGGGGAACAAGCGCCGTTGCAGACGGCGCCGCTGCTCTTTTCGGGGGCACCGGCCGAAACGACGACATCGAAGCGTGGCCAGCTCAGCATCGACATTCGATGGTCGTGGTCGCCGCCGGTGGTCGGATACGACGCGAGCGAGATGACGCTCACCGACGGGACCGGCGCACCGGTGACCGGCCTGACGCTGACCATCGTGCCGTGGATGCCGGCTCACGGCCACAGCGCGTCCGTCGCGCCGACCGTGTCTGAAACCTCTCCCGGCGTATATGTGGCCGTCCCACTCGACTTTTACATGTCGGGCACCTGGCAGCTCCTGACGACGATCACGGGATCGATTGATGACTCGGCCCAACCGTCGGTCGACATCCCTTAGGGCGCCGTTCGTTGTCGCGGTCGCGCTGGCCACCATGGCGCGCGCGGCGCCGGCGGCAGCGCAAGCCTGTTGTGGGGGCGGCTCGCTGGTGTCGCCGACGCGGCTGGCACCGAACGAGGATGTCGCGGTCGGCCTGCAGGTCCGGGCGCGCGGCGTCCTCGGCTCTTTCGGATCCTCGGGCCGATATGTCTCCGCGTCGACCGAACAGGATCTGGAGCAGGACCTGGCCGCTTCGTTCCGCCTCACCGGGCGCGGCCAGGTCGGCCTGGTGGTGCCCTACCTCGAAACCCGTCGGCTGGAATCCGGCGTCGGGCAATGGGGAAGCGGCCTCGGCGATCTGGCGCTCGGCGCCCGCTACGATTTCGTGTACCCGTCCGAGGCGCCGCGCTGGCCGGGCATCGGCCTCCTCGCCGGCGTGCTCCTGCCGACCGGGAAGGCGACCGGAGACGGAACGAACCCATCCTCGACGGATGCGACGGGGACCGGAACCTTCAACGCCACGATCGGCCTCGACCTCGCCAAGGCGCACGGTCCCTTTTACGCCGCCCTCGACGCCTGGGTGACCTACTGCTTCGACCTCACCGTCACGCCGCCGGGTGGCGCTGCGATGACCATGACCACGTCGTTTCCGCTCCAGTGGACGTTCCTCGCGCTCGGCGGGTACGTGTTCGATGGCGGCGCGGCGCTCGCGCTCACCCTGAACGTGCTGGAGCGCGGGGACGCCTCGCTCGATGGGGTGCGGCAGCCGGGGACCGTCTTGCGCCTCACGACGGCCGGGGTATCTGGCGTCCTGCCCTTTGCCGACCTCTGGCGGCTCCAGGGAACCGTCTTCGGCGACGTCCCGATCTCCTCCTTCGGGCGCAACGAACAAGGAGGCATCGGCCTCACGGCCGCCCTGGTGCGGCTGTGGTGATGACCGTGACCGAGGGGCCTGGCGGCTACCGCTTCTCCGTCGGCTTCTCGGTGACGGAGCTGACCCGCGACAAGATGGATTTGATCTCCGCCTCGGTGCAACCCGCGCGGACCAGCTCGACCCGCAGGGCGGCGATCGCCGTGTTGAAACCTTCCTTGTAGCCAGACTCGCGGCCGGCCAGGAACTCCAGGCTCTTGTAGGTCGTCGTCTCCCGTTCGGGATCCGGAAGAGGCGCCGCTTCGTCGATGTGGGTTGGCCCGTCGTCGAGGAACGAGCCCGAGTCGTCGTCGCCGGTCGCCATTGGGGAGAGGCTAACACCGCGAGAGATAAATCGTGCAGCTACTCGCCGGGCTCGGCGTGATGCACCCCTCGCCGCTTCGGCCGCCGGGGGAGATCCGCTATTCGAGGTCTTACCCGTGGACCGCAGTCGACGGACCGCGATATGTTTTGCGCCAAGGAGGATCCATGACCGCGCTTCGCAGATTCGCCACCGCCGTCGTCCTGTTTCTGTTTGCCACCGCCAACGTCGCGCACGCCGACACCAGTGCGCCCAGCAAGACCAAGGGAAAGCCGGTGACTACGCCCTCGGGGCTCAAGTACTGGGAGCTCAAGAAGGGGTCGGGCGCCGTCGCCAAGGCCGGCGATTCCGTGCAGGTCCATTACACAGGGTGGCTCACCGAGGGGAAAAAGTTCGACAGCTCGGTGGACCGCGGCAGCCCGTTCGCCTTCAAGCTGGGGGCGGGCATGGTGATCAAGGGCTGGGACGAAGGGGTGGCCGGGATGAAGGTGGGCGGCAAGCGCCAGCTGCACATCCCGGCGGAGCTCGGCTACGGCGCGCGTGGCGCCGGCGACGCGATTCCGCCCAACGCCGAGCTGATCTTCGACGTCGAGCTGCTCGGCGTGAATTAGCGGCTCGCCGCCGCCGGCTATTCGCGCGGCTCGGTGCCGTCGCCCACACCGGAAGCCTTCCAGCTGCCGCGGAACGCGGTCAGCGACGGCCAGCGTTCGAGCTCGACCACGTTGCGAAATACGATCCAGTCCAGCGCGCAACCGAGGGAAAGCGCGGCGGCGCCGATCGGGCGGCGGAACTCCATCCGCTCGTCCAGCCAGGTGAGCACCCGATCGACCCGCTGCCGCTGCTTGGCGATGTATCCGGTCTCGGCGAATCCGTCGCGGCGCAGGTAGTGGTGGTTGATGGCCGCGTCGAGCGCCCCCTCGACCACCGACCGCAACGCCTGATCGGCGAAAGCCTGCGGGTCGAGGTCCCAACCGGCCACCCGGAGGGCGGCAGCCTCCCTGGCCCAGAGCCAGCTCGCGATCAGCGACGAATCCGGCACGACGGTCCCCGCCTCGTCATCGAGAAGGATCGGGATCTTCCCGAGCGGAGCCACCTCCTTGAGGGTCGCCGCCCCTTCCTCGGTCCGGATGTCGACCAATTCATAGGGCTGCCCGATCGCTCTCAACAGGACGCGCGCCTTGCGCGTATACGGCGAGGTCGTGGTTCCGAGCAGTCGTCGCATGGGGCCGGGTCTCCTCGCCGCCAATCCTAGCGGATGGACGACGGGCCGCCACCCGCGGCAGCGCGCACCTCCGGGTGATCACATGCAGGCGCCCGACACGCACTTCTGCGCGCCCGGGCAGACGGTCCCGCAGGTGTTGCAATTGCTCGAGTCGGCCTGTGTGTTGGTGCAGGCCCCACCGCAGAGGGTCGTTCCCGTCGGACAACCGCCGCACAGCGAGCCGACACAGGCCTGCCGTGCGCTGTAGAGCAGCGCGATCTCGCCGGCACTCAGGACGCGGTTGTATCCACGCAGCTCGTCGATCGTGCCCTTGAGGAAGGTGTTCACGCCCGAGGGCTTGGCGCCCTGGATGATAGTGGTGACGAAGTCGCTCGCGCCCGAAGGTGAGTAGGTGCCCGCGCCCGTCGCGGACAGCGCACCGTCCACGTAGAATTTCTCGGTGCCGCCGCTGGCCGGATCGTAGGTGATGGTCAGCAGGTGCCAGGCGTTGAGGGTGACGGTGGCCGAAAGCGGTGTGTTGCCGTTGACCTGCCAGAGCCAGCCGAAGACGGTCGCGCCATTGATGCTGAGGAACGGCATGTCCCAGTTGGTGCCGTTGTTGGTCTGGGCCACGCCGAAAACCGGACCGTTGGTGGTCGAGGTCGCGAAGACCCAGGCGCTGGCCGACAGCGTGTTGTTGCCGCCAAACCAGGCGCCAAGGGTCGCATACAGGTAGTTGTTGGTGCCGTTGAAGGTCAGCGCGTTGCCCGACTGACCGCTGGTCCAGGTCGGCGAGTTGACGAGCGTGGCGGTGTTGCCGTTCCCGGAGGCGTCGGCCGAGGTCGCGCCCATGCCCTCGTCGAGGTGCCACAGGCCTGCCATCCCTTGGTTGCAGGAGGCACAAGTGGTCGCGCCGCAGGCGTGCCCGCAGCTGCCGCAGTTGTTCTGGTTCGAGGTGGTGTCGAGACAGGTGCCGCTGCAGTCGGTTCCGGTCGCGCAGCCGCAGCTGCTCGAGATGCAACTTTCCCCGCCGGCGGTGTTGCAGGTGGTGCCGCA
>Ga0080027_10000638_pt1 | contig 14905 bp, 13 predicted proteins | sample OrgsoiDNA2013046_FD_70962 | JGI IMG/M metagenome (GOLD analysis project Ga0080027, IMG submission 70962) | Permafrost soil microbial communities from the Arctic, to analyse light accelerated degradation of dissolved organic matter (DOM) -... | ecosystem: Environmental > Terrestrial > Soil >... | reverse complement strand
CAGCGTCACGGCGGCATCACGCGTGTCGTACGCGGCCACTTGCACGGTGTACTTCCGCGGGCCCGACGATGCGCGTGGCGGTGGCGGTGGTGTCGTCGTCGTCGTTTTCGTCGTCGTCCGCTTCGATGATGTCGTTGATGCGGGAGGTGGCGACGGCGCGGCTGTGACGACGGGGGCGGGCGCCGGCGGCGGCGCGGTCGCAGTGGACACGGGCGGAGACACCGCGGGCGTCGCACTGTCGCCAGCCGTCGACGCTACCGCCGAGGCTACCGCGGCCGTGTCCATGCCGTGGCAGCGCTGCATCCAGAAGTCGATCTGGTTGTGTTGCTCCACCTGGCCAGGCGATGTGTTGTGCGCGGCGTCGGCGAGGCTTCGACACGCGGCCGGTGTCTGATTCTTGTCGAAATAGACGCGGGCCATCCAGAACGATGCGCGCGCACGCGACTGGCTCGTCGGATGATCGATGACGAGGCGCTGCAGATGCGCGAGCGCCTGATCGTTGTCTCCCCGCGTCATCTCGAGCTGCGCGAGCCTGAGCAGCGCATCCTCGTTGCGCGGCGAGAGCGGGAACTCGATGATGATGCGTCGCAGATCCTTCTCGGCGTCCGCCGCCGTCGCCGCGACGACGGCGCGCCAATAGAGCGCGTCGACGTAGCGCGGCGATCCGGCGGAGGCCGTGTCGATCTCGTGCTGCACGAGCGCTCTGGCCGCATCACCCTGTCCCTCCGCCGCCATTCGCTGCGCGCGGAGAAAGAGCGTGTCGCTGGTCGCCGAATCGGTGACCGGCGCCAACGGTGGAGTCGCCTGCGCGGCGAGAGGTGCGGCGCCGATCAGAAGCGCGGTCAACGGAGCGAGATATCGAGTCATGAGCCGTCTGCGAAAGTGATGCGTCACGCCGGAACGGCGGAAAGGAGGAGACGTGCGGCATCGGTCGAGCTCCGAACGCCGCAGAGCGTGAGTACGAGCGTGGAAAGCAGCTGTGTATCGGAGGAGATTCTCGTTTCCTTGAGCGCAATGTCGGCGGCGAGCAGCGCATCGAGCGCCCCGTCGACCGAATCGTCGGTCCAGTATCGCTCCGCCGTTTCCCACGCGCGTGCGGCCTCGCCCCACGGCCGTCCGGTAAACGGACCCTTTCCGCTCTTGAGCAGCTCGAAGTAGTCGGCGCGCCCGTTTCGTGTGATCCCCCATCCGATCGCCAGCATTTGTGTCGTCAAGGCCATGACGATCGAGACGGCACTCGTTTTCGGCTGGGCGAGGATGTGCGGCAGCAGCGCGAGCGCGCCCGCAACGTCGCGCGCCGCCACGCGGTCGAGGAAGTCGCCGAGCGTCTCGCCGCGACGCACGCCGACGACGTCGGAAACGGCATCCTCGTCGATCACCCCGCCGCCCGCATAGCTCGCGAGCTTGTCGAGCTCCGCAGCCAGCCCCGCCAGCTCGTTGCCCACCGCCTGCTGCAGCAGCTCCGCCGCCTCCGGAGTGATCGTCGCGCCCAACACACTCTCGACGTGGTGAATGATCCACTTCGGCACGCGGTCGCCGCTGAGCGGCTTGAATTCGACCGTCGCCGCGCGATTCTCGATTGCCTTGTCGACTTTCGCCTTTTCGCCCGCGGGCGCGACCAGCGCGAGCACGACGTCGGCCGCCGGCGCGTCGAGATAGCGATCGAGCACCGCGCGCGTGTCCTTTCGCAGCGCCGCCACATCGCGCACCACCACCGCACGACGCTCTGCCATCATCGGCGGTGTGCCGAGCAGGCTGCCGAGGGTCTCCGCATCGAGCTCGGCGGCCGAGCGGATATCGAGGTTGAAGTCTCGCGTGGACGGATCGACGGCGGCGGCGACGAGGGCGCGCACCGCCCGCTCCTTCAGGAAGTCGTCGTCCCCGTGAAAGTAGTAGACGCGTTCGAACTCGCCGCGCTTGAGCGACTTGTCGAACGCGCGATCGAGAAGAGCAGGCATCTCGTGAATATACTGTTAGTGGTGCGCAGCGGCGCGGCGCAGATCACCGCGTGCGCTCGGTTGCCAGCACTCGTGGCGCATGCTATTTCTCGCCTCGCCGGTCCGTCGATCCCCTGATCCCATCCATCATGTCGCTGCAATCCTTCGCTTCGCACCGTCTCGTCAGTGTCTGCCTGGTCTTGAGCATCGGCTCCGCACTCGCGTGCTACACCGACAAGCCTGGCACCACGGCGGCAAAGAGCCCGCAGACGCCCAGCGGCTCAACGGGACTGGGATTGCAGCCGCTTCCTGCGACGCACGACACATCGCTTCGCGAGATCGACAACTTCGCGCTGACGCCGGACGTGATCCAGCGCTGGTCGGCGGCGAAGCACAGTCTGGACTCCATCACCGCGGCGAATCCCGAGATCGTTAAGCGATTGCGGTCGCAAGCTCCGCCGAGCGGGATCGGGGAGATGGGAAAGCGAATCGAGGCGGAACCGGCCCTTGGAGGGGTGCTCAAGCGGGAGCATATCGACGGACACACCTACATGCTGACGACGATCGCGCTGCAGCAGGCGATCCACGGGTATCAGCTAAAGCAGACGGGGAAGCTGAGCACGCTGAAGGTGCCGCCGGTGATCATGTCGAACATCGATTACGTCTCGGCGCACCTGCCGCAGATCATGCAGGCGATGCGCGGGCCCGACAAGAATCTTCCCGGTCAGCCGCACTGAGCTAGCGGCCGAGCAGCTCCTCGCTGGCAAAGCGCACCGGAGCCTGATCGACCATCATTGCCGCGGGCCAGATCGGAAGCCCCGCACTGGCGCTGGCGACGAAGCTCGAGTTGGTGGAGGGGTAGGGGACGACGGCGGGAGCGCTGGCAACCACGGGGGCGAGCGCGAGATTGCGCGACTGCGAGGTCCAGTTGAACAGCACCGCTGCCAGAAACCCGATCCCGACCACGCCGGCAGCCGCAGCCGCGAACGATGCCAATCCAGGGCCCCGAAAGCGCGACGCGTGCGCCTCGGCGCGCTCCATACGATGCAGCGTCGTCGTCAGTCGAACGTAGAAATCCGACGATGGTTCGACGGAGGGAAGATTCCGCAAAACCAGAAGCCCGCGGCGCATCGCCATGTCGTGGCGCGCACACATGCTACACGACGCCAGATGCTGCCCCGCGGCGAACTGCGCCGCTGGCGGAAGCGTCTGGTCGACGAATGCGAGATACTGATTACGAAATTCGAGGCAATCCATTCTGGCTACATCACTTCGGTGAGTCCAACCAGTGTACCCGTCCGGGTTGGACGGGTTCCGAATGATGTGCCCGGGATCACGCCCCCGCCAGCAGCCGGAGCGCCTAGCGCAGCCCCGGCTCGATGATCTGTGCGAACGCGTTTCTGGCGCGGTTGAGCCGCGATTTCACGGTTCCCAGATTGCAGTTCGTGATCTCCGCGATCTCCTCGTACGACTTCCCCTCGAGCTCGCGCAGGATGAACACCTGGCGATGATGCTCCGGGAGCCGAGCGACGGACGCCTCGACGAGGGAACGCAGGTGGCGGCGGCGATAGAGATCGTCGGGGCGCGAGTTCGCGTCCTCGAACTGCAGCGGACGATCGTCGTCCTGCCAGTTCTTCCGGATCGTCTGGAAAAACACGAGTGGGTTGCGTGACCGGTTCCGAAGCTCGTTCTTCGCGAGATTCGACGCGATCGTGTAGATCCACGTGGAGAACTTCTTGGAGCGATCGAAGCGTGCCATGTGCCGGTACACGCGAATGAAGACCTCTTGCACGAGATCCTCGCCGCGCTCCCGATCACCGATGGTGCGATAGATGAAGTTGAGCAGCCGCGTCTGATAGCGCTCCACGATTTCCTGGAACGCGCGCTCCTCACCGGCCAGGAACGAGGCTACCAGATCGGCATCCTCGAGCGTCTGCAGCTGGGCGCGAACCGACCCCGGTACGACCGCCCTCGCTTCCACCGCCACGTTGGCCATCTTGAGTTCCCCTCGAGTACAAATGAAGACTCTGTACGTTTTGGAAGCAGTTGGCTGCGACCACTGCCGCTTCCGACGCGCACAATGAAAAGCAGGGGCCGTGCCCCGCCGTTCCATCGTCGCCCCACAAAGCTAAGTCATGCGAGCACAAGAATTTGCGCTCGCACTGGCGCGCCTAAACATAGTATCCCTTGAAGAGGTTGTCTACTTTCGGGGACGACTAAAATGCAATTTCTGGGGACACTCTGTGTCGAGAGCAAACGAGCTCAGCGACCGAGAAAGAATCCCGCGACGTAGAGGATGCTGAGCGCCGTCTTCGCATCGTTGATCGTGCCGTCCTTGATCATCATGAGCGCCGCCGACATCGCCATCGGCACGACCTCGACGAACTCGTCGGCCTCGAGCGCGCTCTCACCGCGAATCAATCCGGTCGCCACGAAGAGATGAATCTTCTCGTCCGTGAATCCGGGCGTCGTGTACATGGTGTACAGATGCTCCATTTTCGCGGCGGTGCAGCCGGTCTCCTCGCGCAATTCGCGCACGGCGCACTCTTCGGGTGGCTCGCCCGGCTCCAGTCGCCCGGCCGGGATCTCGTAAATGGAGCCATCGGTCGCATAGCGGTACTGCCGAATGAGCAGAATCGACGGATCGTTTGCCCCGGGATCGCCGAGAAAGGGAATCACCGCGCTCGCACCCGAATGACGGATGATCTCGAGCTCGCCGACCGTTCCATTCGGAAAGCGAACCTGATCGATGTCCAGGTTGATCACGCGTCCCGTGTACTGGCGCCGGCTGCCGACCTTGCCGGCGCTCTCCGGAGGTGTCACCGCTGTGGCTGCCCGTTGGGGTCGTAGACGGTCACGGGCCCGACGTCTAGCGCGGCCAGCGGCGCCGCGATCACCGACGCATCGCCAACCACGACGAGCTGCAGCTGATCGGGGTGCAGATACTTGTCCGCCGCGTGGAGCACATCCATCGCGGTCACGCGGCGAATGTTCGCGCGATAGCTGTCGAAGTAGTCGTTCGGCAGATCGTAGATCGTAAGCGCAGCGAGCGCGCGGGCGATCGAGTCCGTCGTTTCGTAGCGAATGGGAAAGACGCCGTCGAGGTAGCTCGTCGCGAGCGTCAGCTCATCCTCGCTCACCGCATCCGCGCGAATCCGCGAGATCTCGAGCAGAATCTCCTTCGATGCATCTGCCGTCACATCGCTCTTCACCGCGGTCGACACCACGAACGGCCCCGCCGCCCGCCGCCAATCGAATGACGAGTGCGCCCCGTACGTGTACGCGTGCACCTCGCGCAAATTCAGATTGATTCGCGAGGAAAACAGTCCGCCGAGCAAGGCATTCACGATCAGCACCGGGAAGTAATCCGGATGGCTGCGTGGCAGCCCGACGTGCCCAACGCGAATCTCCGATTGCGGCGCGTCTTCCTTTCGCACGATGTGCACGCTGCGCGTCGTCCGCGCGGGCTTGTCGTTCACCGCCGTCACCGGCGCCGCCGCGCCCGCCCACCCACCGAACAGTCGCTGCGCGAGCGCCACGCCGTCGGCGACGTTGATGTCGCCAACGAGAATGAGCGTCGAGCCGTGGGGGCGATAGCGCGCCAGGTAGAAGCGCTCGACGGTCGCGCGGTCGAGCGCCTTCACCGACGCGACGTCGCCCGCCTCCGGACGCGCATATCGCGACGACGCGTCGTACACGAAGCGCGTGAACATCTCATCCGCGAGCCCGCGCGGCTCGGCGCGAAGCTGGAGCAGGTCCGCGAGCCGCTCAGCCTTCAGCCGCGACATCTCCCGCTCCGGAAACGCCGGCTCGAGCAGCACCTCGGCAAACAGCGACATCGCCTCGTCGAGACGGGGCACGAGCACCGTCATCGACAGCATCGCGGCGTCCCAGTCTGCGGAGGCGCCGACTGCAGCGCCCCATCGCTCGAACTGCTCGCCCACCGCGTCACCGTTCCGCTTGCGCGTTCCCTCGAGCAGGATGCGCGCGGTGAGCTGCGCAACGCCTTCCGTACCCGCAGCCTCGGCCGCCGCGCCGGCGTCTACCACGAGCGCCGCCGAGACGATCGGCAGTTTGTGTACGGGCGCCACGATGACACCGAGCCCGTTGTCGAGTGTGACGCGCTCGAAAATCGGGAAGCGGTAGTCGCGCGGCGGTCCTGGCTGCGGACGCGCCGGACCCGCCGCGGCAGCGGTCAATGCAACGCTCCCACCGGCTCACCGACTTCCGCGCGCGCCTGACCGTCCGCCTCTTCATCCTCGGGGACGTAGACGAGGCTCACGCGATTGTCCTCGCCGAGCATTTCGCGCGCGAGCGTGCTGACCTGAGCTGCGGTAACCTCTTGGTAGCGCTCCGTCTGCTCATTCACGAGGCCGGGGTCGTTGAAGTACGTCGCGAACATCGAGAGCTTGTCGGCGCGATCGCCGGCGGACTGTAGCGAGCTGACGAGCGCAGTCTCGAGCAGCGCCACTGCGCGCTGGACCTCATCGTCGGTTACGCCTTCGGCGCGCACACGATCGATTTCGCGCACGACTTCCACCTCCAGCACATCAGCGCTGATTTCCGGGCGCGCGGTGACGTCGGCGATGAGCAGGTCAGCGCCCTTTGCGAGATCGAAGGTGAACGCCGTTGCCTCCGACGCGATCTCGCGATCGCGCACGAGCGCGCGCTGGAATCTGCTCCCTTTGCCGGTACCGAGGATCGCAGCGAGCACAGTGGCGTCGAAGTGCGCGTCGCTGCCGAACACCGGCGCGCGAAACCCGAGGAAGAGGCGCGGCAGCATCACCGCATCCGGCACGACGAGCCGCTTCCACGAACCGAAGCGCGCGGGAAGATCCATTGGCGGGAGCGGCGGCTTGCCTGCCCCGCGCGGAATCGGGCCGAAGAACTGATCGACCAACGCGCGCGCCTCGGCCGGATCGAAGTCTCCGGCGATCGATAGCACTGCGTTGTCCGGCGTGTAGTACGTCGCGAAGAACTGCGCGATGTCCTCGAGGCTGGCCTCGGTGAGATCCTCCATCGACCCGATGAGCGAGTGATGGAAGGGGTGGTCCGGCGGAAACGCGAGCGCCGGAAGCCGCTCCCACCACGTGCCGTAGGGCTGATTGTCGACACTCCAGCGGCGTTCGTTCTTCACGACGTCACGCTGCGTGTCCAGCTTTTGCTGCGTCATCGCCGGAAGCAGCTGCCCCATGCGATCGGCCTCGAGCCAGAGCGCGGTTGCGAGTTGGTTCGAGGGTACGGTTTCGAAGTAGTTCGTACGGTCGAGCCAGGTAGAGCCGTTCAGCGTGCCGCCTGCGCGCTGGACGATCTCGAAGTGCTCGTTCGCCCCCACGTGCGCGGAGCCCTGAAAGAGCATGTGCTCGAACAGGTGGGCGAATCCCGTGCGCCCCGGACGTTCGTTGGCCGAACCGACGTGGTACCAGAGATTCACGGCTACGATCGGCGCCGTGTGATCCTCGGAGAGCGTCACCGAAAGGCCGTTCGGCAGTCGGAACGTAACGATGGGTACTCGCATGGCACAAACTTGCACTGGTTGAGCAATGCTTGGAACCCGTGGTGACGCGATCTTGATGTGGCTCGGCTTGACACCTTACCCCCGGTCGGCGCATGTTCACGGCCCGCCCGGACGCACGCAGACGATGCTGGCGCACGCGGCTGTACGATCTTCACGATTTCCGCTGTAACCAATGAGTCTTCACGCGATCGCGTGCGTTGCAATCATTTCTCACCGGTACGGAGGTACTGATCATGGCAGCTGATTTTTCCTTGGGCGAATCGCTTGTCGGCGACGGCAATGAAGTCGCACACATCGATTTGATCATCGGCTCGAAGGCGGGGCACGCGGGACAGGCGTTCATGAACGCCCTGACGAACAACAAGGACGGCTTCACGACGCTGCTCGCCGTGGTTGCACCAAACCTTCCGGCCAAGCCCGACACGATCCTGTTCAACAAGGTCACGATCAAGGGTGCGAAGCAGGCGGTTCAGATGTTCGGCCCCGCGCAGGCAGCCGTCGCGCGTGCCGTGGTCGATTCCGTCGAAGGTGGCGTCATTCCGAAGGACAAGGTCGATGACCTCGTCGTCATCGTCGGCGTGTTCATCCACTGGGATGCCGCGGACGACAAGAAGATCTTCGCCTACAACTACCAGGCGACCAAGGAGTCGATCGCTCGCGCGATGAAGAACGAGCCGAAGATCGACACGGTCATCGCGAAAGCGAAGACGGCGACGCACCCGTTCGCCGGCGGCGCCGACAAGAAGTAATGCGCGCGGCGCGTCGCGCCTCGTAGTTACGGCAAGTCCGTGCACGTTGAGGGGCGAGGATATCTCGCCCCTCGATGCGTTTCTGCCTCATTAGCTTTCGCTCCCGTCTCTCGGCCAACCTCATCCCGACGCCATCATGCTGAAACTCCTGCTGCAGCTCGACAGCTCGCGTCTTCCGAGCGTCTTCGATCAGGTGGTCGCGTACGACGCAGGTGCGGAACGCATCATGAGTCAGGGCGGCGTCACCGAAGCCGAGGTTCGCGATCTCGTGCTCGGCTGCATCTTCACGCGCAGCCCGAAGGACATGAAGAACACCGCGATCTTCATTGGCGGTGCGGATATGTCTGCGGGTGAGAAGCTCCTCGCGGCCGCCACGAAGGCGTTCTTCGCGAACTTCCGCGTGTCCACGATGCTGGACTCCAACGGCTCGAACACCACCGCCGTCGCCGCCGTCGTGAAGATCACGAAGGCACTCGGCGGCAGCGTGAAGGGGCGCAAGATCGTCGTCACCGCGGGCACGGGTCCCGTCGGCACTCGCGCGGCGGGACTCTTCGCCAAGGCGGGCGCCGAAGTCATGATCACGTCGCGCAAGCCCGAAGATGGCGTGCGCGTATCCGCGGAGATCTGCAAGCGCTTTGGCGGCACGGTGAAGTCGGTACCTCTGCGCGAGGCATCGCAGGCCGCGGCCGCGATCGAGGGGGCAGAAGTGCTGCTCAACGCCGGCCCCGCCGGCGTGATGCTCATTCCGCGCGACGCATGGGCCGGAAAGTTCAAGGCGGTCGTCGACCTCAACGCGCTTCCGCCGCTCGGTATCGAAGGCGTCGACGTGAACGACGATGGCCAGATACGCGAGGGCGCGGTCGCGTTCGGCGCGCTTGGCGTCGGCAACTTCAAGATGAAGCTTCACAAGGAGTGCATTGCGCGTCTGTTTACGCGCAGCGACCTCGTGCTCGATGCGGAAACGATCGAGGACGTCGCGAAAGAATTGATGAAGTAGCGATCGCACCGGAGCCGAGCGTGCTCGCCGTTGGCATCGACCCAGGTACCATCAGCATCGATGTGTGCGCGCTCGACGATGGCGCGCTCGTGCTCGACCGCTCGATTCCGACGGCCGAGGCGCTCGCGGATCCGGCGGCGTTCGCCGGGATGCTGCGCGCACTCGGCGCAGATCTCATCGCCGGCCCATCGGGCTACGGACTTCCGCTCATCACCGTCGCCGCGGCCGACGATCGCGCGCTGCGCCTCGCGTATCTCGCGGCGCCGGGAGAGCAGGGCGGAATAGGCGGACTGCGCGCGCTTTCGGCCGCGATGGTCGCGGCGGAGCTGCCCGTGGTGTTCACGCCGGGAGTGATCCATCTCGCGTCCGTTCCCGCGCACAGAAAGATCAACCGCATCGACCTCGGCACCGCGGACAAGCTGTGCGCCGCCGCACTCGGCATCCGCGAACAGGCCACGCGCCGCGGCTGCGCGCTCAACGATGTCTCGTTCATCATGCTCGAGCTGGGCGGCGCATTCAGCGCGGCGGTCGCGGTGCGTGACGGCCGCATTGTCGACGGCGCCGGCGGGAGCGCGGGCCCGCTGGGCATGCGCGCTGCCGGTGCGCTCGACGGTGAGGTCGCGTTCCTCGCCGGCTCGATCACCAAAGAGTTGCTCTTCACGGGTGGCGTCGAGAGCATCGTCGGCCGTACCAATGTCTCGCTCGAGGCGCTTTCCGCTGGCGAGACGCGCGAGGACAGTCTCGCGTGGCATGCCTTCATCGAGAGCGCGGTGAAGGCGGTCGCGGCACTCTGCGTCTCGGTGCCGGCGCCGCACGAGATTCTGATCTCCGGCCGCGTGGCGCGCGCGCCGAGTGTCGTGCGAGAGCTGCATCTGCGCCTGAGCAGCATCGCCCCCGTGCGCCGGCTGCACGGGTACGCATCGGTGGCGAAGGAGGCCGCACAGGGTGCCGCGCTGATCGCTGACGGGCTCGCGGGCGGAAGGCACGCGGTGCTCACGGACGTGATGGGGATTCGTGAGGCGAGTGGCACGGTGCTCGACCATCTGAAGATCATCTCCGCGGAATCCGCGCTGCGCCGGCTCGGCCTGTGAAGAACGGTTCGCGCGCCCACGTGCTGCTCGCAGGAGTCTCGGTGCGCGCGCTCGCGGAGTCTGCCGTGCGCGCGGGCGTGAGCGTGACCGCGCTCGACGCGTACGGCGATCTGGACCTGCGACGCATTGCGCACGTCGTGGCGATGCCGCGCGACGGCAGCGGCAAGTTCGATTCGCTCGCTGTCGCGCGCGTCAGCCGGAGCATCGGCGCTGACGCAGTGTCGTACGTCTCGAACTTCGAGAATGCCCCAAACGCCGTGGAGATTCTCGCCAGAGGCCGCACGCTTCTCGGGAATTCGCCAGCCGTGCTGCGCCACGTGCGCGACCCACTGGCGCTCGCGCGCGCGCTCCCGCGACTCGGGCTTCCCACGCCCGCCGTGCGCGCATCGGCGCCACTCGTCGAAAGCAATGTGCGCTGGCTGCTCAAGCCGCGTCGCTCCGGCGGCGGTCACGGAATCGTCCGATGGACACACGGCATGCCGGTGCCTCGCTCGTCGATCGTGCAGGAGCGCATCCGCGGCGCTGCGGGCTCGATCATCTTCGCGGCCGACGGCGCGACACTCAGCTCGCTCGCGCTCACGCGGCAGCTCTCGGGCGACGCAGCGTTCGGTGCGAGTGGCTTTGCGTACTGCGGCAGCATCCTCGAGCCGCACCGCCCCGAGTTGCTCGCGCACGCCATCGAGCTCGCGAGTTCGGTCACTCGCGAGTTCGCGCTCCGCGGAGTGTGCAGCATCGACTTCATCGCGCGCGGGAACGTGCCGTACGCGATCGAGGTGAATCCGCGCCCCACCGCCTCCATGGAGCTCGTCGAGCGCGCCACCGGCTGCTCGATCTGGCTCGCGCACGCCGCTGGCTGCCGGGGAACACTCCTCTCGCCGTTGCCCGAGGGCGATGGGCGTTCCCTCGCCCACGGGAAGGCGGTGCTCTACGCGCGCCAACCGGTCGTGCTCGGCGACACCACGCGCTGGCTCGACGACGATGACGTGCGCGACATCCCCGCACCCGGTGAGCGCATTGCGCGTGGAAGCCCGATATGCACAATCTTCGCGAGTGGGCGCACGAGCGCTCTCTGTTACGCCGCCCTCGTGCGGCGCGCGCGGATACGGTTTGCGGAGGTCGAGGGACGAATGCGTCGCAAGAGCGCGTGAGCGGAGCTGCGCGGTTCGAGGGGAACGCCACCTGCCTGGGATGCGGGTGCGCGTGCGATGACATCACGGTCGTGATCAACGGTGGTCGCATCACCGAGGCGCGCAACGCCTGCGCGCTCGGCCTGCGCTGGTTCGGCGACGGCTCGCTTCCCGGCGCCGTCCTCGGCGGCCGCTCGGCGGCAATCGAAGACGTGCTCGGAGAGATCGCTACGATGCTGCGGTCTGCGCGCGCGCCGCTCGTCTACCTCGCTCCCGACCTCACGAGCGAAGCGCAACGCGCCGCGATCGCGATCGCGGATCAGCTCCGCGCATTTCTGGATGGCGTCACGTCATCCACGGCAGCCGAGGGGATCCTGGCGGCGCAGCGGCGCGGGCGCGCGAGCGCGACGCTCGGCGAGATCCGCAATCGCGCCGATGTCGTCGTGTTCTGGGCCGTCGATCCGACGCTCAGCTATCCGCGGTTCCAGAGCCGATACGCTCCAAATCCCGTTGGCGTTCATCTGCCGAACGGGCGCAAGGATCGCACGGTCATCGCGGTGGACGTCGGCAGCCAGCGCGGCCCGGACGATGCCGACATGCGCGTTCAGATGACTGCGGAAGAGGAACCGCTCTTCCTCTCGTCGCTGCGCGCGTCGCTCGCCGGCCGCACCGTGGGCGATCCGCCGATCGTCGCGCGCGTGACCGAGCTTGCAACGCGGCTCAATCGCGCGAAGTACGCTGTGATCGTGACGGATGCCGAGTCGCCTCCTCCGGTTTCCAATGGCCGCGCGGATTCGCTCATCGCGCTCACGCAGTCGCTCAACGCCACCACTCGCGGCTCGCTTTGCACGCTTCGCGCTGGCGGCAATCGCAATGGCGCGGACACGACGCTCACCTGGCAGACCGGCTTCCCGATGGCGGTCGATTTCTCGCGCGGCGTCCCGCGATATCGCCCCGAAGATGCCGCGCTGCCACGACTCGCTCGCGGCGCCATCGACGCAGCCCTCCTCGTCGGCGCGGCTGCCGCGATTCCCGCCACGGTGACCGATGCGCTTCGCGGCGTGCCGACGATCGCAATCGGCCCGCGCGCGAGCGAGAGCGCGATCGACGCGAGCATTCGCATCGACACCGGCGTTGCCGGCATCCACGAATCGGGAATCGCATTTCGCACTGACGATCTGCCGCTCCCGCTCCGCGCTCTGCTCCCGACGCCGCGAGACACGGCCTCGTTGCTCAAGGCGCTCGGCGCCGCGATCGCCGCCCAGCGAGGCAGCGCATGACGCGGCTTCGCATCGTCGGCGGCGCCATCCACGATCCCGCGAACGGCATCGATGGCGACGTGCGCGACATCTGCATCGACGGTGGCCGCATCGTCGCCTCGCTTCCGGCCGACGCCCCGGTGCTCAAGGCGGACGGGATGGTCATCATGGCGGGCGGGATCGATATCCATGCGCACATCGCGGCCACGAGTGTCTCGGTGGGCCGCCGACTGCTCCCGGAGGAACACACACTCGATCCCGTCGCGGCGCCGACGCTCGACGATGGCACGATCCCGCGCTCCGGAACCGGCGGCACCGTCCCGAGCACGTTCACTACCGGCTATCGGTACGCAGGGCTCGGATACACGACGGTGTTCGACGCAGCCGTCGCTCCCGTCGCCGCCCGACAAACGCACGCGGAGTTCGACGACACCCCGATCATCGATGGCGGCTTCTTCGCGCTCCTCGGCAACGACGAGTATCTGCATCGGCAGATCGCCGCGAACGAGATCGGCCGCGCGAAGGACTATGCGGCGTGGGTTCTGAAATCCACCGGTGCGTTCGCGATCAAGATCGTGAATCCCGGCGGCGTCGAGCTCTGGAAGCGCAACGTGCGCGAGGTGAAGGCACTTGACGATCCGGTGGGTGCTTCGAGCGTCACGCCGCGCAGAATACTCGAGGTGCTCGCCGACGCCGCGATCGGGCTCGGCCTGCCGCACCCGGCGCACATCCACTGCAACAACCTCGGCGTCGCGGGAAATGTGTCGATGACGCTCGACAGCATGCGTGCACTCGAGGGACGCCGCGCGCACTTCACACACCTGCAGTTTCACAGCTACGGCGGTGAGCGCGGAAAGTCGTGGAGCTCCGCCGCGCGCCAGGTGGCCGAGTACGTGAACTCGCACCCCGAGGTCACGGGCGACGTCGGACAGGTGATGTTCGGCGATGCGACGACACTCACCGCCGACGGCGCCGTCGAATATCTGCTGCACACGAGCACGGGACGAAAGTGGATCAACGCCGACATCGAGCTGGAGACCGGCTGCGGAATCGTCCCGTACACGTACAAGGACAAGGCAGCAATCGCGTCGCTGCAGTGGGTCGTAGGCCTCGAGCTCTTTCTCCTCTCGGCCGATCCGTGGCGGATGGTGCTCTCCACCGATCATCCGAACGGCGGATCGTTCCTGAGCTATCCCGATCTCATCCGCCTGCTGATGGATCGCGCCTATCGCGATGAGAAGCTCAAGAGCGTAAATCAGAAGATGCTCGCGGGGAGTGCGCTCGCGGATGGAATCGCACGCGAGTACACGCTCAACGAGATCGCGATCATCACGCGAGCGGGCCCCGCTCGCCAGCTCGGCCTCAGGCAGAAGGGACATCTCGGCGTCGGCGCCGACGCGGACATTACGATCTACAGCCGCAATGCCGACTACGCGAGGATGTTCTCGACGCCACGTTACGTGCTCAAGGCGGGGATACTCGTCGTGGAGGAGGGGCAGCTGCGCCGCGCGCCCGCGGGCAAGCGCATTTACGTGCAGCCCGGCTACGACGACTCGCTGCTCCGTGATCTCGGAAAGTATTTCGAAGCGTATTCCGCCATTCAGCTCGCGAACTATCCAGTCACGGGGCTTTGCGATGCGCCCGTTGCGACGGGAGCCGTGTAATGGACATTCGTGGCGTGCAGATCGACGATACGTTCGCGGAGGCGTTCGGGATGCGTGGCGTGCGCATCATCATCACCGCAAAGAATCAGAAGTGGGCGCGCGAGTCCGCGAACAAGCTCACGGGTTTTGCGACCTCGGTGATCGCGTGCAAGTGCGAGGCGGCTGTCGAGCGCGAGCTTGCGCCGGCCGAGACGCCGGACGGACGCCCGGGGAGCAGCGTGCTGCTCTTCACGATGGATTCGGATTCGCTGCCCAAGCGCGTGATCGAGCGCATCGGGCAAACGGTGCTCACCTGTCCGACCACCGCGTGCTTCGATGGTCTTCCCGAATCCGCCGACCGCATCGCGATCGGCAAACCGCTGCGTACCTTCGGCGATGGATTCCAGGGCAGCAAGATGATCGACGGTCAGAGGTATTGGCGGCTCCCAGTGATGGAGGGCGAGTTCCTCATCCAGGAGACGTTCGGCAAGGCGAAGGGAGTCGGCGGCGGCAACTTCTTGATTCTCGCCGAGAGCGCGGATGCGGCACTCGATTCGGCCGAGGCGGCGGTCGATGCGATGGCG
>Ga0080027_10000637_pt1 | contig 14909 bp, 15 predicted proteins | sample OrgsoiDNA2013046_FD_70962 | JGI IMG/M metagenome (GOLD analysis project Ga0080027, IMG submission 70962) | Permafrost soil microbial communities from the Arctic, to analyse light accelerated degradation of dissolved organic matter (DOM) -... | ecosystem: Environmental > Terrestrial > Soil >... | reverse complement strand
TAGGCCTGCCGGTAGAACTGGGTGATGCCGCCGATGTCGGCGCGCACCTTTTCCAGGCTGTAGAGGCCGGCGAAATGGACGTCCAATGACCCGTATTGTGCGCCGGGCGGCGCCGCCCGCAACGCCGCCAGCAGGCGCGCGATGCCGGCCGACGAATCCAGGTTGTCCGACACCGCGGCTTCGATCACGTCGAACACCAGCGCCCGGTTGTAGACATAGTCGCGCGCCAGCTTGATCCGATCGACCAGCGTCGGCGTCTCGCGGATCTGCTGGCGCAGCGGCGCGTAGGTGGTCAGGTAGGCGTCGGCGGCGCGCCGCTCGCGCATCATCTCTTCGCGCGAGTGATACCAGGTCGTGTCGAAGAACGGCTCTTCGAGGCGCGCCTGCTGCCGGTCGGGCGTGAACTCGAAGGCGTCCATCCCGGCGTAGAGCTTTTCGTGCAGCGCATCGACCAGCGGGGTGGGGCGCACGTCGATGTCCTTGCAGGCCGCCATCGCGTCGTCGAGCAGCTGGGTGCGCTGCCGGAACGAAGCGGCGGTTCGCTCCTTGGTCGCGCGAAAGGCGTCGATCAGGCGCTGGCATTCGGCCGGATCGGCGAAGTGCTCCGACGCGTAGGTCGAGCATTCGCTCTTCTCGTCGTCCTTCGAGAAGGCGACCGACAGCCAGGTGACGCACCCTTGCGGCCCGCAGTCGGTGCTCTTCTGCCGCACCTTGGGCTCCCCCTTGCGAAAGCGCCGGCAGCGCTCGACGACCTTGCGTTGCATCGACACCCCCTTGAGCGTCTCGGTCGTCTGCACGACCGACTCCACCTCGACGCCGCAGAGCTTGCAGACCTTGTCGTTGCAGATGGCGTGGGCCGCGGCGAGGGCGGCCTCTTCGGTCGCACCCTCGCCCCGGCAGACGAAGATGTTCCCGTCGGCGCCGGCCTGATCGCCGGTCTGGGCCCAGGCCGGCCCTCCCGACGCCGACATCGGCGCCGGCCTGGCCGTGCCGGCAGGCTTGTCAGCGGGCGCGCTGGCGCAGGCGGCGACGACCAGCAGCCAAGCGACGAGCGGCGCGCGAAGGCTGGTCATGGCCCGGAGCCCGCCGGGAGGGCCTCCGAAGGCTGTTGCGGCAGGCCGTCCACGATGGCCGCCGGATCACCCTGGCCCCTCCGCGCGAGCACGGAGCGGACGCTGGTCTCGAGCGCCGCGCGTGGCACCTCGAGCCGCGCCCAGATCCGGATCACGACCTCACCGTTGCGCCGGACGCGGACCCACCCGTGGGGCAGGGGACCCGAATGCGCCAGCAGGCCGTCGACGGCCTCCACGGTCTCCACGACCACCGAGCGACGATTGGGATCCGTGCTCTCCACGCTGGTGACGGTGCCGGCCACCCGGACCTCCACCGCCTTGAGCAGCTCGGCGCGCGTGATGGCGTCGACACCGGCAAAAGCAATCTGCAATCGGGAGCCGTCCGGGACCTCCGTCAGCCCCCAGACTGTCACCGTGGTGGGGGTGACCGTCACAGTCGCGCGCTCGGCCCGGCTGCCCGCCAGCTCGCCGCCGCGTTCCAGGACCTCTTCGCCGCGCCGCTCCGCGCCCGCGCCGGCGTGAGCGCAGGCGAGCCAGAGCGCCGAAAACGAAAGGCAGGGAAGATTGGCCAATCGGCGAATCGTGGTGAGGAAGCCCATCGGAGTGATTTGGAGGTCAGTGCGCCCGATCGCGCTTGTGATGTCAACGCTGAGCCGGCCTGCGACCCGAACCTCGTCGGATCGACACTGGCGTCAGGGCACTTCCCCAAGGCTCTCCGCGGTTCCCTTACGCGCAGGACGGCGCGATACTGTAGGCCGGTGGCCTCGATCTCGACCGCATCGGATGTGGGACGTTGAACGGGCCCGTGGCACCGCCTCCCGAGACGTCGGAGGCGGCGAAGGAGCTGGCCAAAGGGGCCACGATTGGTCGCTACGTCGTTCTGGCTCTCATCGGGCGCGGCGGAATGGGCGACGTCTACTCCGCTTACGATCCGGAGCTGGACCGAAAGATCGCCGTCAAGTTGCTGCGGGAAAAAGGCGGCGCCGGACAGACCACCACCGCGGGACGCCTGCGCCTGCTCCGCGAGGCTCAGGCGATCGCGCGCCTCCACCACCCGAACGTGGTGGTGGTCTACGACATCGGTACCTTCAACGAGTCGGTGTTCATCGCGATGGAGTTCGTCGACGGACACACGCTCCGCTACTGGAGCGAGGCCCGGGCGCGTGGCTGGCGGGAGGTGCTCGACGTTTTTCGGGCGGCAGGTCAGGGGCTGGTCGCCGCGCACGAGGCGGGCCTGGTGCATCGCGACTTCAAGCCCGAGAACGTCATGATCACCAAGGACGCCCAGGTCCGCGTCATGGACTTCGGCCTCGCCCGGAGGCTGCTCGACGATGAAACGCTGGGCGAGGACGCCGCCGATCTGGTTGCCGCTCTGAATCGGGCGGTCGATCTTGGCATCCGGGCCGACGCGGACGCGACCATCGACCTCGCCGCGAACAAAGTGAGACCACCGGCTTCCTCCGCCGGCTATCTGCAAGCCAAGCTCACCGAGACCGGCGCGGTCATGGGAACCCCCGCCTACATGGCGCCCGAACAGTTTGCCGGCAAGCATGGCGACGCCCGCGCCGATCAGTTTTCGTTCTGTGTCGCGCTCTACGAGGCGCTTTACGGGCAGCGCCCTTTTGCCGGCGACACGCTGGCGGCGCTGATGGCCAACATCGTGGCGGGGAACATCCGGCCGCCGCCGCAGCAACCTCGCGTGCCGGCCTGGATCCGCAGGGTTCTACTGCGCGGGATCAGCGCGCTCCCGGACGGCCGGTTTCCGTCGATGGCCGCGCTTCTCACCGCGCTCGGACAGGACCCTGCCGTCCGCAGTCGGCGCTGGATTGGCGTCGCGACGGCGGCGCTCCTCATCGCGGGGGCCGCCGTCGGCGCGCGCCGGTTCAGCGCCGGCCAGCGCACGATCTGCGCCGGCGGACCGAGCCACGCGGCCGCGGTCTGGGGCCCCGAGAGACGCGAGGCGGTTCGGCGGGCATTCGCAAACAGCGGAAACAGTCGGGCCGGCCAGGCGTTTGCCGCCGCGGCCGGACTCCTCGACAGCTATCTCGATCATTGGACCGGCATGTACACGGTGGCCTGCGAGGCGACCCACGTGCGCGGCGAGCAGTCTGCGGACGTGCTCGATCTCCGCATGGCGTGCCTCGACGAGCGCCTGTCGAGCGTGCGCGTGCTGACCGACGTCTTCACGCATGCCGACCGGGGTGTCGTCGACAGCGCCATCGATGCCGCCAGCGGGCTCCCCACGCTCGATCGCTGCGCCGACGTCGCGATGTTGCGGGCGGTGATCAAGCCGCCCGACGATCCGGCCACGCGCGCGCGCGTCGCGGCGGTTCGTGAGACGGTCGCCAAGGTCAACGTCCTCGGCATGTCGGGCCAGTGCGACCAGGCCGTGGCCCTGGGGCGAAAGGCGGTGGCCGATGCCGAAGCGGTCGGGTATCTGCCGCTCAAGGCCGAGGCGCTCCTGGCGCTGGGCGCCCTGGGCGACAACTGCATGGATCCGCTCAAGGCGATCGATCGCTTGGAGGACGCGGTGTTTGCCGCCGAGGCGTCGCACCACGACGAGGTGGCGTTCCGCGCGGCCGTGATGATTGCCCCGTTTTTCTCGGACCGGATCCGCGACCTCCGGATGGCCCGGTTCTGGATCCGGTACGCCGAAACCATTCTGACGCGCTTCCCGGGTCACCCCCTCTTCGAGGCGTGGCTCGCGGTCTCACGGGCGGTGGTGTTCGAGTTCAACGGTCTGTACGAGGACGAGATCCGCGAGCAGCAACGGGCGCTCGACATCAAGCTGTCGGTGCTGGGGCCTTCACACATCGATACGGCGATCTCGACCATGGATCTCGCGGTCGCCCTTCACGACGCCGGACATGACGCGCAAGCCGAGCCGATCATGGCCCGCGCGATCGCAATCTTCGTCGACCTGTGCGGCGCCGACAGCACCCGGGTCGCGATGGCCTCGCTCAATCTGGGGGAGATTCTCACCGGCCTGCGACGCTTCGAGGGCGCACGCGCCGCGATCGACCGGGCTGTCGCGATCTGGAAGGCCAAGGGTGGGAGCACGTTCTTCATCGGGTATTCGCTCATGGATCTCGGCCGCTTGAACCTCGCCGAAGGGCACCCGCTGGCCGCACGGGCGGCCCTGGAGCAGGCTATTGCCACGCTGGGAAAGGACGCTCCCGCCATCTCGGCCGAGGCCCAGTTCGTGCTGGCGAAGACCCTCTGGAGCTCGCCGCCGGATCGCGCGCGCGCGGTGGAGCTCGCCCGCGGCGCACGGTCGGTGCTGGCCGAAGGAAAGGTGCCCCCCCGCAAGACCGCCGAGATCGACGCCTGGCTCGTCGGCCACCCCGCGCGCTGACCGCTCGGGGGGTCGCGTGCTGATCGCGCGTTGATCGCGTGTCGATCGCGTGAGGCCCGACGGGCTCCGCCCGGCGGGCCTCATCGCGGGGGGTCGCAGGGACCCTCCCAGGGTCCCTGTGTCAATAGACTGGCGAAGGAAAGCCGCGGCCGGGGCGGGCGAAGAGGTAGCCCTGGTAGAGGTCTCCGCCCAGGCTGGTGAGGCAGTCCCTCTCTTCCGCCACCTCGACGCCCTCGGCGATGATCTCGGTGTTGAGGTCCTTGCAGAGGGTCGTGAAGGAACGGAACAGCTTCTGCTTCATCGGCGATTCGTGGATCCCGCGGATGAGCGACATGTCGACCTTCACGATCTCCGGCTCCAGCAGAGCGAAGCTGGAGAGCCCCGCGTAACCGGCGCCCAGATCGTCGAGCGCGATCCGGTATCCGAGCTGGCGCAGCCGGATCACGCCGGCGCCGAGGCCGTTGACCTGCTCGAGCGCCGCGCGTTCGGTCACCTCGAGGACCACCCGCGACGCGAAACGGGTCAAGGCGCCGTCGCCGGAGCAGAGCTCCTCGTCGACGAGATCGAGCGGGTGGAGGTTCACGAACATCTGGACCGAGTCGGGGGCCTCGGCCATCTGGTTGGCGATGTGCTGGCGGATCGTTCGTCCGAGCTCCGCGGTCCGCCCGAGTCGCTCGGCGGCCTCGATGAAGTCGAGCGGATTGCGCAGCGTCGGCTCGTCGGTTCGCAGCAGCGATTCGTAGGCGTAGACGGAGCGGTTGCGCCACGAAAGAATCGGCTGCATCGCGATCCAGAGCTTCTCCACCGCCGACCCGTACCTGGACTCCAGGCCCGCGCGGTCCCCGATGAGCTTGCCGGGAAGCTGGTTGGCGGCCTCCCGGCGCACCAGCGCCAGCCGGTGCAGCTGCGCGCCGCGCTCGACGACGGCCGCCAGCTCATTGCCGTCGACGGGCTTCACGAGATATCGGAAGGCGCCGTGCTCGATGGCCTCGACGGCGCTTTCCAGGGTCGGGCTGCCCGTCAGGAAGACCACCGGCACGTCCAGGTCCCGTCCCCGGATCGCCCGCAGCAGCGTGAGCCCGTCGACGTTGGGCATCCGGATCTCGCTCACGATGACGTCGAACGTTGCCGATTCGATGAGCGCGATCGCCTCGCGCCCGCCGCAAGCGGTGGTGACGATGTGGCCCGCCTGGACCAGGAGCCGAGAAAGCCCATTGGCCACCGCCAGCTCGTCGTCGACGAGGAGGACACGGGCGGCGGGCACCCCACTGGTCTGCTGCAGCGCCCCGCTCGTCACGACAGCAAGCATCTGCCTAGAACCGACCGTCCACAAGGGCGGGCATCATGGGGCGGGCATCATGGGGCAGCGAATCTCATCTCCAGCGGAGACAGATAGGGCTGAAACGGTCGTTCGCCCACCCGCTCCCGGGAAAGCGCCCGGAGCTCGTCGTCGCTGTAGGCGTCGGGCGAGCCACGCGGCAGTCGCTTGCGAATCCAGGTCTCGATGACCGCCGAGGCCGGGCGGGCCTCCGCTGCGGAAGGATTCATCTCGTCCCAGAGCAGAAAGATCACCCGCCGTCGTTCTCGGCGCCGGTAGCGGCTGTCGGCCCAGATCGCGTCGAGGCGTCGCGGCAGATCGTCCGCCGCCGCGCGCTTCAGAGCGGCGTAGCGCTTGGCCGCCATCGCGGTGCGCTCCTTGAATGTGGCGGCCAGGAAGTTCGCCTTCTCGTACGGGTAGAGTGTCCCGTGGGCGAATCCGCGGGCAAACTCGTCGGACAGATCGAAGGTGAAGGTGGCCTTGGGGGCCGAATAGGCCAGACGCCGGTCGTGAAACCTGACCGTTCCGTCCGGCGCGATCACCGCGGAGAATTGCGGCGCCTCGTAGGATAGGCCGCCGCTGCCGATCGGCTTGAGCGGATAGCGCACCGCGGAGTCGGGTGTCGAACCGCGGCCCGGTGCCGGCGCCGATGGCAACGGCCCGAGGGCGGCGCCGGGCGGAGGCGGTTGAGGTGCGGGCGCAGAGGTCGCCTCGCCCGCGAAGGGCGATCGGGCGGCCAAGGAACCGACACCTGCGTCGGCGGCGCGAACGGCCCCGGACGCGGTGAGCGCGAGGGTCGTAGCGGCGAGGATCGAAAGCGGGCGCATGTCTGAGCTTGAACCTAACCATCGACGGCGCCGACGGCACCCGGAACCACGGCTCAGCTGTCGATGTTTCTTTCCCTCGGATCGACCGCCTGCCCTGGCTTAGCCGGTCGAGATGACTACCGTGTTTGCTGGGAGTGCTGGGGAGCACCCGCCTCCAGACAACTCTTCACAAAGGATTCGCTCTTGATGAATACAAGGATGATTTCACTGGCCGCGTTGGCCCTGCTGACGATGGCGGGTTGTGCCTCGGTGCAAATTCCGGCGGACCAGCTCGAGCGTTCGGAGGCCAGCATCCGGGGCGCCGAAGAGACGGGCGCCGAGGGCGTGCCGGCCGCCAAGCTACATCTGCAGCTGGCGAAGGACCAGACCGAGAGCGCCAAGAAGATGGCGGCCAACGGGAATGACCGCGCGGTCCTGGTGCTGGCCCGCGCCGAATCCGACGGCGAGCTGGCCCTGGTGCTGGCGCGCGAGGTCGCGGTGCACAGCAGCGCGCTCCAGGCGACGGAAGACCTGAAGGCCGTTCACGCGCGCGGCACGCCGTAGTTCCCCCTCCACCACTTTTCGAGGACATCCAAAATGAAGACCAGAGATAAAAGTTTGATCGTCACCATCACGCTCGCGGGGGCGTTTGCGGGATCGATGGGCGCTTGCGCCAGCACGGCCCCGGAGCAGCTCGTCGAGGCGCGAAATGCGTATGCGGTTTCGAGCGGTGGATTGGCGGCGAAGCTGACGCCGACCGAGCTGTATGACGCCAAGAACGCGCTCGATCGCGCGGACAAGGAGTTCGCGGACCACGGTGATACCTACGAGTGCCGCGACTACGCCTACATCGCGGAGCGCAAGGTGGAGCTGGCCGATGCCAAGGCCCGCACCGAGGCCGATCGCGCGGTCATCGCCGAGGCGGTCAAGGCCGGCGTGGTGGTTCGGGACGCCCAGGTCAAGTCCAGCCAGGCCGCTCTGGCCAGGACCCGTGAGCAGCTCAAAGACGAGCGCCAGGACAACACCACCACCACCAACGCGCTCCGCGCCACCAACAACGCGCAGGGCCAGGAGCTCGACAAGACGGCCGCGCAGCTGGCAGCCGAGAAGCAGGCGCGGGAGACGGCGGAAGCCAGCCTGGCCGGCGCCATGAAGGATCTGGCCGCGGTCGCCGCGGTCAAGGAAGACGCCCGGGGAATGATCATTACCCTTTCGGGCAGCGTCCTCTTCGTCTCGAACAAGTACGCCCTGCTGAACACCGCGATGACCAAGCTGGATCAGGTCGCCGAGGCGCTCAAGGCGCAGGGGTCCGACAAGCGAATGGTCGTCGAGGGACACACCGACAGCCAGGGATCGGACAAGATCAACCAACCGCTCTCGCTCAACCGTGCGACCGCGGTACGCGACTACCTGGTCTCCCGCGGCGTTCCCTCGGAGAAGATCTCGGCCGTCGGGATGGGATCGAGCAAGCCGATCGCGGACAACCTGACCCCCGAGAATCGGGCCAACAACCGCCGCGTCGAGATCATCATCGGCTCTTCGACCCTCAGCGCGCGCTGAGCGCGGTCGTTTACGTTCCACCTTCCACCTTCCACGTTCCACGTTCCACGTTCCACGTTCCATATTCCACCGCCACCGTCGGCCTCGCCGACGGTGGCGTTTCGTTTTGGATGGGTCAGAGGCTGCCGGCGGACAGCGACGCGAGGAAACCGCGGAAGGCGTCGTTGGTCTCGTCCAGCGTGAGCACGAAGACTCCGCCGCGCTCGACCCGCATCACCCGCCCGCTGGCGGCGCAGGCGCGCTGGTCGGAGAGCACGAAGCGGAGCGTAGCGCGCTGGGCCACCCGCACCTCTTCCCCCAGCGATCTCAACCTGAGGCCCCCGGCGGAGACGTCGACGATCTCGACGATGATGGACGCGGCCTGGCCGGTCACCTGAAGCTTCACGGGAAGACCCAACGGAAATCGCGCATGCCGCCGACGATTCGCTGGAGCGCGGGCCAATCGCATGTGAGTTAGTGCCTCTTGCCCCCGTCCACGGCTCAAACTAAAACGCATTTTTCCCACGCCGCGTTGTGCGATTGGGGAACGATCGGGCAAGGAACGAAAGTCCCGCTCGCGGCTATCTCCGCAGGCTAATGCCGGCGGGGCGCGGCGCGCATTGGCGCGGCGCGCATCGGGGCGGCGCGCGCTGGCTCGGCGCGCATCGGGGCCCCGCGTCCCGGCTCCGCGCGCATGGGCTCGGCCCGCCGCATCGGCTCACCGCGGGCGGGCGCGCCCCGCCATCCGGCCGCGCCCGGGTTTCGACGCCACCCCTCGTTATGCTCGGCGCGCCAAGCGTTCGGCGCTACCGACGAGCGCCCTCGAAAAGCGACGCCCGGCGCGTTGCCGCGATAGCCATAGCCGAAAGAGCGATACCCGCCGGGACCTTGCCAGTACGAGCGGTAGTAAACTGGGCGGCCGTCGACAAATAGGAAGCGCGGCCCGACGAAGAGATACCCCGACTCTCGCGGGGCCCAGTAGCCGGCGTCCCAGGTCCAGTCGTAGCCGGTCCAGTCCCAGTATCCGCCGATCCAGTTGTATCCATAGGCGGGCGGGGGCGGTTGATCCTCGGGGATCGGATCGGGCGGCGGGGTCGTCGGATAGAGCGTCGCGTCCGTTGCGACGGGCGGAGGCCCCGACGGAGGAGGTTCTCCCGCCCGCACGTAACAGCCGGACACCACGAGCGCGATACCCAACGAAAGACCGCTTGCCAACCAAAGGCTACGATTCATTGACGTTCCCCTACGGGACTGGTTCCCGTGAACCTTACCTAAGACGCAAGCCGCCTCTTTGCAAGTGCGGCGGCGCACCGGGCCAGCCTGTTCAAAGGTGGCAGGGACCTTTCGGCAATCGGCGGTGCCGGGGCGCCGCCTGGTGGGCCTCGGTTGCGATCTCGTCCAGGGCTACCTGTTCGCCAAGCCCGGCCGGCCGTTCCCTCCGGTTGCCTTGGTAGCGACGATCCGGCCAATTTTCCGCCGGATACTCGCCCAGGGGCCCGACCGTCCTTAGGTTGTTTGACGATGTTGAATACCTCGAACGATTCAGCCCAGGATTTCTCGGAACGGCCCCACCGCATGCTCACGGTTTGTGGGGGTACCGACGTGGGTTCGGAGCGCGAACAGAACCAAGACACCTTCGTCATCGCCGATCTGGAATCCGGCCGCATGAGTCGTCCCTGCATCCGGACCGATGTGTGGGTCGCCCGGCCGGGGGTGCTCATGCTGGTCTGCGACGGGATGGGAGGTCGGGCGGCCGGCGAGGTGGCGGCGGAGCTGGCCGCCGCCTCCATCAAGGACGAGCTTCAAGCCGGGGGCGAGAACGTCGGGCAATTCCCCGTCCAGTCGTTGAAACGCGCGGTCATTGGCGCCAACAAAGCCATCCTGGACGAGGCCGAGGCTCATCCGGAGGAGCGGGGCATGGGCACCACCTGCACCGCCGTCATCGTTTCGCCGGACCGTTTGGCCATCGCCCAGGTGGGGGATTCCCGGGCCTATCTGCTTCGAGACGGGCGCCTCCACACGCTGACGCGCGACCAGACCCTGGCGTCCAATCTCGTCGACCGTGGTGCCTTGGCACCCGATGAGGTTGCGACTTTTCCGCTCCGTCACGTGCTGGCCCAGGCGCTGGGAACCAACGCGAAGGTCACCCCCGTCATCACCGAGGTGGAGTTGCAAGAGGGCGATCGGGTGCTTCTCTGCTCGGACGGTTTGCATGGCCCCGTCTCGGACGAGAACATCGGCTCGATCATGAGTCACACGCTGGAGATAGAGGAGGTCTCGCACGCTCTGATCGCGGCCGCGCTCGCGGCGGGCGGCCCCGATAACGTCACCGTCGTGGTCGCCGATTGCGGCCCGCTCCGACAGAGCACGACCTCGCCGGGCTGGGCGCCATCCGACGAGCGTGCCCTCCATCTAAAGCAGGCCTGACCAGGCGGCTTCGGACGCCCGTCGATATCCGTGACCACGGCGGTCAGGGATGAGCGGGGGCGGCGGGCTTGGCGGGCTTCTCGGGCTTGGCGGGTTTGTCGGCCTTGTCGACTTTCTTGGCCTTGCCATTCTTGCCGGCGTTCTTGCCGCCCGCCGCGCTACCCGCGCTGCCTTTGCCCGAGTCGGCGCCTCCGTCGGGGGCGCCGACCTTGACCAACTTGAACTGCTGGTTCGAGCTCGATTTCCAGTCCCACTGGCACAGGCGCGTGCCGTCGTCGGTTTTCGCCTCGGAGACGTCCAGCACCTTGCCGCTGTGCCGCGCGACCAGCCGGATGGTGTTGCCGCCCGCGTCCGCCACGATCCACTGCTGATTCGGACCGCCGTGGCAGCCATACTGCCCCACCACGGTCCCATTGTCGGAGCTCGCCTCGACGACATCCAAGCAATCGTTGCTCTGGGCGTTGATGATCGTGGTGTACCCGCCGGGGAGCGGCTGCAGCTTGAATTCCTGCGCCTTCGAGCCGTTGCAGGTCCTGATCTCGCCGTTGCCCGGGTTGGGCGGCACGCCGATGAACTGGACACACTTGTTGCTCGCCGCCGCCACGATCGTGTAGCTGGCCGAGGGGCTCAGCACCAGGGCGGATCGCGCTGGCTCCGGAGGGGGAGCCGCGGGCGCCGGCGGGGGCGCCGGTTTGTCTTCCTGTTTTTCGATACAAGCCGACGCCAAAGCGGCGGCAAGAACCATGACCATCGCGTGTTGAATCGTGTTTTTCACGTTTCGCTCCCGAGGGTGGACCGGTAGACCGACGGACCGGACCGGCAGCGTGCCCAGTGAGCCCTGCGAAGTCAAGACCGACGGACGCCGGCAGATGGTCTATAAAAGCGGCATGCCAATGACGACCACCGCGAGCGGACTCCAGTATGAAGACACCCTGCCCGGCACCGGTGCCCAAGCCGTCGGCGGGACCTGCGTGATGCACTACACGGGCTGGCTCTGGACGGACGGCGCCAAGGGCGCCAAGTTCGACAGCTCGCATGATCGCCGGAGCCCGTTTTCCTTCGCGATCGGGCAGGGGCAGGTGATCAAGGGGTGGGACGAAGGCGTGGCCGGCATGAACGTCGGCGGCAAGCGCACGCTGCTCATCCCGCCCAGCCTCGGTTACGGCGCCCGCGGCGCCGGCGGCGTCATCCCGCCCCACGCCACGCTGCTGTTCGAAGTCGAGCTGGTCGACCTGAAGTAGCGCCCGCGCAGCCTCAGGCCGCCAAGCTCGAAACGATTCACAGCCATGGGCCAGATCATGCTGCCGGACAGACTGCGCGACGCGATCGCCGCGGCCCACGGACCGATCGTCTTCCTGACCGGCGCGGGAATCTCCGCGGAGAGCGGCATCCCGACCTTCCGCGGGCCGGAGGGATTCTGGCGGGTCGGATCGCGCAACCACCAGCCCACCGAGATGGCAACCGCCGTCGCGTTTGCGCGCATGCCGGCAGAGGTCTGGCGCTGGTATCTCTTCCGGCGCGGGGTCTGCCGGTCGGCCGCGCCGAATGCGGCGCACCGGGCGCTGGTTGCTTTCGAAGCGCGCGCGGGCGATCGATTCTTGCTGGTTACCCAGAACGTCGACGGCCTTCACCTGAGGGCGGGTAACTCTGCCGCCCGCACGTACCAGATTCACGGCAATATCGACTTCTGCCGGTGCGTGCGCGGCTGTCGGCCCGCGGTCCGAGGGCTGCCGGCGACGCTGCCCGAGAGCTGGGAGAAGGAACGCCCCCTCGACGACGCCGAGCTGGCGGCACTTCGATGCGCGTGCGGCGAATGGTTGCGTCCTCACGTTCTCTGGTTCGATGAGTCGTACGACGAGCCGCTCTATCGCTACGTGAGCGCCCAGCGGGCGGCCGAGACGGCGGCGGTGCTGATCGTCATCGGCACGAGCGGCGCGACCTCGCTGCCCACGCGGATGTGCGAGACCGTCGCGGCGCGCGGCGGCCCGCTGATTGTGGTCGATCCCGAACCGACGGTCTTCTCGGAGCTGGCGGAGACCAGCGCCCGCGGAATCTATCTGCGCGGCACCGCGACCGAGATCGTTCCGGGGCTCACCGAGGCCTTGGGCGCCGACCTCACCGGCCGGTGATCGGGGCGTTTCGGCCCGTCAGCGGTTTCGAGAATCGGATGCCGACGACGAAACGCAGCTCCGGGTCGTCGGCAACTGGCTGAGCTTGGCCCCGCGGTGCCCATGGTGCCGCGGGGCCGTTCGTCGCTTAGAAGTTACAGCGAATTGACACTGTGACAATGGCTTGCGGGGATCTGCCGTTGTACGGTACGGCGGAGGACGCAAATGACCACATTGGGGCGGGGGAGTTCGGGGCGGGTTGGAATCGCACTTCTAGGATTGACGGTTGCCGTTGGGGGATGCGCATCGGCGTCTACGACGCGCACCGCAGTGCCCGATCTGAGGGGGAACGCGAACATCTCCACGCCGCAGGCGCGCTGGCTGGTGGCCGGCCCCATAGATCTTCTTCACGTGAACGTCGAACGAATCGCGGGCGCGACGTTTCTCCGGGTTCCGGAGCACGCGGGCACGGCACCCGACTGCCGGAGCGGGGCCCCGATCGACTGGGACGGAGAGACCGACCTCTACGTTCACCCGGACGAATCGATCTGCGTCACCGTCCTTCGCAATGCTCGCGTTGCGTGGCACGCCCGCGCGATGCCCGCCGGATTCGTGGTGCCCGAAACGCAGCACGCCAGCGCGCGCTGACGACGGGAGGCCGGCGCTCCCGTCTGCGGCAACGTGCTCACGAGGCGGCGCGGGCCGTCCGCCGATCGCGTTGCTTTCGCGCGCGCTCTTCCGCGGCGTGCCGCGTGGCCCGCTCCGCCTCCAGCGCCAGCGCGCAGGCCTTCACGAGGGGGCTCAAACGCTCGGCCAGAAAATCGCGCAGCAACGCCACGCGCGCGGGCTCGTAGGCCTTGGGCGGCGAGACCAGGCTCAGCTCCGAGCCGACCACGCCGTGATCGGGCAAGAGGCGCACGAGATCCCGCCCGGCCGTCCGCCGCCCGCCCTCGAGCAACCACCCGAAGTACATGTAGGGCACGAGACCGATGCCGATGCTGGCGATGATCGCGTCGGCGGCGAAGGACATGTCGTGTACGACCAGCGGTCCCTGGATCGTCACGTTCTGGTCGCCGTCGGGGCCGGTCAGGCGCAGGTGGTTCCGCTCGTGCGGCTCGCCAAACAGGACGAAGCGATGGCCCGTCAGGTCCGCCACCCGCTTGGGGTGACCGGCCTTGCGGAGGTAGGCGCGCGAGGCGAAGAGGCCGAGCTCGGTCCGCCCGAGGCGCCGCGCGACCAGCGACGAATCGACCAGCGGCCCCGCGCGCAGCGCCAGGTCGAAACCTTCGCCGACCAGATCCACCCGTCGTGGCGTCAGCACCACGTCGATCTGGATCTTCGGATGCAGCGCCAGGAACTCGCCGAGCAGATTGGCGAGTAGGCCCGTGTTGTCGCCGCCGGCGGTGAACCGGATCGTCCCGGCGATCTCACGGCTGAGGTCGGTCACGGTGGCGTTGGCCTCCGCGAGACCGCCGAGCGCGGCGCGCGCGCGCTCGAAGTAGAGGCGGCCGGCTTCCGTCAACACCAGCTTGCGCGTGCTGCGCTGGAGGAGCCGGACGCGCAGCGATCTCTCCAGCGCGCTGACCCGCCGGCTGACGGACGACTTGGGGAGCCCCAGGTCGCGCGCCGCCGCGGTGAAGCTGCCGGTCTCCATCACCCGCACGAAGGCGCTCACCTGGTTCAGATCGAGGGTGCCTGTTGTTGCTTTCATAGCAACAACATGTTGCCACGCTGCGGTCTAGTTGTCAGGTGGGAAACGACCCAAGATGAGGGGTACGAAAGGAAAACGACATGAACACCATTCGCAAATACGTCCCGACCGCCGCACGGCTCTTCCTGGGCCTCGTATTCACCGTCTTCGGGCTGAACTTCTTCCTGCACTTCCTCCCCACGCCCGCGGCGCCGCCGCGCGCCGCCGCCTTCGGGGGCGCGCTGTTCGCCAGCGGCTACCTGTTCCCCCTCCTCAAGGCGACGGAGGTCGTTGCGGGGTTGCTGCTCCTGAGCGGCTTCTTCGTGCCGCTCGCGCTGGCGATCCTCGCGCCGATCGTGATCAACATCGTCGGCTTCCACCTGTTCCTCGCGCCCTCCGGGTTGCCGGTGCCGCTGGCGGTCCTCGCCGCAGAGATCTTCCTGGCCTGGAGCTACCGCGCCGCCTTCGCGCCGATGCTCCACCTCCGGACAGCGCTGCCGCTAAAGGCGACCGCGGCCGCCGAGGCGCCGCGGTCGGTTCGACTGGCGGCGTGACCGGCGCGCTCGACGCCCGACGTGCACCGCTCGGTGTGA
>Ga0080027_10000634_pt1 | contig 14932 bp, 12 predicted proteins | sample OrgsoiDNA2013046_FD_70962 | JGI IMG/M metagenome (GOLD analysis project Ga0080027, IMG submission 70962) | Permafrost soil microbial communities from the Arctic, to analyse light accelerated degradation of dissolved organic matter (DOM) -... | ecosystem: Environmental > Terrestrial > Soil >... | reverse complement strand
TCCCGCCGCTCGCCGCTCGAGGCGTGGGCCTCGGGCGTCAGCGGGTCGTAGGCAAACGCTGCCTCGCCGCCCGGCACGTCGCGGTCGAGCGGCTCCTCGGTTCGGCGCCTCGACTTGAGCACGTCCTTCGATCGATTCACCGCGATGCGCAGCAGCCAGGTCGAAAAGGCGTGGACGCGCCCCTCGCCGCGGAAGCGCTCGAGGGCGTTGAAGGCGTCGACGAACGCCTGCTGCGCGATGTCCTCGGCGTCGGCGCGGCTGCCGAGCATTCGAAACGCGACCGAGAACGCGAGCCGCTGGTAGCGCTGCACGAGCGGCCGAAAGGCCTCGACCTCGCCCGCCAGGCAGCGCGCGATGAGCCGGCTCTCTTCGGCGTCGCGCGGGCTGGGGACCGGGGCGAGCAGGGTCCGGATCGACGCCGCGACTCCGGCGACGATCGCGCCGCTGTCGTCGGGATCGAGCGCGATCGCTCCCGACGCGGACGCCGAACGGCCGGAATGGTCCCCGGTTCCCACGGTCGCGACCTTAGCGCGAAATCCGAGAAAGTGGGGGAGCTATACTAGACGGGATGGCCCGCGGGTTCGTATCGCCGGCTCTCTCCCCGATCGCCGCCCTCGGTCTGGTGGTGGCCTTCTCGGTCCCCGCACTGGCTGCGCCGGAGACGCCGTTTTGGCTCCGGGCGGCGCGCGCCCCGGAGCGATCCGATGGGGAGCCCGGAGCCTCGGACCCGTTCGGACAGCGCGCGGCTTGGATCAAGCTCGGCCTCGAGCGAACCAAGCGAGGGCGCTACGACGCGGCCGCAAAGGCATACGACGCCGCGATCGCGGCCGGCGCCGCCGATCCCGCCGTCTACACCAACCTCGCGGAGGTGCTCATGGCCGACGGCCGTTTGCCGGAGGCCGAGGCGCGCTATCGGGAGGCGATCGCCGTGGCGACCGCCTCGGCGTCCGGCGATCCGCGCGCGCTCACCCAGGATCTGGCCCTCGCGAGTTACGGGCTGGCCGTGGCGCTCGATCGCGACGAGCAGCCGATCGCCGCGCGCGAGATGATGGGGCGCGCGCTGGCGCTGGACCCGCCCACCGCCGTGCTCAAGGTAGCGACGCTGCCGAACGGCGATCTCTTCTTCGTCCCGGACGGCGACGTGTTTTATTACCTGGGCCTGGCCGCCGCGGTCGCGGGACGGCGCGCCGACGCCGTGGAGGCGTTTCGACAGTTCCTGACCCGCGCACCGGGCGGTCGGTGGGTCCGGATCGCGGAGCGGCACATCGTCGAGCTCACCCGCACGCGCACCAGCATTGCCGACGCTCGCCCGCCGCCCGGCCTGCGCCTGGTCGCGACCGGGACGGTGCTGGCGACCGGCGGCCTGGCGGCGCCGCTCATCGACGCGGCCTGGCGGGATCAGGCGACGCTCCTCGACGACTGCCTGGACGCCACGGAGGTTGCGGGCTTCCGCGACGGCGTTCGCTTCGCGGTCGAGATCGACGTCGACGGCCGCGGCCACATCGCCGGCGTCGCGGCCAAGGTGCCGTCGCCGCCCGGTGAGGCGTTCGCGCGTTGCGTGGAAGGCGCGGTCAAGGCGGGGCTGCGCCTGCGGGCACCCGTGCCGGCCCGGGCGACGCACGCGCGCACGGAGTTCATCATCGGCTTCCCATCTGCCAACGGGGCGGGTTATAGGTGAACCGGTGCGCAGCGCGAGGCCGCGATACATCGCCGTCGAAGGACCGATAGGCGCCGGCAAGTCCAGCCTCGCCGAGATCCTGGCCGAGGAGCTCTCGGCACGGATCATTCGCGAGAGCCCGGAGGAGAATCCGTTCCTGGGCGCGTTCTACAAGGATCGGCGCCGCCACGCGATGTCCGCGCAGCTCTTCTTCCTCTTGCAGCGCTACGCGCAGCAGGGCGAGCTGGCGCAGGGTGACCTGTTCTCGCGCGGGGGGGTGGTCTCCGACTACCTGTTCGCCAAGGACCGTCTGTTTGCGCTGCTGAACCTATCGGTCGACGAGATGGCTCTCTACGATCGCATCTATCAGATGCTCAAGGTTCGCACCGTGACGCCGGACCTGGTGGTCTACCTGCAGGCGCGCACGGACGTGCTCCTCGATCGCATTCGCAAGCGCGGCCGCCCCGAGGAGAAGCCGATCCGCGCCGACTACGTCACCGAAGTAGCGGGCGCCTACGCCGAGTTCTTCTTCGGCTACAACGAAGGGCCGCTGCTCATCGTCAACGCTTCCGAGATCGATTTCGTCGACAACCTCGAGCACCGCAAAGAGCTGATCGCCGTCATCGACAACGCCCGCGCCGGCACCAGCCACTGGAGCCGGGGCCCATAGTAGCTCTAGCGCGCCCGAAGCGACACCCGTCGGCGATCCTATCCCCAGTGTCACCGCGGATCCCCCGTCGCCGCGCCCTCCGAGTGCCTTGCGTGTCGGTATGACGGCTGCCACACTGCTCCGATGATCCTGACCCCCAACGCGCGAGAGAAGGCGTCATTGAGATGCTGGCCTTGCACTCCGATTGGTGTTGCGACCCGTGTCGCGATGACCCTGATGGTTGTCGGGGTTTTCACCAACTGCTCCGGTGGCGGCAGCTCCTCCGTGCAGATGGGGTCGGCTGGGAAGACGGGCAACGGCGGTTCGTCGCTCGCGGGTTCGGGAGGAACGTCGCCCGCGGGATCCGACGGTGGGACAGCAGGGATCACCGGCGGCGCTGCTGGTGCGGGTGGAACAGGAGGGGGAGGCAATCTCTTTGGCGGCAGCGGCGGGGCCACGGGAGGGGCGAGCCTCGGTGGCCGCGGCGGAGATACCGGCGGCGGTGCCGGAACCGATTCGTCTGCGACAGGAGGCAACGCCGGCAATGCCGGAAACGCTGGCAATGCCGGAAACGCGGTTGGCGGCGCCGGTGGTATTGGTGGCGGCATCGGCGGCAGCGGCGCCGGTGGTGCTGCTGGGCGCCGCAAGGCGTTCCTGGTCGGTCTGCCCTCCGCGATCCCAACCGCCGGCGACAACGTAATGGCCGGCCGCCTGACGGCCCACGGATTTCAGGTGACTGTCGTCAGCGACAAAACGGTCGATTCACAAACGGTAGCGGGAGCCGATCTCGTGGTCATCTCCAGCAGCGCTGAGTCGGGAAATCTCGGCGTCAGGCTCAAGGACATTCCAATTCCCATCCTCTGCATCGAAAATGGCCAGTATCCCAACCAAGGAATGACGCCGGCGGGGGTAGGGGTGGGTGAGGGCTCCGTGTTTGCGCAGACGGCTGTTGCCATCATTTCAGCCGGCAGCCCACTGGTTGGTGGCCTCACCGGAAACGTCACCATCTCGACCAAGCCGGGCGAGCTCGGCTGGGGGGCGCCGCCAGCGACCGCTACGACCGTCGCGACCATCGTGGGGCAGGCGACCCATGCGACGATCTTCGGATTTGCAAAAGGTGATCAGATGGTCGGAATGACGGCGCCCGCGCGACGAGCGGGATTTGCCATCCGCGAGGACCTGGCGGCCAGTTTGTCTGCCGATGGGATCACCCTGTTCGACAGCATCCTCGAGTGGGTCACGCAGTAAGCTCCCCGTAGTAACGGCGAACGCAGGAACCCCTCTAGAGCGGCTCGGCTTCGCCTGATGCCTCGGATAACCTAGGCATCAACGAGCGGGGCTATGCTAGCTTCAGGCGCACATCTCTCTACTGGTCGGTGCAGACAAAAAATGGGTGCCTGGAAGTCCTTCCGCCAAACGATCCACGCCGCGATCGTTGTGCTCGCCTTCGTGCCCGCCGTGGTGGGATGCGGCTACGACTACACGGCCCTCCAGAGCCACCGAACGGACGGAGGGCTGACGGGGACCGGCGGCACCCTGGGGACCAGCGTTGACGCGGCCGCAGGCCGAAGCGGTGGCGGCAAGATGGAAGGCAACGGTGGGAGCGTCGCGCCCAGCGGAAACGGAGCGATCGGCGGAACGGGTGAGGCCGGCAGCGGCGCCGGCGGGAACGGTGAGACGGGCGAGGCCGGCAACGGAGGCGGCGGCACGAACGAGGGGAGCGAATCCGGCGCAGCCGGTCACGGGCGCGGCGGAGTCGCCGGGGGGGGCGAGGGCGGAATTGGCGGAGGTGGCGAGGCCGGAATCGGAATCGGAGGGGGGGGCGAGGCCGGAATCGGAATCGGAATCGGCGGAGGTGGCGAGGCTGGCAGCCCGAACGGCGGTCGAGGTGGCGGAGGCCAAGCCGGCTCTTCGCCCTTGGTGTTGAGCATCGACTTTGTCGGAGGGAGATGGTCAACGGGCGGCGCCGGGGGATCGATGCTGATTGCCGCCACGACGATGGATCCGTCGGAGGTCGCCGGCGTCAAGCCCGCAGCCCGATGGAACAGCGCGCCGGGGCCCGGGGGCGCGCTCCCGGCGTTGGTCCTGTCGAGCGGCGCGGTCACGACGGCGATCGTGATTTGGACCTCGCCGCCTTCGGTCTCGAGCCCCGGTGTGTGGACGAAAGGGTTTGTGGACGCTCCCGGCGACGTCCGGATGATGAACGGTTATCTGGATCCGCTCAGCTCCTCGGCTCCTGCGACGGTCGTCGTCGCGGGTCTGCCGGACGCGATCACGTCGTCGGGCTACGATGTTTACGTCTACACCACGGGAGAAATTCAGTCGGGGAGCACGCGAACCTCCTCGTACACCATCGGGACGACCTCGATCACGGAGAGCGAGGTCGGGCCCACCCCGACGACGTTCACTGGGTTCACGCAAGCCTCTACGGGCGGACGAGGCAACTACGTGGTGTTCAAGAAGGTGACCGGTGCGTCGTTTATCCTGATCGCCAAGCCAGGATCGGCCGCCGTGGTTCGAGCGCCCGTGAATGGTATTCAGATTGTCTCGCCTTCCGGATCGTAGAACGCAGGCGCTATCGGGGACGGCGCCGGGGTTGATCCAGGCGTCGGTCAGTTGTTCAGGGCGCCCGCCGTGATCCAGCTGCCGATCGTCGCGATTTGGGCTGTGGTCAGGCACGCGCGCGGATTGGCACTGGTTGTCGAGCACCCGCTCGGCATGCGGTTGCCGCAGCCTCCAAGGTTCGTGCCCATGACCTTGTTATAGATCAAGCTCGTCGCCGTGTTGTTAGGGACGATCAACTTTTGCATAGTGCATGCCATGGGCGGGGCCGTCGTCGCCGTCGGGGTTCCGTTGACGATGCGGGCGTAGAGGCCCGTGGCGGTGAGGTCGATACGGGCTGTTCCGTTGTGGCACGAGCTGCAGTTACTTACCAACAGTGCAGAGACCAACGTGAAGGTTCCCGTGCCCGTCGCTCCGCCGCCACCCGTCGTTCCGCCGCCGCCCGTCGTTCCGCCGCCGCCCGTCGTTCCGCCGCCGCCCGTCTTTCCACCGCTGCCCGTCGTTCCACCGCTGCCCGTCTTTCCGCCGCTACCGGTCACGCCGCCGCTGCCAACCGCCCCTCCGGTACCGACGTTTCCGCCCCTGCCCGTGGAGCCGCCTGAGCCGTTGGTGCCTGCGATCCCCGTGATGCCGCCCGTTCCCGTGCCGCCGGTTCCCGTGGTGATGATTCCCGTCCCGCCCGATCCTGTGGTTCCGCCGCTGCCCGCGGTGACGGAGCCGCTTCCGCCCGTGCTTTGGGCGGCCGTTCCGGCCGCGCCGGTGATTCCGATAGGGTCGAGGGTCTCGCTCTGAGCGCAAGCGACGCCGGCGAAAGCCAGGAACGCGGGGAGAATCACACGCACGTTGGGGTGTCGACGGCGGGCGGATCCGAGCGACGTGCTTTGCCCGGACAAACAGCCTCGTCCTGCCGTTCCGGCTTCGGGCACCCGTCTCAAATGATCGGTCATCTTGAACCCCCGTTAGAAAAGTCGCTTACAGAAGTCGCCTCGGCGCGTTCATTCGGTTCATTCGGTGCGAACGCAAGCGGAGCTGGTACTGCGCCAGGGCGTGAGGGGCGTAGTGCATAACCTCCCGCCCTCAGGTTGATCACGGTCATCATGCCGATTTCCGTGCCGATTTCCATGCCGATTTCGCGAAGAGTGGCCGCCGCCCGTCCCCTTCATCCACCAAAACCCTGAAGATACGCGGAATGATGCCCGTGGTTGTGGGCCTTACCGTCGTTGCGTGTGCGAAGTTGCGTGTCCGAAATGGAAGCGCCCGCCGTCCGCTACCCCGCACGCCCAGGCCTCTGGCGAGCCGCAAGCCGCCCGTCCCTGACGACCGCGCCCAGGCCGAGATCAGTTGCCGGTGTAACCGCGCCAGACCCAGCTCAAGGTCTCGCTATAGGTCTTCGACTTGACCGAACCGTCGCAATGGCTGGCGCCCATCGCAAACAAGAAGCGGTAATGATAGCCCTGCGTCTTTAGGGCGGCCGCCAGGTCGCGGTTGGCGATAACCCAGTTGAGGTGCGAGGCATCGGTCGCGGTCGAACCATTGTCCATCTCCCCGACCTCGAGGAAGATGCGCAGGGGTTTGGCGGGCGTCGCCAGGATCATCGCCGCGTACTCCCACGCGCCGGCCGGGTGGTCGGCGGTCGGCTGGAGGGCCACGAAGCTGCCCGAATAGGAGACGACCCGGTGAAAATCCGCGAACCAGGCCAGGCCCATGGCGGCCGGCGAGCCCGAGCTGCATCCGTACGCCGCCCGGCCGTCCGGGTCGGCCGTCAGCTTGAAGCCCGGGTACATCGCCTTGATGTCGGCGTTGGACTCGACGAGCGGAAGCACCTCGGTGTCGATGAAGCGTGAATACGCGTCGCTGACGGTGTCGTATTCCTGGCTGCGGTTGCTCCCGGGCGGGACGAACACGAAGACCTGAGGGGGAATGCGCGTCGCCGGATCGGTGTCCTCATAGTGGTTCTCGGCTGCCGTGACGATCTCTGGCGAGCCCGTGGTCGGCGCATTGCCATCCGTGATCACGATGAAGGGCGCCGCGGTCCCGTCCACGTATTGCTTTGGGATGTAGATGGTGATGGGGCGGGTCCCGTTCCCAGGATAGACCTTGCTGGCGCTCGCTTGCATCGTGAAACCGAACTGCGTGCTGTGGGGAACATTCGTGACCTGCACCTTGCCCGCATACGGGGGCGAGATGACGAAGTCGCCGTCCCCGTCGGTACCGGGATCAGAGACGGGAGCGCCACCGGATCCGGTGACTCCCGTTCCGCCGGCACCGCCGGAAGAGGAGGCGCCCGCGCCGCTGCCGCCGATCGCGCCGCCCGGGCCGCCGGCGCCGCCGCTCTGCCCGCCGAGGCTGCCGCCGGTCCCGCCCGGTTGGCCCGAGCCGCCGCCGGTGGTGGCGGGGGCCGTTCCCCCGCTCCCCCCGCTCCCGGGGACGCTCGCGCCACCGGTCGAGACGGCGGTGCCGCCCGTTCCGCCTTGTGCGGCCCCGCCGGTTCCGGAGCCCGGGGTAGCGCCCGGGTTCGATGTCGACCCGGTGCAACCCATCGCGAGAAGGCCACAGGTGAGCGCAAGAGCCCTCACGGGCGCGACAAATTTAAAGCCGGAACGGTGCACGTGTGACCCGATCGACGGTGCCGGTCTACATGCTGACGCCGGGCTGGCGGCTGCGGAAGACGTCGCTCAGCATCACCGTCCGAATGATGCTGGGCAAGCTACCGTCGGTGGCCTGTGCGCGGGCCGAAAGATAGCCAACCCACTGACCGTCGTTGGGCTGATTGAGAAGGCGGCCGATCGCGAAGATCATGAACTTTTCGGTCACGCACTGGGGCAACCGTGGATCTTGCGCCAGGATGCCGCCGAGCTGGACCGCGCCATTGAAGGTCGTGCCGTCCGGCAGCGTCCCGCTCGAGTCGATCGGGGCACCGGAATCCATGGTCCGGTAGGCGCCAATCCCGTCGTAGTTCTCCAGGCCAAATCCGATCGGGTCCATCAAATTATGGCAAGGGCTGCAGGCCGGATTCGCGCGGTGCGCCTCCATCCGCTGTCGCAACGTCTGGCCCACGACGGCCGTTTCACTCAGCGGTGGCACGTTGGCCGGGGGCGCCGGAACCTCGTCGCACAAGAGCCGACGGAACACATACTCGCCGCGGCGCACCGGAGACGTGCGATTGGGGTACGCGGTGTTCGTGAGGAACGCCCCGAGCGTGAGCAGGCCCTGCCGCTCGGTCCCCGTGGTGTCCACCTTGATGAAGTCGGTGTCGTTGGTCGCGCCCGTGCGCGGCAGGCCGTAGAACGTGGCGAGGTTCGCGTCGATGAACGTGAATCGAGAATTGAGGATGCCCGTGACATTGAGCGGGTTGTGCAGGAACTCCTGCATGTATCGCCGGGCTTCGCCCTTCAACGAGGTTTCTAGATCAGAGGTGTAGCTCGGGTACAGCATGGTGTCGACGTCGTGGGAATCGAGGCTCACGAAGTCGAGCCACTTGGCCGAGAAATTGTCGAGCAGCGTGTCGGCCCGGGGATCGGCGAGCATTCGGTCCACCTGGGCCGACACCTGATCGTCGGTCGCGAGCTGGCCGGCGTCCGCCGCGGCCGAGAGGGTGGCGTCCGGCATGGTGCTCCAGAGCGAATACGACAGGCGCGTCGCCAGCTCGTAGGGATTGAGCCTTCGAACCGCGCCGGCCAATGGATCGGGATCGAGCTCGAGCTTGTACAGGAAGAACGGCGAGATCAGAACGCCCGTCAGGGCCGCCTTGAGGCCGTCGACGGGCGTGGCGCCCAGGGTCTTGGCGGCGGTCACCGGCGCCATCAGGCTCTGAGCTTCAGCCGCGGTGACGGGGCGGCGCCAGGCTCGGCGCGCGAAGGCGCTCAGAATCGTCTGGGCGCACGCATCGCCCCCCGTCGTCACGTCGCACGTCACGACGTTCTTGAGTCGAGTGGCATCGGCGTAGAGGTCGTCGATCAGGGCCGTGGCGGCGCTTTCGTAGGAGACCACGTACTCGGGGGCGGTGCTGAGGGCCGAGCCCACCGTGTCAAACTCGGCACCGAGATCATCCCCGGGGAAGTCATCTGCCGGCGTGAGCTTGGTTCCGAGCAGGTCGGCCACCGTGTTGTTGTATTCGGGCCGATTGAGACGGCGCACCACCATGTACCCGGGGCTCTGCGGTGCACTGGCGGGAACCGTGACGACCGGGTTGCCGCTCGGCGTTGTCCCGGCCCCGCCCGCCCCCGGGGAAGTACCGCCCGCCGCCATCGAGCTGCCGCCCGTGCCCGATCCGGTCGCGCCGGTCGAGGCGGGTTGCGAGCCCATCCCGATCTTGCCCGTACAGCCCCCAGCCAGAAGGAGCGCGACGCCGGCGCCTGCCAGCAGACTCTGATTCACGCGTTCCATCCGAGTGCCTCCTTGCCGTCGTTGCCGAAGGCCGTCACGTTCACACCGTAGAGCTTGAGAAGCCCGATATAGAAATCGCCGTAGGTCTTGACGTTCGAGTAGTCAGAACCCGTGGCGTTGGGGTACTGGACCAGTCGGTTCGGCGTCACGAGGCCGCCCAGCCGCCCGATGACCATGGTCGGGAGATTGTCGTGATTGTGGCGGTTGCCGTCGCCGATCTCGCTGCTCATCACGATCGCGATGTTGTGGAGCATGTCGTTGCCGTCGGCGTCGACCAGCGATTTCATCTTCTGGATGAAGGTGCTGATCCAGATCATCTTGTAGAGCGAGATCTGGTGGTAGACCTCCTGCAGGGTTGCGCTGGTGCCGTAGTGTGAAGACTGGTGATCCGAGGTGGCGCCTCCCGCGGCGGCCCCCGCCGTCGCGACGGCCGGCACGAAGTTGTAATTTCGGCTGGTGACGGCGTCGGAGAGCATGAACGTGATGACGCGCGTGATGTCGCACTGAAACGCGATCCCCATCAGGCTGTGCATGAAGTCGACCTGGTTCTTGTAGTCGACGCCGGTGAGGCCATTCTTGTCGGTCGGATTCACCGCGGCCCCGGGAACCGCCGGCGGCATGCAGGAGCCGGCGACAGGCGTGCTCTGCAGCTCCTGCTCGAGCGAGCGAATGCCGGTAAAGAGCTGGTCGAGCTTGGCGCTGTCGGCCGGGTTGAGCTGGTTCTTCAGCGAAGCCTGGTAGGGCAGCACGCTGTCGAGCACGCTCTTGCGGAGCGCGAGGCGCATCTGCGCATCGGCGCTGCTGACCGTGGGACTGGTTCCCATGAACAGCCGGTTGAACGCGGTCTGCGCGTCGATGATCTTGCCGAGCGGGGTGCCGGCGCCGACCGGAAACGACATGGTGCCGTCGGCGTTCGCCGTGGACGGGGCGCGCCAGGAGATGTTGCGCGTGAAGTAGGTCCCGAACGAGTCCGTGGGCCCACCATTACCCGTGCCGAGCTGTAACGAGTGGATGCCGCGGCAGCCTTGTTGGGCATCCCCGATGGCCTGGTCGACCGACATGCTCATCTGCTGCGAGTTGGGGGTGGGCATGCGCGCCGTCAACAAGGCCCCCGCTCCGAGCGCGTGGTCGCCCACCTGCCGGCGACGTTGCTGGTTCTCGAGGCCGGTGATGAAGGTTATGTCCGGCTTCAAGGGCACCCAGGTCGGCATGGTCGGGGGCAATCCCCAGGAGTCGCCGGTTCCCGCTCCCGTCGGCACGTGCGTCTGCATGTAGTTGCCGTTGGGGTAGTGGTAGAACATGAACCGCTTAACGGGCGCGCAAGTTGCCGCCCCGGCTCGACGTGACCACAGAAGCGAGGGCAACATCGGCAGCGTCAGGGTCACGCCCGCCGAAGTGATGAACCGTCGCCTCGAAAAACGTCCTGTGTCCATGCCTGTCTCCTCGGAATCGGAGGTATAAACCCCCGCGATGTACTGGTCGCAACTCGGTCCTAACGAGTTCAGCGCCGATGCCGGAATGCGACTCGACGAACAGCCGGCACCCGATCCCGCCGCCCGCGTCAGGGTGCCGGAGCGATCGCGTGCGCTTCGTAAATGTCTGAAATTCCGCTGCGTTGCGAATCGAAAAGGATGTACGTCAGGTCCTGCGAGAGACTCGGGTCGGAATCGTAGGCCGGCGAATTTAGCTCGACCATAGGAAGCGGGGACGGAAACGGCTCGGCCGTCGATTGACGCGTCGACCAATAGAGATCGCCTGCTCCGGTCCGCGACGACGTAAAGAAGACGATCAGACCTCCCTGGGCGACGAAAGGGGCCTTGTCGTCGAACGGGCTGTTGACGCCCGGGACGGGGCTGGGCGCTCCCCACGGCTCGATGGTGGTTGCTCTCGTAGATGAAAAGACGTCGTACGACGCCGCCAGCGCGCGGTTTGATCCGAAGAACATGGTTGTCTCCGTGGCGTCCACGGCGGGTCCCAGGTCATCGGCCGCGCTCGCGAGCTCGGGGACGCTGACGGGCGCCGCCCAAGGATCGCTTCGGCTGGCGCGGGTAGATTGCCAGATGTGGCGGGAACCATCGCGGTCGGTCGCGAACCAGATCCGCTTGCCGTCCAGGGAGACCGACGGCCCTTCATCCGAGGCGGGAGAGCTCAGGGTCGACACGATCGTGGGAGGTCCCCAGGGATCGCTGACACTGGCCCGACGAGAGGTCCAGATGTCCTTGGTGCCGGCGCGATCCGACATGAAGAACATCTCCAAGAGATCACCCGTGAAGGAGGGATCCGCGTCGTAAGCCAGCGGATCGGATACGGCCACGACCAGCTCGGGCTGCGAGAACTGCGGGCGGGGGGAGCCATCGGGCTCGGACGCTGGCCCGTCACTCGGCGAGACAATCGTGCCGAGGAGCTCCGCCCGACGCCCGCAGCCGCTCGCTGCGAGCAGCACCAAGATCGCCGCCGATTGGCAAGCCGCGTGGCCGATCGCGGCCGGGCCAGTGCATCCTGCGCGGGTCGTCCCGGGCGTTCGCCGAAGCCTGCGTCGCTCCCCCACACATCGATCAATACCGCAATCACGCAACCACGCAATCGGCTCGCCGCGCGTGCACGAGGGTCCCAGCCGATGGCGCAGCTTGACCCGGGCGTACGCCTTCGACATGTTAGCGCCCAGGGTGATGACGTTCGCAAAGCAGGTTGCGGGTGGCGAGCGCCCGGGATCTTTGCCCGCCGCCAAGGGCGGGTCCGACGATCTGCTTCCCCTGGCGAGGATGGCGGCCGAGGGCAATCCGGACGCCGCGGCCACCCTGATTGTCCACGTCGCGGGTCCCATGTTGAAGGTGGTCCGCAAGGTCCTCGGGCGACACCACCCGGATGTCGACGATGTCGCGCAGGACGCGGTGATCGCCTTGCTGGAGGCGCTCACCACTTTCCGGGGCGAATGCTCGGTCACCCATTTCGCCAGGCGGGTGGCCCTGCTGGCCACGCTGACGGCGAGCCGACGGGCGACCGCGCGACACCAGCGGCAATACGACCCCAACGTAACGTTGGAAGACCTACCGGGCGAGTCGTCCTCGCCCTTGGCCACCACGCTCAGCTCCCGTCGACGGGAGCAGGTTCGTCATCTGCTGTCCGAGCTGCCGGAGGTGCTGGCGGAATCCCTCGCCATGCATTTCGTGCTCGGATACACCGTGGAAGAGATCGCTGTGGCCATCTCGGTGTCGCCCAGCACGGTCTGGAGCCGCCTGCGTCAAGGAAAGCGCGCGCTCCGCCGAAGACTGGAGTCCGATTCGAGCTTGGCGGAGCTGCTGGAGCTGTGGCCGTGAACGAAATCATGAACGGTCGCCGACGGGGCGCGATGTCCGACGAGTGTCCCGGCGATCTGCTGGCGATCGAACAGCGGGGCGAGCTATCGGACGCCCAGCGCTCGGCGCTGCAGGCGCACTGCGCGGAGTGTTCGTCGTGTCGACACGCGCGGCGTGTCTTTGCCGATCTGGCCGACGGCGGCGGCGTCGAACCGCAGGACGGAGCGAAGATCGAACGGATGTCGAACGCGGCCCGCAGGTGGGCCCACCAGCGCAGCCGTCGCGCGTCACGCTCGCTCAAGGGTCGCAGGCGCCCGAGGGCCTTCGTCCTCACGGCATGGATGCTGCTCGTGGGCGGCACGGCAAGCGCGACGGCGTGGCTGTGGCGACATCCACCCGCCCGCGGCGCGCATTCGACGACCATGCTCGGGGCTCCTCCTGGTGGCGCGCAGATTGAGGGGCGGGCCCGCCGGCGAGTCGGCAATTCCGAGACGGCCGACGCCCCCGTTTCGGTCGCGCCGCCGGCGGCTACGGCCATCGAGGGCCCGGGACCGGCGTCTCGCGCGGCGACCGATCGCGAGACGCCGCCACCGTCGCGACGCCGGGCCCGGATGACCGGCGATCGAAGCCCCATGACGCCGGCGTCGCTCCTTCGGCAAGCGAGCGACGCGCGGCGCGCGGGCGACGACGAGCGGGCCATCGGCCTTTATCGAAAGCTCCAGGGTGACTTTCCCACTTCCGCGGAGGCGGTGCTGGCTTCGGTTCCGGTCGGGGGGCTTCTGCTGCAGACCAGCGCTCCGCAGGCAGCCCTGGCCGCGTTTGATGCCTACCTGACTTCGTCGCGGGCTGGCGCGCTTCTCCCGGAGGCGCTCTACGGACGTGGAAGGGCGCTGGCCGTGCTTGGCGATCGTCGAGAGGAGCGCCGGACCTGGGAGCGCTTGCTCGCCGACTTCCCCGACAGCGCCTACGGCCCGCTGGCCCGGCGGCGGCTGGCCGAGCTGAGGTGATCGGGCCGGCCACTGGGCGCCGTGGCGCCTGGGGCTTTGCGAAGTCGAGCCCGGCTTTCGCGTCGGGACCGACCATCGTCCGGTGGGCCATCGTGTTGACCGGCCTGTGGGGAACATCGGGTTCCGCGCAGGTGGACGAGCCGCCGAGCTCGCCAGCTCGGGCGGCCGACGCCGCGGCGGTCGAGATCACGGTCGTGGGCAGCCCCCGGGATCTGCAGCGGATCCGGTCCGTCGTCCGCCCGCGACCGATCGGCGGATCCGCCCCGCGCTGGACCTCGGTCGCGCGGTTCGATCCGATGGAGATTCTCGAGGCCGTGCGTGATTCTCCATCGACCGTCGTGCACGGCTGGGTCGACACCTCGGATCCAAGACGGGTGCGCCTGTATTTTGCGGCGCGATCGGGGCAGCGGTTTCTGGTTCGAGACGTGGAGCTGTCGCGGAATTTCGACGAGGTCGATCGCGAATCTCTGGCGAGCGTCGTCGAGCTCTCGATCACCGCCCTGCTCGAAAACGAACGGGCCAGCCTGACCCGCGCGCAGATGCAACAGGTACTTGTCGCGCGCGAGCAGGTCGCGCGTGAGCAGGCCGCGCGCGAACAGGCCGCGCGAGAGCAGGCAGCGCACGAACCACAGCGAGACGTTCCGTCACCGCCCCACAGCGAGATCGTCGCCACGCCGCCGCCGATTACCGCCACGCGCGGGTCGGGGCCGTCCGGTCCGGCGTTGAGGGTCGATCTGGGTGTTTTCTACGCGGCCAACGCGCCCGGCGGCGGGCTCCCCGTCGCCCACGGGCCCGGCCTCGACCTCGCGCTCGCCGGCCGAACGGAGGACCGCTGGACATTAGGCGTTTGGCTGAGCGGGCAATATCTTTGGGCGTCACAGTTCGCCGGGGATTCCGTTGGAGTCGAGCTCCAGTCGATCGCGCTGCGCGGCGGCCTGGAGCTCCTCCTTCCGGTGCTGGCCTCCCAGATGAGCGCCCGCCTCGGTGTCGGGACCGACGCGGTGTACCTCTCGCCCCGGCCGGGATCGATCGATCCGAACGCCATGCTCACACCGGCGAGGTGGTCCGAGAGCCTCGCGCTCACCGTGGCGGTGGGCATTCGACGGAACCTGGGATCCCGTTTTATCCTGGGCGGAGCGATCTTTGCGGACATCTTGCCCACCGCCGTCCACTACGACCAGTCGGCAAATGGGATGTCCTCGGAGGTGATCTCCCCCCGGCGCATTCGCCCCGGGCTGATGCTCGAGATCGGGGTTCACTGACGACGCAGACCGAGCATCGGCGCTGAACTCGTTAGGACCGGATTCCGACTAGGTCATCACTGAAGCCGGTTTTCTTTTTGCGAGGAGCTTTGATGACCTACCGTTGGTCCTAT
>Ga0080027_10000631_pt1 | contig 14964 bp, 15 predicted proteins | sample OrgsoiDNA2013046_FD_70962 | JGI IMG/M metagenome (GOLD analysis project Ga0080027, IMG submission 70962) | Permafrost soil microbial communities from the Arctic, to analyse light accelerated degradation of dissolved organic matter (DOM) -... | ecosystem: Environmental > Terrestrial > Soil >... | reverse complement strand
AAAGTGGCTTCGAAAGTTCCTCCCATTTCAGCCGGTCTTTCCGCCAGCGTTTTGGCAATTCTCCTATATCTATAAAACTTCGAATCGCAGTTTGAGCTAATCCATCATGTCTCTGGACTTCAGGGTAATGTCTCATTTCTGTGACTCATTTAGTTTTGCGTCTTAAAAATTAAATCTTTTCAAATGAGCACAAAATTAGTTCAGGGAATGCTGTGGAGTACAGCACCAAGATATTGGTCACAACATTTTGAACCCTGGTTTGCACCCATGTACAAAACCGTTTTAAATCAATTAGAGCTGAGCGAAAAGCATTTGTTGCTGGATGCTGGTTGTGGGTCAGGCCTTTTCAGCCATCTGGTAGTCAAAACAGGTGCAGAAGTAATAGGCATAGATGCAGCACAGGGATTGCTGGAAATCGCAAGGGTTCGTAATCCCCAAATCAGTTTTTTGCAGGAAGACCTTGAAACGCTGCCTTTTAGAGATAGCAATTTTGATGTTGTTACCGGCTTCAATTCGTTTCAATATGCAGGTAGCTTTGATAAAGCTTTGCTTGAAGCAAAAAGGGTATTAAAACCCGGAGGCCGGCTGGTATTGGGGATCTGGGATAAACCCGAAATGAGCGAAGCCACAAATGTGCTTAAAGCCATTGGAACGTTACTACCACCTCCGCCACCCGGAACACCTGGTCCCTTTGCACTTTCAGAGGACGGAAGAATTGAAGCCGACTTTGCAAAAAACAATCTAAAACTGATTTACAAAACCAGGGTATCCTGTCCTTTTCTCTACGATGGCTTAACAGAGAGTATTAAAAGCTTTATGGGAACCGGTCCTGCCGCAGCTGCAATGAATCATGGCAGTCGGATAATCGTTGAGGAAACGATCAGTAAAGCATTAAAGCCGTTTCATTTAGTGGATGAATTTTATTTTCTGCAAAACAGCTTGCTGGTATTTATTGGAGAGAAATAATTAAGATTCATTTCCTTCACCTACTCAATGGAGTTTAGAAATTCTTTTGCTTTTTGTATATTTAATATGTCCCTCCTTAAGTAAACTGACTACCGGCCGGTATTTCTTCCCGCAATTAAAAAAACTTCATATGAGAAAAACATTAAAACAATTTTTTCTATTGTGCTTATGCAGTATCTGTACAATTTATCTTTTTGCACAAAGCAAAACAAAGGAAGCACCGAAAGCTCCGGCTGAAACGCCGAAAAAGGATTCATTGCCCAGCCTGACAGAAAAAGTGAAAAGCAGTAAAAAAACGGAGGGTCTGTTAACCTTATACCAGGATACCGTAACAGGAAGTGTAAAACTTTACATTAAGAAAAACCAACTCGGCAAGGAATTCATTTACCAGAGTTTCTCCATGGGCGGACCAGCACAACTTTTTCTCAATCAGAATATGATACGAACCAACTGGATCTTTAAGATTCAGAAAGTATTTGATCGTCTTGAATTCTGTCAGGTAAATACGAATTTTTATTATGACCCTTTAAATGCAATCAGTAGAGCCGCCAACGTGGATGTATCCGAAGCCGTATTTTATGCGGATAAAATCCTTGCGCAGGATTCGACCGGTTACCTGGTTGATGTAGACGGACTTTTCCTAAGTGATAAACTCGATCCCATCAAACCGAATCTTCCACCTAATACGCCGCCCAATTCAGTTTATAATCTCGGAAATCTAAATACGGCCAAATCCAAATATGACAAGATCCGTTCTTTCCCTAAGAATACAGATGTGATTGTGGAACTGGCTTTTGATAATCCCAGTCCTGTAAACATGGGCGGAAAAGAAATTACGGATGCCCGTTATAACCGGATCCGGTTTCAACATTCATTTATTGAAATGCCGGTGAATGATTACAGGCCGCGTCGGGATGATCCGCGGGTTGGGTTCTTCACGCAGGAAATTAACGACCAAACCAGCAAAAGCGTTACACCTTATCACGACCTGATTAATCGCTGGTATTTGAAAAAGAAAGATCCTGCCGCCGCGCTCAGCGAACCAGTTGAGCCAATCGTTTGGTGGGTGGAGAATACAACTCCGGTCGAACTTCGCCAGATTATTTTTGACGCTGGATTAAAATGGAATGCAGCTTTTGAAAAAGCCGGCTTTAAAAATGCCGTCGTCATGAAAATGATGCCGGATACGGCTACCTGGGATCCGGCTGATATCAGCTACAACGTGATCCGCTGGGTGTCTTCAGACCTGGGATATGCCATCGGGCCCAGTTTTGTGAATCCCAGAACCGGGCAAATCCTGGGGGCTGATATTACGGTAGATTGGGTTTTCGTCCCTGGTTTGGCAATGGAAGAAAGCCTTTATGGTCGCGATGAAAATATAAATGTTTCCGGAGATCACACCCAATTGTTGTTGAGCAGTCTGCCAAAGCAACAGGTATTCAGGAATTGCATGTATGGAAAAGAAGCCGGTATGCAGTTTTCCGGCGCAAGAACTGCCCTTGAAATTGAAGGTGCGGGTTCAAAGGAGATGGGAACCCTGCAAAAAGAATTTTTTACCGAACTCATCCTGCATGAAATGGGCCATACGATGGGCTTGATGCATAATATGAAAGCGAGTCAGATGTTGAGTCCTGCTGAATTAAAAGATATCGCTATTACAAGTGAATGGGGCGTGATGGGTTCTGTCATGGATTACAGTACGGTGAATTTATCGCCAGACAGCAACAAGCGGGGAAATTATTATATGAGTAAAGTAGGGCCTTACGACAAATGGGCCATAGAATATGGATATACCGAATGCAGTGCCGCAAATGAAGAAGCTGTATTGAGAAAAATTGCCAGCAGGAGCAATGATCCGAAGCTGGCTTTTGGAAATGATGCAGATATTGTCGATGCTGGTTCAGGCATCGACCCGAGGGTAATGGTCTGGGATATGAGTAATGATATGGTTACTTACGCCACTGATCGTTTTAAACTGATGAATACACTGGTGGGCAAAATAAAAACCAAGTATACAATGCCAGGAGAATCCTATTCATCTCTGACCAGTCATTACTATTTTTTGCTCAACCAGCGCTATGGGATGGCTATTGCTTTAAGCCGGTATGTCGGTGGTGTATATGTGGACAGAAGTTTTCCCGACCAGCAATCAGGTAATAAGCCATTTACTCCTGTTCCTGTAACTTATCAAAAACAAGCGCTCAATGTAATCGGGAAAAATATATTTTCTCCAACTGCTTTCAGTGCAGACACTTATCTATTCCCCTATCTGCAAAGACAACGGAGAGGTTTTAATTTTTCTGAAACTACTGAGAATCCAAAACCTGAGAGAATATTGTTGGGTATTCAAAAAGAAGTGTTGACCTTTTTGCTTAATCCGACCACGATGCAGCGCATCAATACGAGCAGCTTATATGGAAATACGTATAGTCTGGCGGATGTTTTTGGAGACATGACAAATGATATTTTCAAAGAGGACCTAAAAACAAATGTCAATTTGTACCGGCAAAACCTGCAGGCCGAATATGTAAAAAGACTTACGGTGATTGTGATGACTCGGGAAAGTGATTTCGATTATCCATCCAAGGCAGCCGCCTACCTAACATTAAGGAAAATAAAGTTACTGCTGGCTACTGCGGTTTCTACCAATGAACAAACAAAGGCCCATCGCGCGGTCCTCAATTTTATGATAGACAAAGCACTTGTTGTGAAATAATATGTAATTATGTATAACGGTAGATGGGTCGTGTTAAGCAGGTAGGACCTCCGCCACCTTTTACACTGATCTCATTACCTTTGTAAACGGTCACTTTACAACCGGCATTTTCTAACGCAGCTTTAGTAAGCGGGTTGCCATCCACCATCAAACATTCTCTGGGAGAGAGTGCCAGCACATTACAACCCATCGAATCATATTCTCCATCGGGTACTTCTATCAATTCATAACCTCGCTGCAGTAAAAAATTGCGAAATACGATCGGCATTAATGGGGAATATACCACCGCGAGATTTACATCCACAGGACTTAAAATAGACATGAGGTGAAATACATCTGCCGGTCCTTTGTAGTGTGGTAAAGGAACTGTAATCACGTCAACTCCTAACGGCTGCAATAACCTGGCTAATTGCCTGATCCCCTCTTCATTTGTGCGGTATGTATGTCCGGCAGTCAATACATGTTCATCAAGCCAGGCCACATCACCACCCTCCACGGTACCCGGCGCGGTGATGGCACCCAATATGGGAATTCCATTTGCTTCAAATGCATTTTTTTCTGCGAACGGCTCATTCACTCTTCCTGTTTTTCCCATATTACAAATAATCATTCCTTTATTGGTTGCAATCGAAGCATCCCGGCAATAAATTGAATCCATATTCACAGATGAATTTTCTGGTAGGAAAAAAATTTCTGCTCCCTGTTCTTTCAAAATGGATTGAAAGGATTCGTATTCGTTTTTGGCAAGCTTCAGATCCGGTTTATCCAGGTAATTTAAGGGTGACCAATATCGTTCAATATGCGATTCGCTTATAAAAGCCTGTTTAACATTTTTTATAAAAAGAGATTTTATTCTTCCTATCTCAGAATGACAGGTATAATTCATTTCAGGAATTTTTTTTCCAAAGTATAATAACATAAAAAGGTACACCTGCAAGCAAAAGAAGAAATCCCCAATAAACAATTTCCTGACCCGACCCTGCAACTGCCCATATACAAAATAAAAAAGCCAGCGAAGCCAGAATGATGGCAGGTATCCATCCAGCCGGTTTTAAATATTTTCTTTCCATGCGTATAAGTATATAGGCGGCGGTTGAAAACAGATAAGGTATCAGGACGGTTAAAGTGGTCAGCATAATCAAAAATTTAAACTGCTCTACCAGGCCTTTTGTATAGTTCATTGACATCAGGAGTGAAATAAGGATACTTGAAATAATAATACCCATTGCAGGAACCCCTTTTTTATTTTCTTTACTGAATATATGGGGGAATAATTTGTCTTTTGCAATGGCATATGGCATTTGTCCTTGAATAAGTATCCAGCCATTCAAAGCACCAAAAGCCGCAATAGCCACGCCGGCACTCACCCAATACCGCGCATTGCTACCCCAGATGATTACGGCCGCGTCTGAAAATGGTGTCACTGAATGTTGGAGATCCCTGCCAGGAATCATGCCCATGATACTCACGCTGCTGATTATATAAATAAATGTTGCGATCAGCATGCCCAGCATGGTGGCGCGCGGAATCGTTTTTTCCGGATTAGAAACACTGCCCGAAGGCACAGTAGCACATTCAATTCCCAGGAAAGCAAAAAATGTGTATGCGGCTGAAGTTAAAATGGCCGAATAGTCACTTGCCCCGCTTGAATTGAAAGGAAGAAAATTTTTCGCTTTAAAAAAAAATAATCCGCCTGCTGCAACCAGAACCAGGGGAAGAATTTTAAGAATGGTTGTGATCAATTGTAATTTTCCAGATGTCACTATACCCAGTGTATTTACCCAGGTAAGCAGCCAGATCGCACTTAATCCGGTGGCAACGGCAAGCAGCGCATTGGATGCAAGTGCCGGGAAAAAAGTACTTAAGGCACTTACCAATGAAACTGCGATGGCGGCATTTGTGCACCAGGTAGAGATCCAGTAACCCCATGCAACCAGGAAACCTGCAAAATCCCCAAGCCCCTCGCGGGAATACGCATATGGTCCGCCATCAGCCTGTGGCATCATTTTACTCAAATTACTGAAAACCTTTGCGAGTAAAAAAGCGCCGATGGAAGAAAATACCCAGCCCAATAAGCTGATACTCCCATAAGCTGCCAGGGCAGCCGGCATCAGGAATACACCGGCGCCGATCATATTGCCCACGACAAGCGATGTAGTCGTCCACAAACCTAATTTATTCTTTTGCTCCGGGGCATCAGGCATCTGCATGGAAGTTTATCAAATCCATGGTTAAGATACGTTTCTGTTTTTATTCTTATTAAGATATTCCCTGGATAAAATGGCAGAAATCGCCATGCAAAAGGCATCCTTCAGAATGCTGGTTTAATTGTCCGTCTAAGGTTTCGTCAGAACCCAAAGCGGATTAGCAGCAGTTGTGTCACTCGTAATCTCCAGCGTACCGGTAAAAGAATTATAGCCAGGGTTCACCGAACAAGGCGTTGTCGTTCCAATAGTTGTTCGAATTATTCGGATCGGATTTAAATGTCCAGAAACCGGCCATCGGAGAACTAGTGGAACTTGTCTTGTTTTCTTTTTTGCAGGCCGATATGACAACACAAATGATCAGGGTCAGACTTAATGTTTTTAGCATTTTTTTCATGATTCAGGTCTTAATGACTCAAAATTCCTGTTAATCATTACATACCCGCAAAATATCCGATGAACACATTATCAAAATCGACAGACGGATCCCTTCACCGGTCTGGAGATTTGTGCGGACAATGAACATTAATATTCCGACGATTTTATAACTGGGTTGGTCGATTATTACCATTGGTTAATGGTTTTAAAAATATTTTCATCTTTAAACCATTCATCATGAAAAAATTATTTATTCTGGCCCTCGCAGCCACCGGTCTTACCAGTGCAAAAGCACAAATTCAATTTGGAGTAAAAGCAGGATTGAATATTGCAACCTTAAGTTTGTCCTCTGATCTTTCCGGAAGCGAATCCCTGAAATCCAAAACGGATTTCAATGCCGGTGTTCTGGCATCCATTCCCCTCTTCAAAAGTTTTACCCTTCAGCCCGAGATAAATTATTCCGGGCAGGGAGCCAAAGGGTCAGATGGAACTACAACAACCACGCTGAATTATGATTATATCAATGTACCGGTCCTGTTTAAATACAATCATAGCTCCGGCCTTTTCGCAGAAACAGGTCCGCAGATTGGATTTTTAATCGGCGCGAATGCAAAAGCAGACAGTCAATCGGAAGATATCAAAAATGAAACAAGCTCCACCGATTTTTCCTGGTGTTTCGGCCTGGGTTATAAGATACCGGAAATGAACCTGGGTATTGATATCCGTTATAATCTCGGACTTTCTAATACGATTAAATCCAGCGATGAGGGAACTTCAAAAAACAGCGTATTTCAATTTGGAATATTCTATCTTTTTGGACATTGAGGGCAGATTCCCCAATGGCACTAACTATTCATTAACAAAAAATATAACGCGTTTTTTTTTGATGTATCTTCCTGAAGAAATATAACTGCATGTCAAATAATTTGAGATACCTGATTGTCGACGATGTGGAAATTGACAGGCTGGCAATAGAAACACAGGCGTCTAAATTTCCATTTTTAAGTAAAATAGCTAGCTGCGCTCACGCACTGGAAGCTATCGAATTGATTTCTGTTTCAAAACCGGATATTGTTTTTGCCGATATTGAAATGCCAGATATCAGCGGACTGGAATTCGTTCGGAGTTTATCAGGAAAGGTCCCCGTTCCGGTATTCATCACTTCACATCCTGAATTTGCGCTGGAAGGTTTTGAAATGGAAGCTTTTGATTATTTATTGAAACCCATTAACCCGGAACGATTTGAGAGGTGTGTTTCCCGTATTTGCAACTTTTTCGAGTTACGTTCCAAATCCTATGCATTTGACAAAGAGTATAATTCAAATCATATAACCATTAAACAGGGATATGATAAATATAAAATATTAACTCATGATATTTTGTTCCTGGAAGCAATGAAAGACTACACAAAAATTATTACTCATTCTACCCAATACCTTGTATTGGGTACTTTTTCTCATATGCTTGATTTACTTCCACCTGATAAGTTCACACGCATACACAGAAGTTATATTGTAAACAGGGAAAAGATAGATGCAGCAGTAGGTAATAAATTATTTATTTCGACTCATGAACTACCCGTGGGCAAATCGTATAAATATGCTTTAGAAGGGATGTTTTAATAATTACTCTTTATGAAAAAGAGCCTGTATTATTTGATTTCTGTCGTTTTGCTTTTTATTACAGCAATACCCAAATCCAATGCCCAGGAACCGGATCTCTCTAAATTTCATGATAGCAAAGAAAAGATCACCGCCCTGACCAGCTATTGTGAATCCCTCAGGATCAACCCCGGTGGGAAAAGCAATTTTCCGGCTTTACAGCAGGCTGCTCTGAAAGGTATTTCAATTACACCTGAGACAGATGCAGCTGATCGTGCAAGATTCTTTTTTTATTGCGCGATCGCCAATTATTACCAGGTAAAATTCGACAGTGCTCAATATTATTTTTATCAAAGTTTACGGGAGGCGCAAAAAGCAAAATCAGCAGAATACATTAGCAGCGCCTGCGTGGCATTAATTCCGGTAAACTTCCAGTTAAGGCAGCAAAACAAAGTAGACAGCTGTAAAGATATTCTTCAGTCCATTCTGGATACCACCCATAACAAGAAAATATTGCAGGATGGTTATTCTGCCATGGGCAGTTATTACCAGCAGAAAGCTTATTATAATACCGCACAGGATTATTTAATAAAAAGTATTGAACTCAGAAAACCAATAGCAGACACGACATCGGACATCAAGTTAAAATTAGATTATGCGATTCAGTGTTATCTGCTTTCCAAACAATATGAAAATACAGACGTGTTGGATAAGAGCCTGGACATTCTTCGTGAGGGCCAGCCTTTCTCAAATTATTCTCCTGTCGTAAGTCTGAGATACCTGAGTTCCTTTACCGAGATATATGTTTTGCTGGGCAATATTGATTCAGCCCTGAATTATGCAAACAGAATTGAGCAACTTACCCGTAATAGTCCGGTCGTCAGTTCTGAACAGGTATCCGCCAATCTGAATATCGCTAAATACTATTTGGGGCATATGGAGACTCAAAAGGCCCTTCCTTACATTACGCTGGCGGATACATTGGCAAATCGCAGCAAATCTCCATTGCTGCTGTACCAGGCGGCGATCTGGAAAGGAAGATACCTGGAAGAAATGGGAAAGTTTGCACAGGCCATCGTTTCACTAAATCAATCCCTTTCCCCTGCAAAGCAATTCAGCAAGGAGCAATATACCGAAGCCTTAAAGTACATGGCCCTGGCACAAAAGGGAGCCGGCAATGCAAATGAAGCGATCAACTATTATGAACAATACGCTGACCAATCCGACAGCCTGACAAAAGAAAAAATTTCTCAAAACCTGGCGGATCAGGAAACAAGATATGAGACAAATAAAAAAGAACAGCATATCGTTTCATTGAGCAAAGAAAATAAACTGGAGTTACTGGAATTACAAACCGCAAACAGGACAAGGTTGTTCCTGATTTTCGGTCTGGTTGCGCTGGGTATCATTGCACTTTTATTATATTTTATCTACCGGAATAAAGAAAACACCAACCAGATTCTGAATGAACGAAACAACCAGTTGGATCTGCTGAACCAGAAACTGGTTGTTGCAAATAACACAAAAGCCAGGTTATTCGGGATCATTGGACACGATTTAAGATCACCCGTCAGTCAGATCGTGCAGTTTCTTCAGATTCAAAAAGAAAGCAACAATCCACTGTCGGAAGTGGCCAGGTTGAATTATGAAAAAAAATTATATAAAGCTTCAGAAAATGTTTTAGAAACGATGGAAGACCTGTTGTTGTGGAGCAAAAGCCAGATGCAGCAATTCAAACCTCAATTTAACGACATTTATATTGCTGAAATAATACAAAAAGAATTGGCGCATTCAACTCAACTGGTGGGAGAAAAGGACCTGAAAATAAATATGCAGATTCAACCTGACTATTCGATAAAAACTGATGAAAACTTCGCAACGGTCGTTATTCGGAACCTGCTCCAAAATGCGCTTAAATATAGTGATAAGGGCTCAACAATCGATATCCATGTAGAAGATGAAAGCCTCCATATCAGCAACAAATGTTCAAATACTAACGCGGAGTATCTGAATGACATACTGAACAGCAAAGAGGTAAATAGCAAAAGTTCCGGCCTCGGATTACAAATTGCAAATGACCTGGCTTTTTCCATTCATTCTAAGATACAGTTCCTGCAGGATGATCAAGATCAGATTATATCTGTCTTCAGCTGGAAAATCTAATGCAACCCGTTTCTCCCTCCCATGATTATGACGATTATAAATATAAATTCGTCGATTGTGAGATCAATTTAAAAATCGCTGATTCACCTTTGATATACACGATTCATTTTCTTTAACAGCGTATAATATTATGGCATCGGGAAATTCAAAATTCGCCAAAAAGCTATTCCTGGGTTTATCTATCCTTCTCTTTTTAATTGCAGTGATTTTATTGGTGAGGTTTACAATGGAAAATTAACATTTCAGCTTATTCGCCCGGACGCACTGCTATTTATATCCATGAAGTAGATTTGATGTAGTAGGAAATCATTCAGATTGAACTAATTTCAATTCCATCATGGACCTTAAAAACGAAGCAGCCCTGGTGGCCTATACTTTAATAACAAATAATACTTCAATAGGTCTTGGTGACGGGACGACTGTTCGATTGTTGGCGGGTTATCTCATAGATGGGATGAATGCCGGACTAAACGTAAGTGTTTACAGTTCATCCATGCAAACACAGGATTTATTACAAACTGCCGGCATTACTGTCCATGATATTTCCCGGGCTGATACCCTGGATCTGTATTTTGATGGATGCGACCAGATAGATAACCAGTTGAATGCTTTGAAAAGTGGGTCGGGAATCCACACGATGGAAAAATTGCTCGCATCAATGGCAAAAAAATTTATCATTATAGCGGATGCCTCAAAATATGTGTCGAAACTGGAAAGTAAATTCCCATTGGTTCTGGAAGTTCTTCCACAGGCTATTTCTTTTGTACTAAAAGAAATGCAATCTTTATACCCTGAAGCCAAACTTTCGATACGTAAACCACCGGATAATGGAAATAAACCAATACTTACCAGGAACGGAAATCAACTGATGGATTGCCGGTTTCCGGAATGGCCCGAGCCGGAGATTATTCAAAACCAGTGCAAAAAGATTACCGGTGTTGTTGAAATTTCTCTATTTTATAAATTAGTCAACGAAGCAATTATCGCTGGTAAAGATGGTATTCTCAGGTATGAAGAAAAAATGATCAGGACTTAATTTTGTTTTACATATGAAAAAATATATGTTTTATTTCTTCCTGTCAGCAATCTTTTCAACTAAGGTATGCCAAGCCCAGCAGGGTAAATGGATCGTTTTATTTGATGGGAGTTCTACCGACAAACTAAGAGGTTATAAAATGCCCGGTTTCCCTGACCAAGCCTGGAAAGTGGAGGACAGCGCATTGGTTGCGCAGACCGGCACGCCAAATATCGACCTGGTAACGAAAGACGAATACAAAAATTTCGAGCTGGAGCTGGAGTGGAAAGTTTCGCCGGCAGGTAACAGCGGAGTGTTTTATCATGTGAAAGAATCTTTAGGCCACGAATCGGGAAATGGAAATAGTCCGAACTGGCTGGACAATTTTGAGATGCAGATACTGGATGATATTAATTTTAATGACACCGCCGCGATCCGTTCTGCCGGGTCACTGTATGACCTGATTATTCCCCAACATAAACATCTGAAACCGATTGGCGAATATAACCAGGCCAGGCTGATCGTGCGTGGCAACCATGTAGAACACTGGCTCAATGGATATAAAGTAGTTGAATATGAAATCGGATCTCCGGCCATGACCAAAATGCTGGCAGAAAGCAAGTTTAAAAATAATCCCGGTTATGGGAAGTCATCAAATGGTTTGATTATGTTCCAGCACCATGGACAAAAAGTGTGGCTCCGAAAAATCAAAATAAGAATCTTACCGTCTAATTAAATAGTTCACTTTCTCCAGACGATTTAAAAGTTGCATACTTTCGCTTTGCGAACTAAACAGGTAATCCTAAGAAGATGAAAGTATATAAATCGACTACCGGCATATTTATAGAATCTGAAGGAAAAATGTATAGATCTAAATATGTATCCTGGGATGCTTTTTTAATCCAGGATGATTTATACGAATCCATTCAATCGGAGGTATCTGAAACAAAATCTTTGGGCACAATAGATTTGCTGAATGATTTAACCATTCAGGCTCCTATTCAAAGCCAGGAAATATGGGCAGCCGGAGTTACGTACACCAGGAGCAGGGATGCACGCATGGAGGAATCCAAAGATACAGGCGGCGGGAGCTTTTACGATCATGTGTATAATGCCGTCCGGCCTGAATTATTTTTTAAAGCAAATCCTTACCGTTGCGTGGGACCGGGGGAAAAGGTCAGGATCCGGAAAGACTCAACATGGAATGTGCCTGAACCTGAATTGACCCTGGTCATAAACAACAATGGAAATATCGTTGGATATACGATTGGAAACGATATGAGCAGCAGGAGTATTGAGGGCGAAAATCCGCTATACCTGCCGCAGGCCAAAAGTTATGATGGCTCTGCTGCGATAGGTCCTTGTTTATACGTGCCGCCTGCACCCATTTCTCCCGAAACAAAAATCAGAATGCTGATCAAAAGAAACGGTGTAAAAATGTTTTCTGATGAAATTGCCATCAGCAAAATGAAACGGGGCCATGAAGAGCTCGTTGAATTTCTATTCCGCGAATGCTCTTTCCCTTATGGTTGTTTATTAATGACAGGAACCTGTCTGGTACCACCCAATGATTTTACGCTGCAGAGCGGCGATGAAATAACCATCCGCATTGATCATATTGGGGAGCTACAAAATTTTGTTGCATAATGGAAATCCTTCCTTCACAAATAATAGGTTATCGCAACGCGCAAACTAACGGGGAAATATTCTATGGATACAATCCGTTTACCGGAAAACAATTATCTGTTGTTTTTAAAGAAGCTACGGCAAAAGAAATAAATGAAAGCGTAGAATTAGCACACAAAGCATTCACAACTTACCGCAAAACGACTCCGGCACAAAGGAGTTTGTTTTTGGAAACAATTGCAGCAAACATCGATGCATTGGGAGATGATCTGCTCAAAATAATAAATGAAGAAACCGCCCTGCCATTAGCAAGACTTACGGGTGAAAGGGGCCGGACAACCGGGCAATTAAAACTCTTTGCCCAGCTGTTGCTGGATGGAAAATGGAATAAAGAAATAATTGACGAAGCGCTACCTGATAGAAAACCGGCGGCTCGTCCGGAGATGATACAAATGCAGGTACCGATCGGTATTGTGGCGGTTTTTGGATCCAGTAATTTCCCACTCGCATTTTCAGTGGCAGGAGGCGATACCGCATCCGCCCTGGCTGCGGGATGCCCGGTGGTATTCAAAGCGCATCCTGCACATCCGGAAACATGTCAGTTAATAGGAAGTGCAATTGCAAAAGCCGCGAAGGACACGCAAATGCCCGACGGAGTATTTTCAATGCTGCACGGATTTTCTCATGAAATGGGAGGAATGCTCGTTACACACCCATTGATAAAAGCAGTTGCATTTACTGGATCATTTAAAGGAGGCAAAGCTTTATATGACCTGGCTGTGCGAAGAAAAGAGCCCATACCCGTGTATGCTGAAATGGGAAGCGTGAATCCCGTTTTCTTCTTACCGGGGGCAGTGAAACAGGGAGCTGAAAATCTTGCCATGCAATTTGCACAATCAGTCACCCTGGGATCTGGACAATTTTGTACCAATCCTGGCATCTCCGTTTTCATAAATAATGAGGAAAGCAAATTATTTATTCAGAAAGTTGCAAATGGATTGTCGGCAACTTCGCTTCATCCCTTACTCACAAAAGGTATTACCGATGCCTATAAGTCGGGCCTGGAGAAACAGGAGAAACTGCCTGGTGCCTCGGCTTTTGTGACAAAAACGGAAACGGATATTAAATCCAGCATCATATTGGTAAGTGCAAAAAATGTGTTACAGAATCCTGACTATTTCGAAGAAGTATTTGGACCTTCCACCGTAGCCGTGCTGGCGGATAGTTATGATGAAATGTTCCAGTTGGCAGAAGCAATACCGGGCCAGTTGACAGGCACCATTCATGCTGCAGAAAATGATTATCAAATAGCGAAAGAATTATTAGATCTGATAACACAAAAAGTGGGCAGGGTTGTCATGAATGGTTTTCCAACCGGGGTAGAAGTTTGTCATGCCATGGTGCATGGTGGACCTTATCCCGCTACCACCGACAGCAGGGTAACTTCAGTTGGCACTACTTCTATCTATCGTTTTTTGAGACCGGTTTGTTATCAAAATATTCCTTCTTCTTTATTACCGGTTTCCAGCATATAGATTTCCTCATATAATATATTGGTAATCATTACATTAAAAGATCGTTCATTTCCCTAGTAAAAGCCCCTAGGACTAGCCAGGTCTGGGTATTATCTTTAAACTCATACGAAACAGCTCTCCGTAATAACTGAAAAACCCGAACGCCCGTACCCCCGGAAAGTAGCTGTCTGAATCCTGCCAATATTCCTATGCCTGACTTTTTTTGTTCCTAATCCAATCCCTCAGGGACGGCATTGTTTTACCCGAAAATTAAAACGATGTTGAAAACTCAATTTGCGAAGGCATTTTATCTTTGTAATTCATTTTTACTGATTACCACATCTATTACAGTTAGCCCCTTAGCTGCCAAAACGGTTCATGATTTTAAGCTGCCGGTGAAAGCAGCAGAATTGCGTTCCGATAAGCCACAAATAAAACTGAATAAAAAAGGAGTTTTATTTGTAAAAAAATATATTAAAAATAGCAGCGCATGTCTCGTTAGTGTTAAGAAACGAAGCATGATTCCTTTTTCCATTATTGATTCGGTTTTTAACCAGTATCACCTGCCTGTCGAATTAAAGTACCTGGCCGTCATTGAATCAGAATTAAAGCCATCGGCTCTTAGCCATGTGGGGGCCCGTGGTCCCTGGCAATTAATGCCGGCTACGGCACATGTATTGGGTTTGAAAATTACCTGTCAAAATGATGAACGCACGAATTATTACAAGAGTACGATTGCCGCCGCGAAATATCTGAGGGATCTGTATGCACAATTTGATGA
>Ga0080027_10000630_pt1 | contig 14985 bp, 8 predicted proteins | sample OrgsoiDNA2013046_FD_70962 | JGI IMG/M metagenome (GOLD analysis project Ga0080027, IMG submission 70962) | Permafrost soil microbial communities from the Arctic, to analyse light accelerated degradation of dissolved organic matter (DOM) -... | ecosystem: Environmental > Terrestrial > Soil >... | reverse complement strand
ACGATCAGTCCGTCAGCCCAGTACGTATTCAGAAATTCCCCATTCAGATAAGTATGAATCTTGATCATGGGTGAAGTATCCGTTTTATGAATGGCGAATTCATTCAGTCCGTATGGCACTTCTCCAAACAGCGGTTTGTTGGCATCCAGGTGGATCAGGGACCTTTTATCCGCCACATAGGTTCTGTTTGCAAGTGCTTTTACAGCCGTGATCATATCTCCCTTTCCAATACTGGCCAGAAAGCCAAGCCGTCCAAAATTAATACCGATTACCGGAATGTCCTTATCCCTGACAAAGGCGATAGTATCCAACAGGGTTCCGTCTCCCCCGAGACTGATCAAAAAATCAACCGATTCGTCGAGATCATCCGAATGTCGAAAAAATAAAAGGTCCGCCGGAAAACGGAAAGTATTGCTGATATGTTCGTAAAAAGGGAGATAAATAATGGGTTGTATGTGATTGCGCTGAAGTTCATCCAGCAGCTGTTGCACTTCTCCCCGTTCCGATTCTTCGATGATGCGGCTGTATATGGCTACTTTCATTTTGTTAAATTATGGATCATCCACTATTAGAAGTCGTTTCTGATATGAAAAAATAAACCTTTTTCTCCTAACTGGTTCACGCTGTATTCAATCCGGAATACAAAATCATAAAACGTGACTACATCAAAGCCGGCTCCATAGGTATACAACAAGGTATTCTGAAGGCTGTTCTGGTTATTATACCGGTTTAATACATAACCCAGGTCAACATATGTTTTCGCATAAATCCTGAAAGGGATATGGTCGTGCGATGTATTGGGAAGGAAAGGAATATTGAAATGGAAAAGTTCCCGCATCACGGTATTGCGATCGAGCAGCAGGCCGACGCCGTCTACTACATATTTTTCCAGTCCCCGCATATAATAGTCTCCGTAACCGAGCAATTGCTGGTTATAAAATGATTGTTTGAACGGAAGCCTGAGCACGCCGAAATTTTGGGTAACGAAATACATTTTAGGAGCAAAAGAAAACGCTTCGGTTGATCTGGCAATCAACTGCGTCATATTCATGTCTGCCGTAAAGCCCCGTTGCAAAATGCTGGCTTCGAAAAGCAAACCCCGTGTCGGATAAGGAACATAATCAATATTATTATAGTTGAGACTGTAAAAAAATTCCGGGTAAACGAGGGAAAGGCGGTGGTTTAGAAAATAATTTGGATTGTAAAACAAGACCGCGCTGTCTATTTTCAGTTCATTGAAACTGACCCTGAAAAAATGTTTGGTGCGGATAGCCGGCCGGTAATAGTAACGCAAAGAAAATGTTGCCTGTGTCTGCATGTATTTGCCGGCGTTCTGAATACTATCGCGATTTACAAAAACCTGCTGATTATTCGTTGTGACCACATTCAGTTCACTAAGCCCGGAAATCAGAAATCCGCCGCCAAAGCCGTGTATCAGATTCTTACCGGTATTGGGCCGGTCATACGCCATTTCGATTTCCCTGGAATATCCGGTTATCAGCCAGACCCGCAAATTATCATTCCTTCCGGTAAAGTTGTATTGTGAATATTTCAGTCCGTAGTCGAAACGGCTGAGACTATACCCATGATCAGCCCAGGCGGTAAAGTTCCGGTCAACCGGCCGTACATAAGGCAGGGGAAATATATACCAGCGCTCTTTTACATCCACATTAATATCCACAGCGTACCCGCGGAATTCCTTGAGGGAAACCGTCACTTCATTGAAAAGTCTTGTATTAACCAGGTGTTCACGGCTCTGTATGAAATACAAGGTAAGCTGCTGAAGTGTTAGTGAGTCGCCACTCTTAAATGGAAGTTCCCTTTCAATGATGAACGATTTCGTGACCCGGTTGCCATGTATAAAAACATTCCCAACCATAAAGAGCTGGCCCTGGCCTGGCGAAATAATAATTACGCCGGGGGGAAGGGTATCGTTGGCGGCTGGCGGTTGGCGGTTGGCGGTTGGCGGTTGGCTGTTGGCTGTTGGCGGTTGGCAGTTGGCGGTTGGCGGTTGGCTGTTGGCTGTTGGTGGTTCATCGATGACCGATGACCGTTGACCGTGGACCGTTGACCGTGGACCGTTTATCGTGGATCGTTCTGCATTCTGCGTTAGGCGTTCCGCGTTAAGCGTTAAGCGTTCCGCGTTAAGCGTCGGGCGTAAAACGATCATCAATAAAAAGAGCAACAGATATTTATCCGGTTTTCGGATCATAGGCTTCATCCCGGGGTCTTTACATGGATATCATAATGATGAATCAAATGCTCAGATAATTCATCAGGTGATTGTAATTGCTGCGCAATTCATTTTCATATTGCTCTTCACCAAAATAATATTTGATTTTGTATTCGTAACGCTGGAAAGTGGAAATGATATCCGAGACCTCCATTTTATTGATGCGGAGGGTGATATAAAAAGAAGAAGTGATCGTATCAAAATAGGTGTTCAACTGGGTAACCTGCGCATCGTTCGTTTCGACCAGTTTTATGATTTCTGAAAAAGTAAATTGAACGCGATCCATTTCCAGCACGATAATCGCACCCGGATCTCCAGCGCCGATGATTTTATCCGCATGACGAAGAAGATCCAGCGCGGTGACGGAACCCAGATATTCTGATTCTGCATTGAGAACCGGAACCAGGGTGAGCTGAAATTCACTGCAAACATGCAGGGTGTCCAATATATGCCCAATGCCCTGCACAGAGGCCTGGGTGAAAAAGGCACTCAGTTGGCTGACCGGCCCATCTTCTGAAGGAGCGTCCAGGAGACTGTCTTCATTGATGATCCCCAGCAATTTGTTTTCGGAAACCACGGGCAGATGGGCCACGTGATGGTCCAACATGATCTCTTTGGCCAATAGAACAGTGTCCTCCGGATGCAAGGGCGTGATGCCGGCCGATAAAATGTCAAGGTTTAACACAGCAAGGGTTTTAGTGATAAGATCTTATCTGTCTCATGCCACTGCTGCAGGTTCGTTTAATTTGGTCAGAAACTGGTGTAATATCGCATTGAATTCGGCAGGAACCTCCATCATAGGCGCATGTCCGCATTTGTCAATAAAATGCAGTTCACTATGTGGAATCAAACGTTGAAATTCCCTTCCTACAAAAGGAGGTGTAATCCCATCGTTTGCTCCCCATATCAATAACGTGGGTTGTTGGATTTGATTGAGTTCTTCTCCTAAATTATTTCTGATGGCGCTTTTGGCCAAGGCGATGATTTTGATGGCTTTGATCCGGCTATTGACAATTTCATATACTTCATCCACCAGCTCTTTGCTGGCGGTAGCCGGATCATAAAATGTCAGTTCGGTTTTCTTCTTGATATATTCATAATCCCCGCGTTTGGGATAACTGTCCCCCATGGCGCTTTCAAAGAGGCCCGAACTGCCTGTCAGTATAATCGATTTGATCCTTTCCGGGTGCTTGAGCACGTGAAGCAGGGCCACATGACCTCCCAGGGAATTTCCCAGCAGGTGAACATTGCGGTAATTGCGGAATTCAATGAACTTGTAAACGAATTTCTCGAGACCACCGACAGAAGTATGTAAGATATCCAGTTCAAATAAGGGCAGCATGGGAACCACTACTTTGTAGTGTTTCCGGAAGTATTCAATCAGATCAACAAAATTGCTGAGCGCCCCGAATAATCCATGCAGCAATACCAGGGGTTCTCCCTCGCCTTCTTCAATGAACCGGAACTTATCCAACTGTTTGATCTCGTATAACATCGCACTATTAAAATATATCCAATAAAATAATCGCTAAAATAAACGATTTACTGCAAAAATCATGGCTTTTAAAACCTTAATAATCTTTTCATTACAAATGTACGACAACTGATTTAAGACTGTTGCACATTCCGTAGTAAAGTAACGTCTGGGGTATGAGCCGGTTGCATTAATGTATACCGCGGGCGATCTTGTCAAAAAAACCTTCCAGTGAAACGAACATATCCTGCCCGTAGGGAATAAATCCTGTAATAAAACGAATGACGGCCGGGCCAAAGGGTGCAATCAATGAATAAGCATGCGACTCTTCCACTGCATGTTTCGAAATGACTTGCATTTGGGTGCCGTAAAACAGGATGATGCTGTAGATTGAAAGATACAGTACCAGAAATAACAGGATGCCGCCCAATTTGTTCAGCCATCCAAGCAAAACCAATTGGATCAATTTCTCCAAAAGGCGCGCTGCCCATCGGATGATCAGGAGGACCAATACAAATACGAGGACAAATGCAATCCCTGGCAGCCAGCGACTAGTTATGTGAAGCGCCGATTTCATATGGGTTGCCACTACGGCGGATAATTTCACCGCGGCTGCCAGGCCGATCAATCCGCATACCATCGAAAAGAGGCCAAGAATAAGACCTTTCCTCCATCCATGAATGATGGCGAGAACCAGGACAACGTAAAAAAAGATGTCGATCATGGAAATACAATTTAAACTTAAAGCCATTTAACGCTTAACGCCGAACGCTGAACGCTGAACGCCGAACGCTGAACGCCGAACGCCGAACGCTTAACGCTGATCAATTCACGATTCTCGATAAACGATCCACGATACACGATACACGATACACGATTTACGATACACGATTTACGATTTACGATAAACGATACACGATTTACGATACACGATAAACGATACACGATTTACGATTTACGATCTCTTATAATTATCAACAATGAGTCAATATTCATTAAAAAAAGGGGCTTTTTTGTGTGAAGATTAACAGTAGTTCATGAACGGGATTCGTATAAGCCACATCGTAGAACCTACACGAAACACGATACACCATATACCGTAATGGGTTCTCCATTTACTAAAAACCAACCCACTATTGTACGATAAGCGAATAATCATCGACGTTAGGTCAAATGCCTAAATCCTTGCCTGGCAACGGTTTAGCCAAAACTTAACCCACCATTTTATCCCAATTTGGGAAAAAATAAAAATAAATCCGTCTGCACTTGCATTTATGAAATCTGCGTTTAATCTTTGTTTCATCAATGGTAATGAATAACTGTTGAAAAGTCCATTCCTCCTGAAAATACTTCCTCCAATTGTCCTTAACTGAGTTTTAGCGATCCTTTCCAATCCCTCTGAATTACGTGTCCAAATATCCTGATCAGCCCCGATCAATCCGTAATTTATTTCTTTATATACCCTAAATTGAAAATTATGAAAGCGATCTCTACATTTGTTTCTCTCCTTTTGATTGTTACTACCTGCGCTACCAGTGCTGTTCTATACCTGAACGAGAATTATAATATTTCTGCTGCGCTTTGTCTCGTTTGGATTATATCACTGACACTTTGGATCGGCAAATCTTCAGGTCTTCTGGATATGCTGATACATTCAAAACGTGTTACTCAGAACGCTTAAAAAAGTTTACGGCTTAAAGCAAAGGCTAAAGGCTTAATGTACTTCGCCCGCATCTGGCTAAACCTGGATACCGAAGGCCGCGAGCCCCAGGTCATTCGCCCTGCATTCCGGCTGAGCCAGGATAGCAGGGCGGGCAAAGCCAAATATTTGGTACTGGCATACGGCAAAATGATTTTAGATCTCTGCACAAAAAAGCGTCCGTATCCGGCGTACGCGAAGGAAACTTCTTATTATAATTTTGGACGGTTATTAAAGAAATGGTTTGATGGTAAATGGTGTATTAAAAACACCATTTGCTGTCCACCAGTGAAGAAAATGTGCCAATGTGCTAATGTGCCGATGTGCTGAATTACAAAATAGTCATCAGACATCAATTCGCTTATTACAATGAACCGCTGACCAGACAAAGTGCCCATACTCCCATACTCCCATACTTGCCTCTAGTGTTTTAGCACCTTATACTCAACCCGCCGGTTTGACTCACGGCCTGAAGGATTATCTTTTCCATCAATCGAATCAGGGGCTATCGGACAACACTTACCCATCGCTTTACCCACCAACTGATTTCTGGAGACGCCCTTACCCAGGAGATAATGGATACAGGCATCCACGCGTCGCTGCGCAAGACCCAGGTTATATTTTATGCCACCGATCCCGTCGGTATATCCGTCTACCTCAACAACCATATCCGGATATTTTTTCAGTATAATAGCAAGAGAATCCAGGTTGTCATGTGCAGAATCACTGAGTTTCGCCTTTTTATAAGCAAAATTTCCAACATGTGACGAGCGTTCCAGGGCTTTCAGCAATTTCTCGATTTCTTTCTCCGGATATTCGATCGCATTCATGCAAATGGATTCATTCATTAGTGAATCCCTGCCTGCGATATCTTTCAGGTTAAAATCCGCATTCGCCGGTGCGTACTCCGGCCTGACCGCATGGATCCTGAAATGGGCCGAGTTGTGCAATTCAATAGCATAGTGGCCCGCGGAATCCACTTTATATTTCCCCAGTACCCGGTCCGGATGCCGGAGGTCTGTAACTGTCAGGATGACATTTCTCAATGGCTGTTTGGTTTTACAATCTATCACGGAGCCATCTACATATTGAGTATTATTTTCCTTTACTGAAAACAGCGCAAGGCAGCATTCGGATGCCCGGTCGGAACTGATCCATCCGGTATTCCAGAGATTATCTTCATCCGTACTGACAAAATAAATATCATCCTTGGAAGAATTCAATGGCGCCCCTGCATTGACGGGTTTTTCCCAGTCGCTCAGATTGAAATTTCCCCTGGCATAAAAAATGTCAAATCCACCCATGCCCACACGGCCGTTACTGGAAAATACAAGCGTATGGCTCTTGTTATGGAAATAAGGCGCTTCTTCATCTCCTGCCGAATTAATGATATTCCCAAGATTCAGGACCCGTATGGGTTCCAGGATGCTGTCCAGGGAAGATGCCCACAAATCATATCCGCCGGATCCTCCGGCACGGTCAGAAGAAAACAGGAGGTATCGTCCGTCTTCCGTGAGATAAGGCTGCGCGCTGTTGGATCCTTCCACGTTCAGGGGATCGGGGGCCTTAACCGGTTTCGACCAGCCTTTCTTTCCCCAATGACTCATATAAATGGCAGAACTCGTTTGATTATTTTTCTTCGTCCACCGGGTATAAAACATCGTCTTACCATCATGCGTAAACGAAGCCATCCCATCGTGCTCTCCGGGTTCCATCGGTAGATCCATCGGATCGGATCCCTGCAGGGGATTATCAGATGCCAGTGATTCAAACAATGTATTCAAATACCAGGTCTCGCCGGTTTTTGTTTTCTCTTCTGTTATGGCCGTAAATACAACCGTATCCCCGCTCCTCCTGGTCAGCGCATATCCGGAGACCGGATCCTTTCCCTTTATTTCATTCAATGTAAACTGGTCATTGACCCGTTCTGACTGCGACTGAATGAATTTTAGGTCCGCCAGTTCCCGGTCCGCCCCCAGCAGCAGGTCGTCCAGCTGAGTGTGTTTATCCAGGAATGCGGTAATCTGAACAAGCGCTTCTGTATATTTCTGGTTGGCACGGAGGGTAACAGCATAGTAATACCTTGCCGCCGGATAGGCTTTATCTGAAAACCCAATTGATTCTTTGTAATATTTTTCTGCTTTCTGATAGTCGTTGATCATGCGGTAACATTCTGCCAGATCGTACACAGCTTCCTGATGTGGATCCATGCTGGACTTACCCTTTACTTTTTTCTCCACGGCAAATGCTGTCGAGCGAGGTCTTGAATTTTTTTCAGTGGCCAGGTATTTTTCAAATACCTGCGATGCTTCGAAATAATTCCTGCTCTTAAAAAGAATTACGGCCTGATTAAAATATCCGCTGCCATTCTGCGCAAAACAGCAGGTAACACAGGCAACAATCATGCAGGCGGTTATCAGCCATCTTTTAAGTGGATTGGTATTCACCATGAAAAGTTTTTTATAGGATTCACTGATCATTTTAAAACCTTGGACAATAAAACCTGTTCACACCCATATTGGATTTTCTTTTACCGACATAAGAAATTGAAATTTCAAGACTGTTCCCCTTGCTCCCGGCCGCGCTTTTGGTAGAAGCATCCACGTCATAACTCAAACCGAAAGTAAGTCCGTTATAATAAAATCCCACGAAGGGCGCTATGGCGTCGCCGATCCGGTAATAGCCTCCGAACATCACATCAGTACTTTCATTCGCATATACCTGGAAGTAAACGCCACCCATCTTTTCCTGCGCATCTCCCTGTTTCATATAAATAGCTGTTGGAACGATGGAAAGCAGATCGGAAGCGGCGATGCGTACGCCGGCCTGAACGCAATACCTGATGTCCAGTTTGGATTGAAACTGGTCCGATAAGAATGGATTGACGGGTTGCGTTATATGATATGCCGAAATGCCTCCGAAAAAAGTTGCTGTTTTATTCGGTGTGGCATCATAATAGGCAATGCCGGCACCCGCATCAAATGAAGTAACCTGTGGTTTTAAAAATGTTTCGTTGGAAGTAGAGGATGGATCGAAACCTACACCGGAAACCCACTGGCTACCAAACTGCATTTTTGTGATATCGAATTTCCGGCTGATAAAACCCATTTGCATGGCCATCACCAGGTAATGATCTGCGTTCTTTCCAAAACGAACACCGGTATAAGCAAAACTCAGATAACCATTGGTAAAACTGTATGCGCCGTCGCTGGACGACTGGTTCACGATGTTTATTCCAAAATTGGCGTTTTTATTGGTGGTCTTTTCTGCTGAAAGTCCTTTTGTGTTTAATGTATTTCCATATTGGCTTCTCCAGATGGCCGATACCCGGTAGTCACCATCAAATGCGCCCGTAAATGCCGGATTCATCGTCATCGGCTGGATATAATATTGGGAGAAATGCGGATCAACCTGCGCCTGCACGGTTTTCCCAACGACACAGGCCAGCAGGGCCATCCAGCAAATCCTTCGTTCCACATATTTTTTCATATAGATTGAATTTTATCCGCCAGCTGGCGGATGCATTTTATCTGATCAGGTTTATGGTTCCTTTTCGCTTCATAGTTACTCCGTTATAGAATGTCACTTGTGCCAGGTATACATATACTCCTACGGCCTGCGGACGACCTTTCCAGGTTCCATCCCACCCACCTGTGGCATTCTTCGATTCGTACACCAGTTCACCCCATTGGTTATACACCCGCATGGTTACGTCACGCACAGATGTTCCGTATACTTTGAACAGGTCATTGTTTCCATCATTGTTTGGCGAGAATGAATTTGGAATGAAGAAATCTTTCAGGTTCGGATCCACTATGATATTGAGTGTTGCCGTATCCAGACATCCGTCCGTGGATTGTGCGATCACCGTAAATGATGTCGTCGTATCGTTCACAACAATATTTTGTGTCGGTGCGGTCTGATCCGTAAATAAATTTGCCGGTGACCAGGAAAGTACATTGTACGCGAAGTTTCCGCCTGTCGTGAACGTCGTATTCGTTCCCGCAAGAACAGGATCCGGGTTTGCCGTCAGCGTCAGCAGGAATTGCTTCACGGTGATGCTTACACTGGCAGTATCCATACAGCCATTGGCTGTGGTGGCGACCGAGAAATAGGTCATATCGACCAGTGGCGTAACGGTAACCACATTGCCTGGTCCTATACCAAGCCAGTTGATTGTATTACCTGCTGATACGGCCGTCAATGTAATCATCGTGCCTTTACAGATATCTGTTGCAGAAGCGGAGGCCGTTACGGTTGGTTTCGTAAATATGGTCACGACCACCGGTTGTATATTGGAAGAACATCCCGTGATGAGGTCAACACCTTTGATATAATATGTTCCTGCGACTGTGGCCGTCGGAGTCATTAACGGAACAGTTCCGGCAGCATCCTGATAATAATTGTATGACAGGCCGCCCTGACTTCCGGCAGTCACTGCAGGATTGGTCAGGTCGATGGTTGCCGGGAAACAGGTTCCTGCCGGATTATTCACGATGAGAGTTGGGTTCCTGATCGTTACTGAAGTAAAGACACTGTTGCTGCAGGTTCCATTCGTGAAACTATAAACTACGAGATAAGTTCCTACTGTACTTGCGGCCAGATTGATATCTCCCGTTACAGCATTCAGGCTCAGTCCCGGTGAGGAAGCAAAACTTCCACCGCCGGTACCCGTGAGACTTACAAATGCGACTCCATTCGTACAATAAGGCGAACCGGTATATGTGATAGAAGCTACGGGTAACGGATTAATTGTTACGACGACTGGCTTGATATCTGAACAACCCGATCCGCTCGTTCCTTTAATATAGTAAGTCCCGCTTAGAGCAACCGTAGCCGGATTTGTAAGAACAATTGTTGCCGCGGCATCTTTGAAATAGGTAAACGTCAATCCCGGTGTACTTCCGGCAGTGACGGCAGCAGCCGTAAGGTTTATGGTGAGCGGAGCACAAACCGCTGCCGGATTGGTTGTGGCCACTACCGGATTCGGACTGATCGAAATAGAAGCAGTTGTTGAATTGGTGCAGGTTCCATTTGTAAACGTATATAAAATGGTATACGTTCCCGGCGTACTGGCAACCAAATTGATATCTCCTGTAACCGCATTGATGGATACAGGTGCCGGTGCATTGTAAAAACCACCCGTCTGACCCGTCAATGTAACTGTGGCCGTGCCCGTTGCGCAATATGGAGTTCCGGCATAAGAAATGGTTGCTACCGGAAGTGCATTGATGGTTACGATGACCGGTTGAATATCTGAACAACCGGAAGCAGCAGTTCCTTTCAAATAATAAGTGCCGCTTGTCGCAACCGCATTCGGGTTTGTCAGCACAATAGTTGCGGCAGCGTCCTGGTAATAGGTATATACCAGTCCTGGTGTGCTTCCCGTAGTCACACTAATCAGCGTCAGATCGATGGTGGTCGGTGCACAAACCGGCGCCGGATTGGAAATAACAACCGTCGGTTTCGGGTTGATGGTTACGACCACCGGCTGAATATTTGAACATCCGGACGCAGCAGTTCCCTTGACATAATAAGTACCGGATAATGATATGGTAATTGGATTAGAAAGAATAATCGTTCCGGCGGCATCCTGGTAATACGAATAGGTAAGTCCCGGAGCACTTCCTGCCGTGACCGTGGTTGCGGTAATATCTACCGTTGCGGGTGCGCAAACCGGCGCGGGATCCGTAATAATTAATACGGGTAAGTTGGTAATAGTAACAGAAGTTGTTGTCGAATTACTACAGGTACCATTGGTAAATGTATAAGTGACTACGTAGGTTCCGGGCGTGCTTGCTGCCAGGTCAATGTCGCCGGTTGCCGGGTTGATCGCCAATCCGACCGTAGAACTGTAGGTTCCGCCCGCCTGACCGGTTTGTGTAACTGTTCCGGTTCCCACGGCGCAATACGGCGTTCCGCCATAAGCGATCGTGGCTATTGGAAGAGGGTTGATTTTTATCGTCGCTGTTGTTGTATTGCTGCAGGTCCCGTTATTGAATGAATAGGTAACCGTGTACGTTCCGACCGCGCTTGCCAGCAGATCCACATCACCCGTTGATGCGTTGAGCACCAGGCCAGCTGTTGAACTATACGTTCCACCTGTCTGTCCGGTCTGCGTGACGATAGCCGTTCCTGTTGCGCAATACGGACTTCCAGCATACGTGATGACGGCTGTGGGAAGTGCATTTATGGTAACCGGCGCAGTGGCAGTATTGCTACAGATTCCGTTGCTGAATGTATAGGTAACCGTGTAAGTTCCCGGTGTGCTGGTCGCTAAATTAATATCTCCTGTTCCCCCATTAATAACTACACCTGCTGGCGCCGTGTAGGCTCCCCCTGCTATACCCGTCTGCGTAACGGTTGCTGTCCCGGTTGCACAATACGGTGATCCGCTATATGCAATCGTCGCAATTGGAAGTGTATTTATTGTGATGCTCGCGGTTGTTGTATTGCTACAGGTTCCATTACTGAAAGAATAGGTAACTGTGTACGTTCCTGCTGTACTGGTTAATAAATCGATATCTCCTGTTGCGGCATTGATAACAACTCCCGCGGGCGCTGTATATGTTCCACCCGCCTGACCTGTTTGTGTTACTGTTGCAATTCCGGTTGCGCAATATGGAGAACCAACATAGGCGATCGTTGCTGTCGGAAGTGCATTAATAGTTATTGATGCAGTTGTTGTATTACTACATGTTCCATTACTGAAAGTATAAGTAACCGTATAAGTCCCTGTTGTACTTGTCGCGAGATCAATTGCTCCGGTTCCGGCATTAATTACAACCCCTGCAGGCGCCGTATATGTTCCACCAGCCTGACCTGTTTGAGTTACAGTGGCCGTTCCTGTTGCGCAATATGGGCTGCCAGTATAAGAAATCGTTGCTACTGGAAGTGCATTAATAGTTATTGACGCAGTTGTCGTGTTATTACATGTACCATTACCAAATGAATAGGTAATCGTGTAGGTCCCTGGAGTACTGGTTGCCAAATTAATTGCACCGGTTGCGGCAGTAATGGATACACCTGCCGGAGCAGTATACGTTCCACCCGCTTGTCCGGTTTGCGTAACAGTGGCAGTTCCGGTCGCGCAATATGGTGATCCGCTATAGGCAATTGTCGCGGTTGGAAGTGCATTAATAGTTATTGATGCAGTGGTTGTATTATTACATGTTCCATTGGAGAATGAATAGGTGATCGTATAGGTTCCCGGTGTACTTGTCGCAAGATTGACATCACCCGTTCCCGCATTGATAACGACTCCTGCCGGCGCAGTATATGTTCCACCGGCCTGTCCTGTCTGCGTAACTGTTGCAGTACCTGTTGCACAGTATGGAGAAGCCGTATATGCGATTGTTGCAGTTGGCAATGCGTTTATGGTAATGGATGCAGTAGTTGTATTATTACAAGTACCATTACTGAAGGAATAAGTAATAGTATACGTTCCCGGTATGCTAGTTGCTGAATTAATATCTCCTGTGGCTGCATTTATTATAACTCCTGCTGGCGCGGTATATGTTCCTCCCGCTTGCCCGGTTTGAGTTACAGTGGCTGTACCGGTTGCACAATAAGGTGATCCGCTGTATGCAATCGTTGCAACCGGAAGAGCCTTTATTGTAATGCTTGTAGTTGTAGCATTGCTACATGTTCCATTCGTGAATGAATAAGTAATTGTATAAGTTCCAGGTATGCTCGTTACTAAATTGATATCACCTGTGGCTGCATTTATTACAACTCCAGCCGGTGCAGTATATGTTCCGCCCGCCTGACCTGTTTGTGTTACTGTTGCATTTCCGGTTGCGCAATATGGAGAGCCAGCATAGGCGATCGTTGCTGTCGGAAGTGCATTAATAGTTATTGATGCGGTGGTTGTATTACTACAAGTTCCATTGGAGAATGAATAGGTGATCGTATAAGTTCCAGATGTACTTGTTGCGAGATTTATTGCCCCAGTCGCTGCTGTAATTGAAACACCTGCCGGAGCGGTATACGTTCCACCCGCCTGGCCGGTTTGCGTTGCAGTCGCGGTACCGGTTGCGCAATATGGACTTCCGGCATAGGCGATAGTTGCTGTTGGAAGAGCATTGATCGTAATTGAGGCTGTCGTCGTATTGTTACAAGTACCGTTACCAAATGAATATGTAATAGTGTACGTTCCAGGTGTGCTGGTTGATAAATTGATATCTCCTGTTCCTGCATTGATAACAACTCCTGCAGGCGCTGTATAAGTTCCGCCCGCCTGTCCTGTCTGTGTTACTGTTGCAGTTCCGGTTGCGCAATATGGAGACGCTGCATAGCTGATCGTTGCCGTTGGAAGAGCATTAATAGTTATTGATGCGGTTGTTGTATTGTTACAAGTCCCATTACCAAATGAATAAGTAACTGTATAAGTACCAGGAGTACTTGTTGCCAGATTAATTGCACCAGTTCCAGCGGTAATCGAAACCCCGGCAGGAGCAGTATATGTTCCACCTGCCTGACCGGTCTGCGTAACTGTTGCTGTACCGGTTGCACAATATGGAGAACCAGCATAAGCGATCGTAGCAGTCGGAAGGGCATTGATCGTAATAGATGCAGTCGTTGTGTTACTGCAAGTTCCGTTGCTAAATGAATAAGTAATTGTGTAAGTTCCTGGTGTGCTCGTCGCTAAATTGATATCCCCCGTTCCCGCATTGATAACCACACCTGCAGGTGCAGTGTATGTTCCGCCCACCTGACCAGTTTGCGTTACAACGGCAGTTCCCGTTGCGCAATATGGTGAACCAGCATAAGCGATGGTCCCTATCGGCAGTGCATTGATCGTAATAGATGCTGTTGTGGTATTGTTACAAGTGCCATTACCAAATGAATAGGTAATTGTATAAGTTCCCGGTGTGCTGGTAGCCAAATTAATCGCACCAGTTACAGCTGTGATCGAAACACCAGCAGGCGCCGTATACGTTCCACCTGCCTGGCCAGTCTGAGTTACAGTGGCTGTACCGGTTGCGCAATAAGGTGAACCTGCATAGGCAACCGTTGCGGTTGGAAGAGCATTGATTGTTATTGATGCAGTCGTTGTGTTACTACATGTTCCATTGCTGAAGCTATAAGTAATTGTGTAAGTTCCGGGAGTGCTCGTTGCAAGATTTATCGCGCCGGTGGCAGCTGTAATTGAAACTCCCGCAGGAGCAGTATACGTTCCGCCAGCCTGACCGGTTTGCGTTACAGTTGCGGTACCAGTCGCACAGTAAGGTGAACCAGCATAGGAAATCGTTGCAACTGGAAGTGCATTAATAGTTATTGATGCGGTTGTTGTATTGTTACAAGTCCCATTACCAAATGAATAAGTAATTGTATAAGTTCCTGGAGTACTTGATGCCAAATTAATCGCACCGGTTGCAGCGGTAATCGTAACCCCTGCCGGAGCAGTGTATGTACCACCAGCCTGACCGGTCTGCGTAACCGTTGCTGTTCCTGTTGCGCAATATGGAGAACCTGCATAAGCGATCGTAGCAGTCGGAAGGGCATTGATCGTAACAGATGCAGTCGTTGTGTTACTGCAAGTTCCGTTGCTAAATGAATAAGTAATTGTGTAAGTTC
>Ga0080027_10000628_pt1 | contig 15040 bp, 11 predicted proteins | sample OrgsoiDNA2013046_FD_70962 | JGI IMG/M metagenome (GOLD analysis project Ga0080027, IMG submission 70962) | Permafrost soil microbial communities from the Arctic, to analyse light accelerated degradation of dissolved organic matter (DOM) -... | ecosystem: Environmental > Terrestrial > Soil >... | reverse complement strand
AGCGGAAGCGCAAGTCCGAACACAATTTGGTCCGCACGCGCTGCGCCCAGTCGGCGATGTCGACCGCCCGTTTTCGCCATCCGAACTGAAGGATTTCGCCGCCCATCCGCTAATCTCCGTGGGCAATCACACGACGGACCACGCCATCTTGACTAACTATTCTCTGCCGGAAGTACGCGCACAAATTCAACAGGCACAGGATGACCTTTACACCTTGACTGGAAAACTCCCCGGCATCATCGCCTATCCCAACGGCAACGAAACTCCCGAAATCGTGGAAGCCGCACGCAGCGCAGGAATTCGCTTCGGCCTTGGCGTCCAGCCCGGCCGAAACCGGCTACCTCTTCAAGCTGGTTCCCAGGATGCGATGACGCTGAAACGCTTCACGCTGACCGGAGATTGCGCGATTGAGACGCAGTGCCGAGCAAGCCGATCCTTATTTTCACTGTATCGTGTGGGTCGTAACGTAAAGAGGAAAGTCGGCTCCGGCTTCTCCCCGCTTCAGCCTGCTTAACGTCTTGATTCCAAAAAGTTTTGCAGTTCTCAGGCTACTTTCGCACCGGTTTGTGTGGATATCCTTCAATATAGACGTCCCCTCCGAACATCTGGGTGCGTATCCTTTGCAGAGGATTGCGGTCAAACTTTGCCGCGTGCGCCAGCGGCAGATCGCCCCTACCTGCAATTTTGGGCGCGTAAAATAGAGCCACCTTATCAACGAAACTTCCCGCCAGTGCTGACCCGTTCAGCGAGGGCCCGGCTTCCAGCAGCACGCTCAGAATCTCCCTCCGACCAAGTTCGGTAAGCGCCGCGGCCAGATCGATTACGCCGCGCCAGGTGGCGGCCCGTACGATTTCGACGCCGGCCTTTTGCAAATTGCGCGCCTTGGTTGAGTCGAGAGTGGCCGCCGTAAAAATGAGCAGGTCGTCATCCGCTGTCTTGACGATTCGTGACTTGGGCGAAATTCGCAACTTGGAATCAAGGATCACCCGAACCAGCCGCTTACGCCGCGAAAGCCCGCTGCGATCGGTAAGCAATGGATCATCAGCCAGCACCGTGCCGATCCCCGTCAGCAAGGCATCGGACGCATGCCGCATGCGATGAACTTCGGCGCGTGACTCCTCCGATGTAACCCATTCGGGTTGCTCGTGTTTCTTGGATTTGGCGAGGGCCAGCTGTCCGTCCAGCGTCAACGCAGACTTCAAAGTCACAAATGGTTTCTTGGTGCGAATCCAGCAAGCGAACGCCTCATTCAGCCGTTGCGCTTCTTCCTCCAGCAACCCAGATACGACTTCAATGCCCGCGGCTTGCAATCGTTCGAACCCTCGCCCAGAAGTTGCCGGGTTCGGATCCTGCATGGCGGCAAACACTCGACTCACTCCGGCCGCGACGATCGCTTCACTGCACGGCCCCGTCCGCCCCGTGTGATTGCAGGGTTCCAAGCTCACATAGAGCGTCGCGCCTCGGGCTTTCTCTCCCGCGGTTTTCAACGCCACGACTTCCGCGTGATCCCGCCATTCGTACTGGTGGAATCCCTCGCCAACGATTTCGCCGTCGCGCATAATGACACAGCCTACGACGGGGTTCGGGCTGGCCAGGCCAATACCTTTGCGAGCCAATCCCAGCGCGTGTTCCATGAAGCGAATGTCGTGTGTATTCACGGATTAGTCGAAAAGAGAGTTCGCGTAGGTCTCGGCATCGAACGGCACCAGGTCATTGATCTGCTCGCCGGTTCCCACGAAGCGGATCGGCAGCCCGAGTTCGCGCGCGATGGCAACTACGATCCCGCCCTTCGCGGTCCCATCCAGCTTGGTCAGAATAATGCCCGTTACTCGCACGGTGGACGTAAATTCGCGCGCCTGCGCCAGCCCGTTCTGTCCGGTGGTGGCATCGAGCACCAGCAATACGTCGTGCGGTGCTCCGGGAATCACCTTGGCCGCGGTGCGCTTCATTTTCTCGAGCTCCGCCATGAGGTTGGATTTCGTGTGCAGGCGGCCCGCGGTGTCCACCAGCAACGCGTCTGTGCCCCGAGCCTTGGCCGCCGTCACCGCATCGTAAACCACCGCTGCCGGATCCGCTCCAGACTTCTGCTTGATGACCTCGATGCCATTGCGTTGCGCCCAAATCTCCAGCTGCTCAACCGCAGCTGCGCGAAACGTATCGGCAGCGCACAGCATGACGCTCAATCCATCCTTGCCCAGCCGGTTCGCAAGCTTCCCGATGCTGGTGGTTTTGCCCGCACCGTTCACGCCGACGATGAAAATGACACGCGGCCCCTTGCCGTTCGGCGAAGCTCCATGCACTCCGGGCGACGAGAACGATGGGGAAGAGCCGGAGTTGTCGGAAGCAGCCAAAATGCGAACAATATGCGACTTAATCTCTCGCTTGAGCTGTCCCGCATCCGCCAGCGCGTTGCGGTTCATTTTCTCTCGCACCGCGTCCAGGATTTCCCGTGTCGGGCGAACTCCCAGGTCGGTCGAGAGCAACGCGTTCTCCAGCTGCTTCAACAGGGCCGGGTCGATCTTCCGCTCACCCAGAAAGATGGTGTCAACGGTTTCGGAAAGCGCGGCTTTCGTCTTGCTGACCGAAGCCTTTAACTTCTCAAGAAGCGTCGGTTCCGGCTCATTTTTCCCGAAAAGTGAAATCATAAAGAGTGTCGTAAAGGTTGACGCGTAACACAAAATTGTAGCAGAAGCAGGGACCAAGCCAGCGGCGAGCATTCTTGAGCTCAGCAAGTACCACTAGCACTAAAACTGTCCCCTGGGACAGGTATCTCTCGGTCTTTCTTGATATACGCTCGCAATCAACGCCCAGGCCCTGAACCACCAAAAGCCCCTCGCGGTTTGGCAAGACGATCCGTCGCACCGCTGGGCTTAACTTGGCTCAATTCCTTTTGTCCCTGTCGGATACACGCTCGTTCTTTTCAAACTTGGAGGGAAACCGCCATGACCGACCGACCGCATCTGGAACCCACTCGCCCGAACCTGGAAAAACCCAGAGAAATCCAAAAGAAAGGCTCGTCCCGCCGCGCGTTCCTCGGCCAGGTCACTAGCGCGGCGGCTGCGACCCTCGCGGCCGGCGCGCTCGTTTCTAAGCCGGCAGCAGCGGCACCGCCTCAGGAAGCCTCTGCCTTCGATTCTGGAAATAACGCCAGGACCCGCGCTCTGAAATGTTTCAATGTTCGCGTAAGAGCCGCGCAGGCGGAACTCGATGTTCGCCTCCCGGACGAAGTCACCAACGGCGACGAACACCGCTTTCCGAATCGTATCGGTAACTTCTCAAAGGGCCTCGTTCACAACGGGATCGGCGAAGTTGACGCCGCTTCCTATGCCAGCCTGCTCCGGGCGGTGAACAACGGCGATCCCAGGCTATTCGAACAAATACACATGGGCGGCAAGGTTCCGTTGGTCGACCCTCAAGCCGGCCTGGCCTTCGACCTGGAAGGAGCTGATTCCCACGCGCTGGCTATCGGAACGCCCCCGTCCGTAGCGAGCCGCGAAATCGCCGATGCAGCCGTAGAAAACTACTGGATGGCGCTGTGCCGCGACGTCAACTTCACGCAATACGGAAACGAGCCGCTCACCGCTGCGGCCATCGCGGAGTTAAACTCGTTACCGGCCTTTCACGGCCCAAAGCCGGTCACCCCGCAAAATCTCTTCCGCGGCTTTACCCCTGGCGACGTGCTCGGCCCTTACCCTTCGCAATTTCTATTGCTGCCGTTCAACTATGGCGCCGTGCCGGTCACCCAACTTCTCACCACTTACGCGCCCGGCATCGACTACATGACCGACCAGGCCTCCTGGCTCGCCGTGCAGAATGGCCAGGGACCCTTCGGCTCCAATCAAGTCGATCCAAATCCTCAGCACATGCGCAACGGCCGGGGGCTATCCGCTTACGTCCACATCGATGTGCTCTTCGAAGCGTACTTCAACGCGTGCTTGGTTCTCGTCGACCAGGGCGCACCTCTCGATCCGAATAACCCCTATGCGAACTCGCGAACGCAAGCCGGCTTCGGAACGTTCGGAGCCCCACACTTGAAAGCGCTGGTAGCCGAAGTTTCGCAGCGCGCCCTAAAAGCGGTCTGGTACATGAAGTGGTTCGTTCACCGCCACCTGCGGCCGGAGGCCTACGGGGGCCTGGTGCACATGCATAAGACCAACCAAGCGAACTATCCTATACATGCGGACATCTTGAACTCGGACGCCGTCGCGCGGGTTTTTGCCCAGCACGGGACCTATTTCATGCCCCATGCGTTCCCCGAAGGCTGCCCACAACATCCCTCCTACGGACAGGGTCATGCGACGGTCGCAGGCGCGTGCGCCACCATCGTGAAAGCGTGGTTCGACGACACCACTCCCCTCAGTTCCGTTTCTGGCATCAACATTTCCCAAGCCAGTGAGGATGGCTTCTCCTTGCTGCCGTACAGTGGAGCGGATCGCGACCAACTTACCATTGGCGGCGAAATGGACAAGCTGGCGTCCAACATCGGCGTCGGACGCGCGCACGCCGCAGTTCACTGGCGCTATGACTATGCCGATTCGCTCCCGCTCGGCGAGGCTGTCGCTATCGCTATGCTGAAAGATATGGCCAGCTGCTGGAACGAATCGTTCGACGGCTTTTCCTTCACCAGGTTCAATGGCAAGCGGATCACAGGCGTCGGTAAGAATACCTGACGGTGAGGACTTGGTCGTTGGTTGGTTTATGCTCTCGATGCTCGTTCTTAGAAACTGAAATGTGCGTCAGACATGAACTTCAACCGCGCTGAGCCGCAACTTTCCGTTCGTGACGGCAGCATCAAGCGCATTCACAACCACGGTATCGAACTTTGAGCCAGCCAGTGCCTTGATCTTGCCCAGCGCATAGTCCAGGTCCATGGCCGATTGGTACGGCCGGTTCGTGGTCATGGCGTCCAGCGTGTCGGCCACACCAATAATCCGCGCCATCATCGGAATCTGCGGCCCGGTCAAGCCGTACGGATACCCGCGACCATCCATATGCTCGTGGTGCAACTCGATTCCAGGCAGCATTTCTTTCAGCTGCGAAACTGGACGCATGATGTTTGCACCCTTGACGGTGTGCTGCTTCATCAGCGTGAACTCTTCCGGCGTCAGCGCGCCTGGCTTCTTCAACACGCGGTCTTCCACGCCAATCTTGCCCACGTCATGCAGCAATGCGGAAATTCGCAGCGTGTCCAGTTCCTGGTCCGTAAGCCCCAGTTCCTGCGCGATCAGAGTTGAATATTTCGCCACGCGTCCAGAGTGACCACGCGTATACGGATCCTTTTCGTCGATCGCCGCCGCCAGCATACGAATCGATCCGATGAACAGTTCGCGGTTTTCTTCCGCGGCTTCCTTCAACCGCTCGATATATTCTTCGATGTCTCCAGCCATCTTGTTGAAGTTTTCGGCCAGTTCGCTGATTTCCGCCGCGCCGCGCACCGCCGAGCGCTGATGGAACTCGCCGCGGCTGATGGCCCGGGTGGAAGCAGCCAATCCGCGAATCGGCCGGCTTATACCCACAGCGAAAAAGTATCCCAGCAGAATCGCGGCGAGAATGACGACAGAAACGAAGGCCAACGCCTGGCGGTTCAACTCATTGACACCGGCGTCCGCCCGCGCCTGTTTCAAGCTGCGCTGAGCGATCACCGCCCAATTCACCTCGGGAAATGTGCTGTACGTTCCGATCATTTCGACTTCGCGATTCTTTTCTTTTTGTGCAAATCGAATCGTCGCCGTGGTTCGCAGCTCCCGCGGCAAAGTAAGCACTTGCTCCACGACCTTCGAGTAGTCGCTGCTCACGTCGGTTCCCGGAACGAAGTTTTTCGAGTCCGGATGCGCCACAATGTGGCCAAAGTGATCGATAACGAATACCGTCCGGCCGCGCACGCTGGCGTTCTGCAATTGCTGCAAAATCGGATCGAGCGACACCACCGCCGCCAGCATTCCCGTGAAGTTGTCGTTGATGTCCTTCAGCGGCACGGCGATGACAAACGCGGGCCGGTTATCCGGCGCCAGCGCCAGGGGATCACTGCGAAATTTGACCGATTGCATCGAAGCCGCAAACGCCCGCTGCAGCGCCTTAGCCACAAACGGGTCCAGGTCCGCACGAAAATTTCCCTGTGACGCCACCGTACCCTTGCCCGTCTTGCCCACCGCCGTCAGATAGAGGAAAGTCTCCCGATTGCTGTCCGCAAAATTCTCCAACAATCGCGTCACTTTCGGCTCGGACACGGCGTCTTCCACGTTGTCGCTCAAGCCCATCAGCGCTAAAATCTGCCGTTCGCTTAAAAGTTGCTGCGTGAGGTTCGCTTCAAACAACTGAATTTCCCGTGCTAGCGAGCGGGTCAGGTCAGCCTGCTGCACAAGTTCGGTGTCCACCAGCTTTTCCTGGCTCAGTTGCAGCACTTGGCGATGGTACAAACCGATAGGCACCGCGCTGACCAGCAGCATCGCGCCCAGCACGAGCCACAAGATCCGCACGCGACCTGCGCGAATGCGATCCCACGTAGATGCAATTTTGACAGACATCGTCCTGCAATAAGTCTAGGGGAAGCGTCGTTCGGGGTCGCCCGTCCGAAGGTACAGGCGACACGCATGTGCAACTGGACCGTTAGTACCACGGGCAGTGGCTGTTTACTCCGCCACGAAAGAACAAGTGTCGTCGAATGAACAAGATTGGCGAGATGTTCTAAGAAAACGCCAGGAGTCTAACCACCAGGCAATCCTCTACTCTCTTCGCTGCGGGCGTTCCATGATCGCGCGAATAGCCTCTCGCGGAGACTTGCCGCGATGAAGGATCGCCTCCACCTGCGCGGTGATCGGCATCTCGATATTGTTCTCTCCAGCCAACGCCAGCAGCGCCGCCGCAGTCCCCACGCCTTCCGCCACCATCCGCATACCAGCCAGGACCTCCATCAGCGAGCGGCCCTTTCCCAGTTCGATTCCCACCTGGCGGTTGCGGCTCAATGCCCCGGTGCAGGTAAGCACCAGATCTCCCAGTCCGGCCAGGCCGCTCAACGTCTCCGGCTGGCCGCCGAGAGCGATCGCCAACCGCGCCATTTCCGCCAACCCCCGCGTGATCAACGCCGCCACCGCATTGCTCCCTAGACCCAGTCCCTGGCATACACCCGCCGCGATGGCGATGACGTTTTTCATGGCGCCGGCAAGTTCCACTCCCAGGACATCGTCGTTGGTATACAGCCGAAAATTTGGCGCCGCAAATTCTTCCTGCAACTCAGCGGCGAGTGCCGCGTCGTGCGATGCCAGCACCACCGCCGTAGGCTCGCCCCGCGCGGCCTCGACCGCAAATGAGGGCCCGGAGAGAACCGCAATGCGCGGCTCCAGGGAAGAAGGAATCACTTCGGAGATCAGTTGGCTGGCGCGTTTGTGCGTGGACGGTTCCAGTCCTTTCGTAGCGCTGACGATGATGGCCCCCTTGGAGAGAGAATTCGCCGCCGCCGAGTAGACCGCGCGCGCATAAGCCGAAGGCATCACCCCTAGAATTACCTCAGCCCCAGAGAGCACTTCACGAATTTCGTGAGTGACCCGAAGTTGCTCGGGCAACGAAACTCCCGGCAAATAGGCGCGATTCTCGCGATCTCGGCGTATCGACTCCGCCACCACGCGATCGTGTCCCCACAAAGAAATCTCGTGAGCCCACGCCGTCCGCGAAAGAATCAAGGCCAGCGCCGTGCCCCAACTGCCCGCACCCAGAATCGCGATCCGCGTCACTCGCCGTCCTTGCCCTTGCCAAACGAAAATCGCGGCTCGCGCCCTTCGACCAGGCGTTGAATGTTAGCGTCGTGCTTGTAAACCACCAGCATCGCCGCCGTGAAGGCCCCGATGGTCACAATCGGTGGCGGCGCGTGATGCGGCGCCCACAAGAGATAAATCAGCAAAGGCATCGCCGCGGCGGCCGCCACGGAACCCAACGACACAAAGCGCGAGAACAACACAACCAAAATAAAAACGCCGATCGCACCCAGCGCCGCTGGCCAGCACAGCGCGAGAAACATCCCCGCGGCGGTGGCGACCCCTTTCCCTCCTCGAAATCTCAGCCACACCGGAAAGCAATGCCCCACCAGCGCCGCAAGCCCAGCGATCGTCATCCACAGCGCGCTCTCATTCGCAAACCGCGCGGCCAGCAAGACCGCGGCGGCGCCTTTTACTCCATCGAACACCAGCGTGAGGATGCCCGGAAGCGGCCCGGCGACGCGCGCAACGTTCGTCGCGCCGATGTTGCCGCTGCCCGCTTGCCGTACGTCCACCCCGCCGAACAATTTTGCCAACAGGACGCCGAAGGGAATTGAGCCGATTAGATACGCCGCCACCGGAATCCATGCCAGGCTCAGTGGGATTTCACGCATGCGCCGTCAGGCCTCCGCCGAAAATGGGAACGATTGCAGCGTAGTGTACTCCGCGCCGGTGGGTTTAAGCCTGCTTTCGATCAAATGAAATTCGTTCGTCCGCAACTCGCCAAAATCGCTCGCCGCATTCTTGTCGATCGCAGCCTTCAATTCCGAGGAAATCGTTGTGGGTTCGCACCGCGCCAGGGTCAAGTGAGGGGTGAACGCTCGCTGCTCGCTGGGAACTTCGAGTTCCGCCAGAGCCCGATCGACATTTGCCGCGATTGCGGTCAGATTTTCCGATTCGGCTACGCCCGCCCAGATGACTCGCGGTCGCTTGGCATCCGGAAAGAAGCCGATCCCTCGAAACCGCAATTGCACCGGCAGTTCGGAACGCACTCCAGCCAAAACCCCGCGAATCCCCTCCAGACGTTCCGGCGCGATGGTACCAATAAACTTCAGAGTCAAATGAAGATTTTCAGCGCGCACCCAGCGCGGCTTCTTCGCCCCCGGTTTTCGGTCCAAAGAACGAAGCCCGTTCATCAATACCGTGAATTTATCTCGGACCGCGGAGGGAATTTCCAACGCAACGAACAAGCGCACCACTCAAACCTTTTTCGACGAAGATTTCGCACCGCTCTTGCCGTTGTAAAGAAAATGAATCCGCACCATGTCCAGCGCCGCTTGCGATGCCTGCCAACGAATGTTTTCGCGCTCGCCCGGAAACCGCGCGCCGCGCTCCTTGACCCCGCCCGCGTGCGCAATGGCCACGTGTACCGTCCCCACCGGTTTTTCCTCGGAGCCACCACCCGGCCCGGCAACGCCGGTGATGCCCACACCGATCGTGCTGCCGACTCTTCGGCGAATGCCCTCCGCCAGCGCCACGGCGACTTCCGCGCTTACCGCGCCCTTCGCCAAAATCATCTCCGGAGGAACGTCAGCCCAGGTCGTCTTCAACTCGTTGCTGTAACACACCACACCGCCAAGAAAATAAGATGAGCTCCCAGCGATGCTGGTCAATCGTTGCGCCAGCAATCCTCCCGTGCAACTCTCAGCCGCGGCAATGGTGGCGTTGTTCAGCGTCAATTCCTCCGCCACCACTTCCTCCAGCGACCTGCCGTCTTCGCTGAAAATCCGGTCGGTCAGCGCGATCTCAAATCCCTGCACCATGTCGTCGAGAGTCTTCTTGGCGTGCTGCGGATCGTCGGTCCAGACCCGCAAGTGAATCTGCGTTTCTCCCGGCGCCGCCAGAATGGTGGTGGTCACGTCCGGATAGCGCTGGTAAATGGGAAGAATCCGCTGCTCGACGTGGGACTCTCCCAGTCCGGTCACACGAATTTCGCGTTGATACAACCGTACGCCCGAAACGCGACGTTCGAGTCGAGGCAAAACTTGCTCGCGAAATAGTGGTTTTAGTTCCCGCGGAGGTCCCGGAAGCAACGCGATGATGTGCCCGGAGTCTTCCAGCCACAGTCCCGGAGCCGTACCGCGCGGATTCTCCAAAACCTCAGCGCCCTCAGGAACCATCGCCTGCCGCACGTTCAATTCCGGCATTTCTCGTCCCATGCTACGAAACCGGCTCTCAATGAAGTGCAGGATGCCGTCGTTGCGCTGCAATTTCCGCCCCAGCAGCTCCGCTACCGTCTCTCGCGTAAGATCGTCCTGCGTAGGCCCCAATCCGCCCGACGAGATGACCAACTCCACACGCCCCAATGCTTCGCGAAACACCTCGCGCAACAATTCGCGGTCGTCGCCCGCAATCGTCTTGCGCACCACCTCAATCCCAATAGCATTTAATTCCGCCGTGAGAAACAGCGAATTGGTATCCACCCGGTCCGGAGTCAGCAGTTCCGAACCAACCGCAATGATTTCAGCTTTCATGGTTTTGACTATCCGGCCAGCGACAATCCGCGCACGTCCCAATCCAGCGTGAACAGTGCGCCATTCGTCGTAAGAATCGCTCGGCCGGAAGGTTGCAGCGCCAATCCGACCAGTCCCGAGCCGCTGAGAATCACTTCAGCCTGTCCATCCGCGGTCACCCGCGCGATCCCCCGTCGCCCGCCGTAAGACGCGGCCACATACAGATTCGCGTCGCGGTCAAATGCGAGTCCCTGGGGACGTCCCAGCCCTCGGTAAAAAACCGACACATCGCCGCCGGTCGTGATGCGATAGACCCGATCGTAACTGGAAGTCGTCGGCCCGGTTACATACAGATCGCCGCTGGGATGAAACGCCAGGTGGTATGCGGAAAGAGAAGGCTCCAGCGTCGCGAAGACGAAGATTTCGCGGCTTGGGCTGATCTTGAAAATTGTCCCGCTGCGATCGCCCACATACAGATTCTCTTCGCGATCGAACGCAATCCCCGTCGCAATCCCCATGCCCTCGATCCACTGCTCGGCGCGCCCGTCTGGAGTAACGCGATGAATGGTCCCGTCGTTCCGGCAGGAAACAAACAGATTCCCAGCGCGGTCCAGCGCCAACCCAGAAGGATTGATCAGCGACGTCAAAAACGGCTTGATGCTGTAGTTCGATGTGATCTTATACAGCGAAACCGGAACCCGCTGCCCGCGTGGACCGCTGAAGGTCACATAAATATTTCCGTCCGCATCCACCGCCGGATTGCCTACCGGGTGCAGATTGTCCGCGATCTGCATGCCCACCGATACCGGGTGCGGTTGGCTCTCCCCATTCGCATTCGCGATGCGCACCATTCCACCGTTGGCGCTGTCCGGCACCCGCGCGATCACGCGATTGTCCGTCGCCAGCATCAAACTTGCGTCGGCCTCTCCAAAATGCACCACCGGGCGCGCACCCGTGCGCGAGGCGAATCCGCTTCCATAAATCACGATCTCCCCGCCCGGTATAGCCGCTGTGGGAGCGATGCGATCGATGCGAGGAACGCCGTTCTTCTCTGACGGAGAGCCAAATCCAAATTTCATAGCAGATCGATCAGCTTAAAGTGTAGCGCCATGCGCAACAAGACGGCCGCGTACACCCCGGCCATCCAGTCGTCGGCCATGATGCCCCAGCCGCCCGGTAGGTGTTCGAGACGCCGTAGGGGAAACGGCTTCCAGATATCGAAAATGCGAAAAAACAAGAAACCAAGCAGCAGATATTTCCAATTCACCAGGCTCAGTGCCGAGAAAATGGCGAACGTCGATAAATCCATGTGCGAGTGTAGATTCGGCAGCGCGATCGGAATCAGCGGAAGCACCAGGGTCAAGTGCTGCCCGGCCACTTCGTCGATCACTACGAATTGCGGATCCTTGATCCCGGAATAGGCTGCGGCCTTCGACGAACTCCAAACCCCAATCGCCCCCAGAATCACTAGCAACACCGCCGCGCAGAAAATCGGCAGGATCAGCATCGTATTGTGAATGTCGCTGCCCGGAACCAGAAAATGCTTGTCCATGAATCGGGCGTCCGACAAAACATGAAACGGAGACAGTCCCGCCAGCGACGTGGGCCGCAGAAAAAAGATCGCGGACAGCCCGATCGTCAGCACTCCCACCAGCGACCCGAACGTACCCGGCGCGTGCGGCAAGTAGCCCACCCCTAATGCCGTCGCAATGGCGTAAGCCAGCTTCGGCTTCTTGCCGGTCTGCGCAGTGGGTGTCGATGGAGTTTCAGTGTTTGGTGTCATCGGAATTCGGCGTATCGCCTACTTCGTCGTCATCTTCATTGAAAATCGGCTCGGAGACGACATACTTCTCCGCCGCCCAATTCCCAAGGTCCCGCAATCGGCAGCGTTCGCTGCAGAAAGGGAATTCGGTATTCGTGGCCGAGTCAACCAACTTCTTGCAAATCGGGCACCGGCGTTGCATGGAAAATTAAGTTTACCCTAAGACGCGCAGGGCTGCTCCCGTGGAGATTCGAGTCAACGTTTCCGCTGGCGGAATCGCCGGTACGCCTGCAAATTCACGCGCCGCAGGACGCGCCAAAATCTCCACCACCCGCCCGATCAAATCATAAGCATCCGTCTTCGTAATTTCCACGCGCACCACATCGCCCACTGCCGCCGTTTCGCCGCCGGTCAGTTCGATGTCGGTCAAATACACCTTGCCATCAATATCCGGCGCCATGCCTTCCAGCCGCGCTTCCCACACCAATGGATTGTCTTTCGAAGGCCCTTCCACCAAAGCCATCGCCGTCCGGCCCTTGAACGCCCGCAATTTCTCGCGCGAAACTTTCTTTTGAATTGCCATCAACCGACCGCGACGCCCCGAAATCGTCTCCGCATCGACCTTCAGGTCTAGCGCATAACTTCCGGCATTGTCCACGTCCGAATATTCGAACACGCCCATCCAATCCAACTTCGCCGCCTTCACAAAATCGCAAAGCTCCTCAAAATCCGCGTCCGTCTCCCCAGGAAAGCCCGCGATAAACGAAGTCCGCAGGGTCACCCCGGGAATCGTCGCCCGTATCCGCTCCAGCAATTTCAGAAACGCATCCCCATGCGACCCGCGCTTCATCCGAGCCAAAACATTGCGGCTGGCATGCTGCAACGGCATATCCATATATTTCGCCAACCGCGGATGCGCCGCCAAAGTATCCAGCAATTGCTGCGTAACGCGATTCGGGTACGCATACAAAAATCGCACCCACAGCAAATCGTCCACCTGCGCCAACCGTCCCAAAAGCTGCGCCAACCCATCGCGCAATCCCAAATCTTCTCCGTAAGAAGTCGTATCCTGCCCGATCAAAGTAATCTCGCGCGCCCCCGAAGCCGCCAAATTCTCCGCCTCGCGTACCACCGACTCAAACCGTCGGCTCCGGAATTTCCCCCGCAGCTGCGGAATAATGCAAAACGTGCAGGGATGGTCGCAACCTTCCGCGATCTTGATATACGCAGCGTGCCGCGGCGTAGTGATCACCCGCGGCGTCAAATCATGATAAAGAAACGCGGGTGGCGCCGCCGGTAGCACCCGCAAATCCCCATCCACCGCCTCTAGAATTCGTTCGACTTCTCCAGTTCCCACCACCGCATCCACTTCCGGCACCTGCTCCAGAATCTGATCCCGGTAGCGTTCCACCAAACACCCAGCCACAATCAATTTCTTCGCCGCCCCAAATTTCTTGTGCTCCGCCATTTCCAGAATCGCGTCCACCGATTCCTTCTGCGCCGCCTCGATAAAACTGCACGTATTCACCACCAGAATTTCAGCCTCATCCGCGCGCGCCGTCAATTCATACCCCTCGCGCGCAAGAATACCCATCATCACCTCGCTATCCACAAGGTTCTTCGGGCATCCCAGACTGATGAATCCAACCTTAGTCATAAGCAATGAATTTGCGGCTTCCCGCAATTCTGTAGTGTAACACGCCAAGGTGGCACAGGTTTTAACCTGCGACTGTGAGGCGAATCGACAGTCGTGAACGAGAAACCACCTGCGCCGTAGGGGCTGCAGGACGATCCAGGGCGGCTTTAGAGCTGGCTATCCCCGCAGCGCGCGAATCTGCTCCAGCAGTCCGCGCAATCGCACCGTATCGCAGGGCGCCCCGCCAAATCGCGCCTGTGCATAAATCATCGTAAATTCCCGCACCGCAGGCCCCAACCCCGATTCGCCCACCCCGAGCGCAAACTCCAGCGGCGTCTGCGAATCGCGCCGCGCCAGTCCCCGTCGTTCCAGCACGCGCAGCAGCTCCGCATAGAGCCGCGAAGCCAGCTGCGGATTTGCCCGCGCCCCTCCCGGCGCTCGCAGCTGCAGATACAAGCGCATCTTCCGGATCGCCGCGCGCAGCAAATCGTATCGTAGTAGCACCAGCAACAACGCAATCGCCACCGGCAACGCAAACGTGATCCCGCCCCGCCGGTCCATCCACGATCGCAGCCACTCTTTACCGCCGGTCTCCTTCTTCGCAAACCACCCGCGCGCCGCCTCCGTCCAGTTCCGCGTGCTGCGCTGCAGGATCTGCGCCATCTGCACCTGGTGTGCAAAATCGTAGTTGATCACCCACTCGTTCCAGCTCAATTCCATCCAATCGACGTACTGTCCCAGCCGCGACAACAACCCAAATTTCTCCGTAGCCGCCGGTGTCGGATCGAACGTCATCCATCCGATCGCCGGGAAATAAACCTCCACCCAGCTGTGCGCGTCGCTGGCCCTCACAATGTAGTCGCCCGCCAAATCGTTGAATTCTCCGGGCAAAAATCCATTCACTTCGCGGGATGGCACTCCCAACGTGCGCAGCATGATGGTCATCGCCGATGCAAAATACTCGCAATGGCCCGCGTGCGTCTCAAACAGAAAATGTGCCAAAGGGTCGTCGCCAGGTTTCCCGCTCAGCTGTAGCGTATATGCGTACCGCGAACGCAGATAGCTCTCGATCGCCACCGCCTTGTCGTACGGTGTGCGCCCTTGTGCCGCCACTTTCTTGGCCAGTTCCGGTATGCGCGCATCCAGCGACGGAAGTTGCAAGTACACGCTGCGCATTTCCTCCGAATATTCCGTCGAAGCGGCACGCAGCCTCGCGGCGTTCAGCACTGGCAGCCGTGAATATCCGAAATACCGCACCGGAGCGTAATTGCGAAAGGGATTAAACAGGGAACCCGTGAAATCTCGAAACAGATACGTGCGCCGCGCATTAAGACCCACGGTCGGGTTCTCGCCGGAAAAGCCCCCCAATATCGAAATCGCATTCGCCGGGGCGAACACCGCATCCGTAGCCATCGGCTGCACCAATGCCTCGTAGTGTAAT
>Ga0080027_10000627_pt1 | contig 15048 bp, 14 predicted proteins | sample OrgsoiDNA2013046_FD_70962 | JGI IMG/M metagenome (GOLD analysis project Ga0080027, IMG submission 70962) | Permafrost soil microbial communities from the Arctic, to analyse light accelerated degradation of dissolved organic matter (DOM) -... | ecosystem: Environmental > Terrestrial > Soil >... | reverse complement strand
GGGCGAGGTCTTGGGGGCGCTGGCGAGGACGAAGGCGCGACCGAGCCGCGGCGCGACGATCGCTATCGCCCGTGAAACCGACGGCGGCGGCGCGAACCGAGCCTGGACGCGAACGACGGGCGGCGCCGAGCCGCTCTCGACGGTGAACGCGGTCGCGCAATGCTCGTGCGCGTCGGCGGTGTCGGCGGCCTGTCCGCCGATCGCGGCGCCTTCCCGCCGCGGACCGCTCGGGGCCGCGTCGATCGCCATCGCCGCGACGTGCGTCAGCTCGCCGTGCTCGGCGCAGCGGAAGTGCCGCACCGTGACCTCGTGCGATAGCGCGAAGAACTGCGCCAGCGTCGCGGCGGCCGTGACGAAGACGGCGATCGATTTCGTCCCCGTCGAAAAGGTGTGATTCCCCGCACGCCGCCGCATTGAGCCCTTATCATCCGACTAGACGAAGTCGAGCGAATCGTCAAGGATTCATCCCACAGTGCCCACCGTGCTACGCACCTTCAGGTTCCTCACCGCCGGCGCGGTCTTGCTCCTCGCCGCCGTTTCGCTGACGGCCAGCGGATGCCACGACGATTCGACCGGCTGTTGCATGATCTGCAATGGCAGCTGCGCCTGTGGCGGCGTCTGCATCAGCTGTACGACCAAGTGCATGGGGGGCCCAGGGTGCGCGTGCAACTCCACGGTTGGGCCGGAAGCGCCCGCGCACGCCGCATCTGACAACCAGCAGATGTCGGAATCGCCCGACGCCGGCCGGTGAGCGACGCCGGCGGTGGCCCCTGGCTCGCCCCCTCCGCTTGACAGCGCCGCGCCCAGGACGGATGACCAGCGCATGGACGGGACGTCAGCCGAGACTTTGGGCCGCCGGCGCTCGCCGGCCGCGGCGCGCCTGGCCGGCAACCCGATCGTCTGGGCGGCGCTCCTGGCGCTGCTGTTCGGGGTGCCGATCTTTCGCTCGGTCACCCGCCACCTCGGCGCGGCGCCGGTGGTCCTCGGCACCCTGCCCGCCTTCACGCTGACCGATCAGCGCGGTCAGCCATTCGGCACCCGCGAGCTCACCGGCAAGGTCTGGGTCGCCGATTTCATCTTCACCGCCTGCCAGGAGGCCTGCCCGCTGCTCAGCCAGAAGATGGCCGAGGTCGGGCGGCGCGCCCGGAAGCTCGGCCCCGACTTTCACCTGGTCTCGATCTCCGTAGATCCGGCGCGCGACACGCCCGCCGCGCTCGCGGCCTACGGCGCCCGCTACGGCGCGAACCCGATCGCCTGGTCGTTCCTCACCGGCCCCGCCGACGCGATCCAGGCGGCGGTGGTGGACGGCTTCAAGGTCGGGATGGGACGCGAGAAGACTTCCGGCGAAGGCGCGGCCGACTTCTGGCAGATCTTCCACGGCGAGAACCTGGTCCTCGTCGACCGGCAGCTCCGCATCCGCGGCTACTTTCCAGCCACCGCCGAAGGGATCGATCAATTGCTCGGGGCGGCGGGCCGGGTCGCGAACGGCGCTTGACGCTCGGCGGAGCGCCTTCACCCCGTCAGCACCTCGAACCCTTCGCGCGACGCCGCTTCGGCCAGCCGCGGGTCCAGCACCGCCATGGTCAGCGACGCGGGCTCCGGATCGGCGATCACCAGCGCCGCGCCGAGCTGGGCGGCGTCCGCCGCCCGCAGCGCGTGTCGGCCGAGGAGCGCGATGCTCTTCGTTCGCACGGCCAACAGATCGGTCACCTCGTGCGCCGCGCTCGCGATCCGATCGATCCGGCGCAAGGCCGCCGAGCGCGCGGCGATGGAGAGGAGCCCTTCGCGCGCGCGTCGCTCGATCGCCGAGACGATCTCGACCCGGGTCAGGCCCCACAGAAGCATCTCGGGGTCGGTGTCGAGCCAGCCGGACACGAGGCCGGTGCTCGGCTCCTCGATGACCAGGGGAACGACGGCGGAGGCGTCCCAAAATCTCATGGGCGAGATCTCACCGCGGGGATCTGACGGCCGACCTTCACAGCCGACCTTCACAACCGATCTTCACAACCGATCTTGCCGATCATCATCGAGCGCCCGCCGCAGATCGGCGCGGGCCGCGACAATTGGGGGCTCCGCGAGAATGCCGCGGACGCTTCCGCTTCCGCGCCTGAGGACGCCCGCCTTGACCAATCGATCGAGGCGGTCTCTGTCGCGCGGATCCGGCGATTCCGACGCCCCGTGAAGGCCGACCAGGCGCGCGATCGGGACGCCCCGATCCAGGATCTGGACCTCGCTCCCACGCCGAACCAGACGGAGGTAGCGTGACAGATGCGCCTTCAGGTCGCTGACCGACGCCATTTTCATATGACTATTCTAGTCTTATCTATATGACCTATCAAGTCAGATAGCGGCCCTGCCCGGCCGACCGACGTGCGACGCCCGAGGATGCCGCCGCGACCCTTGACGCGCGGGGGAGCGCCTGTTAGCACGACGGGCATGATCAAACTCCCCCGGGCCTTCGGCGCCTTCGCGCTGGCATGGACGACGCTCGCCGGCGCGGGCTGCCAGAAGCAGAGCGCGCCTGAGCCGAGCGCCGCGGCCGGCCCGATTGCGCCCGTCACGCCTGTCACCCCCGGCGCCACGACCGGCACCCCGAGCGCGCCGCCCGCCGGGCACGCGGTCATCACCGGCGCCGTCAAGCTGAGCGGCACGCCGCCCGAGATGCCGCTCACCAAGCGCGACGCCGATCCGTTTTGCGCGCGGACGCCGATGAAGGACGAAGAGGTCGTGGTCGGACCGGGCGGCGGGCTCAAGAATGTCGTCGTGCGCGTCACGCAGGGCGCCGATGGCCACTACGAGCCGCCCGCCACCATCGCCGCGCTCGACCAGAGCGCATGCATGTATCGGCCTCGGGTGCAGGCGATCGTCGCCGGCCAGATGATCTCGATCCGCAATGGCGATCAGACGCTGCACAACGTGCACGGCTACAAGGGCGCGTCGACGCTGTTCAACCAGGCGGAGATCCCCGGCTTGCCGCCGATCGCCCGCAAGCTCGGCGACGCGGGTGACGTCCTCAAGTTCAAGTGCGACGTCCACCCCTGGATGACCGGCTACGTCGTCGTCTCCGGCAACCCGTTCTTCGCGGTCAGCGGCGCCGACGGCCACTTCAAGATCGCCGACGTGCCGGCCGGCAAATACACGCTCACGGCCTGGCATGAGCGCTACGGCGAAAAGACCACCGAAGTCACCGTGGCGGCAGACAAACCGACCGAGGTGAGCTTCCAGTACGACGCGCATTGATGTTGGTTTGATGTTGGTCTATCGCTTCGCCGTCGCGACCGCCGTCGCCACCTACCTGCTGATCCTGATCGGCGGCCTGGTCCACGGCACCGGGTCGAGCCTGGCATGCCCCGACTGGCCGACCTGCTACGGGACGCTCATGCCCAAGATGGAGGGCGGCGTGCTGGTCGAGCACAGCCACCGGATCGCCGCCTTCACCGTCGGATTGCTGGCGCTGAGCCTGGCCGTCATGCTGACCGCGGCGCGCGATCCGGCGCTGCGCCGACTGCGCCCGTTCGGCTGGTTGGCGGTGGCGCTGGTGTTCGCGCAGGGCCTGCTGGGCGGAATCACAGTCCTGCTGCGGCTGCCGACGCCGATCTCCACGGCGCACACCGCGACCTCGCTGCTCTGCTTTCTGACGGTGCTGTACATCGCGGTGCGGGCACGCCCCGCGGCGATTGCGCCCGCGACCCCGCCCGCCGCCGCACCGCCGGTGGTGGCGCGGTTCGCACTGGTCGCGGCGGTGGGCGTCTACTTCCAGATGGTACTGGGCGGCCTGGTTCGCCATTCGGGCGCGGCGCTGGCCTGCACCGACGTGCCGCTCTGTCGCGGATCGCTCTGGCCCGACGCGCATCCGACGGTGCTCGTTCAGGCCTTGCATCGCCTCAACGCGGTCGCGGTGGCTTTGCTGGTGATCGCCTCCGCGGTCGTCACCTTTCGCCGCGCCACGCGTCCGTCGCTGCGGGTGCTGGCGGGGGTCGCGCCCATCCTGGTGGGCGTCCAGATCTGGCTCGGTCTTCGCTCGGTGACGACCTTCCTCGACCTCCGCACCGTCGAGAGCCACCTGGCGGTCGCGACGGCGCTGCTCGGCGTCCTCGCGCTGACGGTCCTCGGCGCCCGGCCCGCGGCGCAGCCGAGCTTTCCCAGGCCGAGCTGGTTCCGCGACCTCGTCGAGCTCGCCAAGCCACGCATCACGGGGATGGTGGTGATCACCTTCGTCGGTGCGCTGTGTCTGGCGCCCGGGCGGATCGCGCGCTGGCGGGCGATCATGACCTTGATCGGCACCGCGCTGCTGGTCGCGGCGTCGAACACCCTCAACATGTATCTGGAGCGGGACGTCGATCCGTTGATGGAGCGGACGCGCGATCGGCCGCTGCCGCGCGCGTCTCTGTCGCCCGAGACGGCGCTCGCGTTCGGCGTGTCGCTGGCCTGTGTCGCCGTTCCGCTGGTTTTTCTGGGCAGCAACCTGCTGACCGGAATCCTCGGCCTCTTCGCGCTCGGGAGCTACGTCGCGATCTACACGCCGCTCAAACGACACTCCGCGATCGCGCTGTTCGTGGGCGCGGTGCCGGGCGCGCTGCCGCCGCTCATGGGGTGGACGGCGGTCACCGGTCGTCTCGATGCGGGCGGACTGGCGCTGTTCGCGATCCTGTTCCTCTGGCAGATCCCCCACTTTCTGGCGATCGCGATCTACCGTGCGGCGGACTACGCCCGCGCCGGCTTCAAGGTCCTGCCGTTGACGATCTCGCCGCGCGCCACCCGGGTGACGATCGTGACCTTCTCGGCAGCCTTGGTGCTGGCGACCGTCCTCCTCGAGCCGCTCCGCGTGGCTGGTTTGCCGTACCTCGTGTGCGCGGCGCTGCTGGGCGCCGTCTTCATGGGCTGGGCGGTGGCCGGCTTTCGGCGCGCGGCCGCCGGCGCCTGGGCGCGCTCGCTCTTCTTCTATTCGATCGTCTATCTGACGCTGCTCTTCGTGGCGCTGGTCATCGACAGGACCTTCGCGTGAGCCTGGCCGCCGCGGCGGCGGCGTCGGCGGGAACGGCACCGCGCCTCTCCGCCGAAGGCCTCAGCCACCGCTTCGGGGCCCGCACGGCGCTCGACGGCCTCAGCTTTACCGTCGCGCCCGGCGAGATCTTCGGCCTGCTCGGACCCAACGGCGCCGGCAAGACCACCGCGTTTCGGATCCTGGCGGGCCTCTTGCCCCAGCAGGCGGGGACCCTGGCGCTCGACGGCCGCAGCGCCAACGGCGGCGATTCGAGCTATCGCGCGCGTCTGGGTGTGGTCTTCCAGGATCCCAGCCTCGACCTCAAGCTGACCGGTCGCGAGAACCTGCGTCTCGGCGCCGCGCTCTACGGCATCCCGCGCGCGGTTGCGACGGCGCGGATCGACGCCGCGCTATCGCTGATGGCGCTCGGCGATCGGGCCGACGAGGCCGCCTCGAAGTACTCGGGTGGGATGCGCCGGCGGATCGAGATCGCGCGGGTCCTCCTGCACGAGCCGAGCCTCTTGCTGCTCGACGAGCCGGGCCGTGGCGTCGATCCCGAGGCGCTGCGCCGGATCTGGGATCAGATCGGCGCGCTCTGCGCGGCCCGCGGCCTTTCGGTCGTGGTCACCACCCACCAGCCCGAGGAGGCCGAGCGCTGCCACCGCATCGCCATTCTCGACGGCGGACGCCTGGCCGCGATCGGGACGCCCGATGAGCTGCGCGCGCAGGTCTCGGGCGACGTGATCCGCGTGCGCGGCGATCGCCCCGAGGAGATCCGGGCCGCCATTGCCGATCGCCTGGGCCTGCCCGGCCGCGTCGTCGACGGCGAGGTGGTCCTCGAATCGCCGCGCGGTCACGAGATCGTTCCGCGGGTCGCCGAGCTGTTCGCCGCCGGGAAGCTGGCCAGCCTCTCGACCTCTCGGCCCACCCTGGCCGACGTGTTCGCCAAGCTCACGGGCCGAGGTCTGACGTCATGATCCGCGCGATCGGCGCGCTGGCCGGACGCGATCTGCGACGTTTCTTCCGGCAGCCGAGCCGGATCGTCGGCTCGGCCGCGCAGCCGCTGATTCTGTGGGTGGTGCTGGGCGCTGGGCTGGGCGGCAGCTTCCGACCCGGCGGCGGCGGATCGGGCGCCGGGGCCGGCGTCGACTATCTCCAATATTTCTATCCGGGCATCGTGGTCCTGACGCTGCTCTTCACCGCGATCTTCTCGACCATCTCCGTGATCGACGATCGCCACCACGGTTTCCTGCAGGCGGTGCTGGCCGCGCCCGTGTCGCGCGCGTCGCTGGTCCTCGGCAAGACGCTGGGCGGCGTCGCCATCGCGTCGCTGCAGGCGGGCATCCTGCTGGCACTGGCACCGCTGGCCGGCTTTCGCGCCTCCGCGATGGACTGGCCGTTGCTGGTGCTGGCGATCCCGCTGTCGGCCCTGGTCTTCACCGCGATCGGCTTCGCCATGGCCTGGTGGATCGACTCGACCCAGGGCTACCACGCGATCATGAGCGTGGTCCTGATCCCGCTGTGGATTCTGTCCGGTGCGATGTTCCCCGCCGCAGGCGACAGCCGCTGGATCGCGGCGCTGATGGCGTTCGATCCGATGACCTACACCGTCTCGGCCGTGCGCCGCGGTTTCCACGGCGCGTCGCTCCCCGCGGGCCTGGTGCCCGGCCATTCTTCGGCGACGATGGATCTCGCGCTCATCGCGCTGTCGGCGCTGGTCGCGCTGACTGCCGCCGTCGCTCTTTGTCGACGCCGCGCCTGACCCGGACCAGCGGCCCACTTCCGGGATCTCCGGGACCGCGCAGGACTGGACGAAACCGATCGAGCCGTTATTATCATACGAATGATAAATAATGTCCGCGCGGCCGGGGCGCTCTTGGTCGCCCTCGCCTGCACCGCCGCGTGTCGGCGGGGTTCGACCGCACCGGAGGGCTATCAGGGCCTCCTCGAGTACGACGAACGCGCGATCGGCTTCGAGCAGGCCGGTCGAGTCGCCGAGGTGCCGGTGCACCGCGGACAGGCCGTCAAGCCCGGCGACCTGCTAGCCCGCCTCGACGACACGCTCGCGATCGCCTCTCGCGACGCGCGGCAGGCCGAGCTCGACGTGGCCCGGGCAGAGCTCGCGCTCCTCAAGGCGGGCACGCGTCGCGAGGAGGTCGCCGCCGGGGCAGCCGACGTGACCGCCGCCGTCGCCAGCGAGGCGATGCTCAGGCGCACCGCCGAGCGTTCGCGTGCCCTTCTCCACAGCAGCGCGATCCCCCAGGCCGAGGCGGACAAGGCCTCCACCGACTTCGCGCAGGCGAGCGCGCGCCGCGCGTCGCTCGAGAATCGCCTGACCGCCCTCCGCCACGGCGCCCGACCCGAAGAGATCACACGCGCCGCGGCCAATGTTCAAGACCGAGCGTCTGCCCTCGCTGAGGAGAACGAGCGGATCGCGCGCTACCGGTTGCGGGCCCCCGGAACGGGCACCATCCTCGACGTCACGGTGAAACCCGGCGAGATCGCGGCGCCCGGCACGCCCGCCGTGCTGATGGCCGACATCGAGCATCCCTACGCCGACGTGTTCGTGCCCGAGGGGAAGCTCGGCGTGGTTCAGGTGGGGGACGCCGCCGGGGCGCGCGTCGACGCCGACGACGAGCGATTCAACGCCACCGTTGAATATGTCTCTCCCCAGACCGAGTTCACGCCCAAGTTCGTTTTCAGCGATCGCGAGCGACCGAACCTGGTCATTCGCGTGCGGATCCGGATCGGGGATCCCCACCACCGTCTCCATTCGGGCGTACCCGTGTTCGTGAGACTCGCGCGATGAGCGAGACGGCGGAGCCGATCATCGCCACCCAGCACCTGTCGAAATCGTTCGGGGATCTGGTGGCGGTGCGCGACCTGTCGCTCGAGGTTCGGCGCGGGGAGATCTTCGGAATCCTCGGGCCGAACGGCGCCGGAAAATCGACGACCATCCGGATGTTGTGCGGGATTCTCGATCCAACCAGCGGCAGCGGGCGGGTGGTCGGGTTCGACATCGCGCGCGACGCGGAGCGGATCAAGGAACATATCGGCTACATGACCCAGCGTTTCTCGCTCTATGAAGACCTCACCGTCCTCGAGAACCTCAAGTTCTACGCAGGCATTTACGGGGTCCCACGCGCCCGCCGTGCCGCGCGCATCGGCGAGATGCTGGCTCAGAGCGGCCTCACCAAACGCAAGGACCAGATCGCGGGCACCCTTTCGGGTGGGTGGAAACAGCGGGTGGCGCTGGCTTGCGCCACGATTCATTCTCCGCCGCTCCTCTTTCTCGACGAGCCGACGGCCGGCGTCGATCCAGTCAGCCGCCGGGAGTTCTGGGAACAGATCTACGAGATCGCGTCGGGTGGAACGACCGCCGTCATGACCACCCACTACATGGACGAGGCCGAACGGTGCCATCGTCTGGCGTTCATTTTTCGGGGCGAGCTTCTCGACGTGGGGACGCCCGACGAGATCGTGACTCGACGCGGGCTCCGTGTCGCGGAGCTGGACCTCGAACGCGCCGATGAGGCCTCGGGCCTGCTGCGCGCCCGACCGGAGGTCGAAGAGGTCGCGCACTACGGGCGCAGGCTTCGCCTGGCGACCCGCCGGGGGGTAGACCCGGTCGATCTGGCCCGTCGCGTGCTGGCAGAGCGCGCGATCGCGCCCGGTGAGCCCCGTGAAATTCGACCCACCGTGGAAGACGCTTTCGTCGCGATGGTGCGCGCGGACGCGGCGCGCGAGCGGGGCGCTTCGTGATCGGCCGGCTGCTCGTCATCGCGTGGAAGGAGCTGCTCCAGCTTCGCCGCGACAGGTTGACCCTGGCGATGACGATCGTGCTCCCCCTCGTGCAGCTACTCCTTTTTGGATTCGCCGTGAACACGGACGTGCGACACATCCGGACGGTGGTCTTCGACCAGGATCACAGCCCGCAGTCCCGCGATCTGGCGCGGACACTGGAGGCGACGGGCTATTTCGACATCGTCGGCCAGGTCTCCGGATACGTCGAGATCGATCGGGCTCTGCGGGCCGGCGTGGCCGGCGCCGCCCTGGTGGTCGCGTCGCGCTACGCGTCCGACCTGGCTGCCGGGCATACGGCGCACGTCCAGTTGGTGATCGACGGCTCCGATCCCCAGGTCGTGGGGGCTGCGTCGAGCGCGGCCACTGGCCTCCTGGCGGCACAGGCCTCGCGCCTGGTCGCCGAACGGGCGGTCCGCGCTGGCTTGCCCTCACCGGGCCTCCCGGTGGACCTGGCGCTGAGCATCTTCTACAACCCGGAGCAGCGATCCGCGGTCAACATCGTCCCGGGCCTCGTCGGCGTCATCCTCTCCCTCACGATGGTCATGCTGACCTCGATGGCCCTCGCGCGCGAGCGGGAGCGCGGCACGCTCGAGCAGCTCATCGTCTCGCCGGTCCGGACGGTCGAGATCATTGTCGGGAAGATCCTGCCCTATGTCGGGATCGGCTACCTGCAGATGGCCCTCATCCTGTTTGCGGGAAGCGTCGTCTTTCAGGTCCAGATCGCCGGCTCGATTCCGTTGCTGTTTGGGCTCGCGTTCGTCTTCATCGCCGCAAATCTCGCGGTGGGTCTGTTCTTCTCGACGCTCGCGAAGACCCAGCAGCAAGCGATGCAAATGTCGCTCTTCTTCCTGCTGCCCAACATCCTGCTCAGTGGTTTCGTGTTCCCCTACGACGCGATGCCGCTGTTCGCGCGCGTGCCGGCGCAGGCGCTACCCCTCACCCACTTCATTCGTATCGTTCGCGGAATCGTCTTGAAGGGGAGTGGGTTTTCGGACGTCGCCGGGGAGCTGGTCTGGATGACGGCCATCCTGGTCTCGCTGGTCGTGCTGTCGTCGTTGCGCTTTCGAAAGAAGCTCGTCTGATGGCTCGACCACGCAGCGACATCAAGCCCCGCATCGTCGAGGCGGCGCGGGCCCGTTTCCTGGCCCAGGGGGTCGACGGCGCGTCGCTACGGGCGATCGCGCGCGACGCGGGGACCAACATCGGCATGATCGTCTACTACTTCCCGACCAAGGACGATCTCTTCCTATCGGTCGTGGAGGAGGCGTACGCGGGTATCGTCGCCGACATGGCGCATCTGCTGGGCGCCACCGGGCCAGCCCTCCCACGGTTGCGGCAGGCGTTCTGTCGGCTGGGGAGCACGAGCGACCTCGAGATGGAGGTGATTCGATTGATGGCCCGCGAGGCCTTGAGCTCATCGGCCCGTCTGCGTCGCCTCCTGGCCAGGTTCATGCACGGGCACATCCCGCTCGTCATGGCCACGATCTCGGACGGAATTCGGAACGGCGAGCTCGACGGGACAATCCCAGCGCCGTTGATCCTCCTCGCCGTCGTCGGTCTCGGGCCACTGCCCCAGCTCGTTCGTCGGGCGGCCCGCGCGCTGCCGCTCTTTGCATCGCTCCCGGATGCCGGCCCCCTGGCCGATCTTTCGATAGGCCTTCTCGCGCGGACGGTGGGCGGCGCGAAGAAGCCGGCCAGACCCCGAAGGAGCGACCGGGCCCGTCGCGAGCGGAGCCGAACCCTTCGAAAGTCCCGCTGAGCTGTCACACCCGTTCGGGCCGGACGTCGCGGGCGAGCAGATCGTTGAGCGCGTCGCGGGCCGGCTTTCCTTCGTGCAGCGCGGCCGCCACCTCGCCCGTGATCGGCATCTCGACGCCTAGCCGCTTGGCCACGTCGCGCGCGGTGAGCGCGGTGCCGACACCTTCGGCGATGTGTCCGAGCCGGGCGAGCACCTCCGGCAGCGATTCGCCGCGCGCCAGCGCCAGACCGACCTGCCGGTTGCGCGACAGATCGCCCGTGCAGGTGAGCACCAGATCGCCGAGGCCCGCCAGGCCCGACAGCGTGAGCGCCTGCCCGCCGAGGCGCACGGCCAGCCGGCCCATCTCGGCCAACCCGCGGGTGATGAGCGCGGCGCGCGCGCTGTCGCCGAGGCCAAAGCCGTCGCAGCAGCCGACCGCGATGGCGATGACGTTCTTGAGCGCGCCGCCCACGCAGACACCTGCGACGTCATCGCAGGTGTAGATCCGCAGCCGCTCGCCCCCGAAGCAGGACTGGACGATGGTGGCCGCGCCGGCGTCGGTCGAGGCGGCCACCAGCGCCGCCGGGAGCCCCGCGGCGATCTCCTGCGCGAAGGTGGGACCGGAGAGGACGACCGCGCGCGCGCCCGGGACGGCGGCGGTGATGACCTCGGCCATCGTCGAGCCTGTCACCGGCTCGAGCCCCTTGGAGGCGCACACGACGACCGGCCGGTCGGCGATCGCGGACGCGGAGGCGCGCAACGACGCCCGCACGAACTGCGACGGGACAGCCACCACCACGATCTGCCGGCCGGCCACCACGGCCGCCACGTCGGTCGAGACGGCGATCGCGTCCGGAAGACGGAAGCCGGCGACCGAGCGCGTGTTCGACCGTTGCCGCGCCAGCGTTTCGGCCGCGGCGCCATCCGGTTCCCAGAGCGCGACGTCGTGACCGCGCCCCGCGACCAGACCCGCCAGCACGCCACCCCAGGCGCCGCCACCGAGGACGGCCACGCGCATCGCGGGGCTACGTTCCCCCGGCGACGCGGACCCGGTTGCGGCCCGCGTTCTTGGCGGCGAAGAGCGCGCGGTCCGCGGAGGCGAGCACCATGGCCGGTTCCGATCCATCGTCCGGGAAGGAGGCGACGCCCAGCGAGATCGTGAGCTTGCCCATCGGTTGGGTGCTGCCGAACTCGAAGGGGAACTCCGCGATCTGCGCACAGATCCGCTCGGCGACCTCCGTAGCGGCCGCCTTGCCGACGTCGAGCAGAATGATCGCGAACTCCTCGCCGCCGTAGCGCGCGACCACGTCGTTGGCGCGGCGGCCGTGCTGCAGGATCTTGGACACGCCGCGCAACGCATTGTCGCCCGCCAAGTGTCCGTGTCGATCGTTATAGCCTTTGAAGTGATCGACGTCGATCATCAGGATCGACAGCGGCAGCCCGGTCCGGTTGCTGCGCTCCATCTCCAGCGAGAGCCGCTCGCGGAAGTGGCGGTGGTTGTAGATGCTGGTGAGTCCGTCCGTGATCGCCAGCTCCGCCAGCCGCGCGTTGAGCGTCTCCAGCTCCTGCGTGCGCTCGCTGACCTTCTCCTCGAGCGAGGTGTTGAGCGTCGCCAGCTCGGCGTTCTTGACCTGCAGCTCCAGCAGCAGCTCGGCCCGCTCGCGCTCCAAGCGAAATCGCGACAGCAGGCTCTGGATGGTGAGCCGCAGATCGGGCTCGTCCCAGGGTTTCGGAATGTATTGATCGAGGTGGGCGCGGTTGATCGCGTAGACGACCGCGTCGAGCCCCGCCTGTCCGGTGAGCAGAATCTTCACCGTTCGTGGGCTGCGCCGATGGACCTCCTCGAGCAGCTCCACCCCCTTCATGCCGGGCATGATCTGATCGGCGATGACCACCGCGATCTGCTCGCCGTCGTGCTGGAGGTCTTCGATCAGATCCAGCGCCTCGCGCGCGTTCTTGGCGACCGCGATGTCGCACTCGCTGCCGAACCGCGCCGACAGCTGCTGGCGCAGCGCCGCGAGGATCCCTTCCTCGTCGTCGACGCAGACGATGTGCTCGCGCAGGGCGGTGACGGGCCGGATCATCCGCGATCCTTAGATGAAGGCGCCGGCGAAGATGACGGGCCCGGCGGGGACCCGTCGGGCGACGACCAGGACGGCCAGGAGCCGACCGGGGCCTCTTTCACCGCGACGGGCGCGGGCGGCGGTCCGTCGATCGGCAGCCTGACCTCGAACCGCGTGCAGCCCTGACGGCTGTCGACCCGGAGCGTTCCCCCGTGCTTCTCGACGATGCGCGCGCAGATGCTGAGGCCGAGGCCGGTCCCCTCTCCCTTGGCCTTGGTCGTGAAGAACGGCTCGAAGATGCGCGCCGCGACGTCGGCCGGGATGCCCGGTCCTGAGTCCTGAATCGTCACCAACACGTCCCGCTTGTCGACTTTGGTCTCGATCAAGATCTCGCCCCGCCCGTCCATGGCCTGTATCGCGTTGTGGATCAAGTTGGTCCACACCTGATTCAGCTCACCTACATACGCCGTGATCGCTGGAAGTGATCCAAATGATCTCTCTACTTTAACGCCATCGTCTCCGTACTTCAACTGGTGAGAAAGGATCACGAGCGTGTCTTCGATCCCGGCGTGAACGTCCACGCGCTCGAGCGGCGCCTCGTCGAGACGGGAGTACCGTTTGAGAGCGCCCACGATCCTTCTGATAGAACCAATGGCGGTGCGGATTGTTCCCGAGGTGCGCGCCAGAAACGCGATCTCCCGCAGGTAGCCCGCCATCGGCGCCGGGCTCTTCTCGCCGGCCAGCGCGCGAAGCTCGGGCGCGACCCGCTCGCCGATCACCCCCACCTCGGCCAGCATCGAGGCCGCCTCGGCGGCGCCGTCGACGCCCGAGAACATGGTTCGCAGTCGCCGGGCTTGCTGACGCGCCTCGATCGACGTCAGCAACGGCGCCGCCGTCATCTCGGGCAAGAGGCCGTCGATCAGATCGAAGAAGCGTGCCACCGCGGCCGGCGGCAGATCGAGTGCCGACAACGCCTGCGCGCAGTGCCCCAGCCGACGCACGGTCTCGGCCTGCGCGTCGACCAGCCCCTGCACGGCCGCCGCCGGCGAGTTCACCTCGTGCGCGATACCGGCGACCAGCATGCCGAGGCCGGCCATCTTCTCGGAGTGAATGAGCTGACCTTGCGCCGCGCCCAGCTCGCGCAGCGCGCGCTCGATCTCGACGTTGGCCGTCTCGAGCTCGGCCGTCCTCGCGCGCACCCGCGCCTCGAGCACCTCGGAGAAGGCGCGCACCTCGGTGTAGAGGCGCGCGTTCTCGATCGCGGTGGCGGTCTGATCCGCGAAGGTGACCAGGAGGCGCAGGTCGGCCTCACCGAACGGCGCCTCGCCCAGACGCCCGACCACGATCACGCCGACCAGTCGCTCCTTGAGGGTCAGCGGCGCGGCGATCACTGGTCCTCGGAGACCGGCGGCCAGCGCGTGCTCCATGAGCTGCGGATCCGCCTCGACCGCGCCGGTGCGGCGCGCGCGTCCGAGACCCGCCACGGCCGCGGCCAGCGGCGCCAACCGTTCGCCGACCGGCTCGCCGGCCACCGCGCGCACCACGAATTCCGCCGGCTCTGCCCCGACCGACAGCGCGATGGCGGCCGTCTTGCCACCCAGCACGGCCAGGACCTCGGTGACCACCGACCGCAACACCTGACCGAGATCGACGACGGTGCTGACCGCGCGGCCCACCTGGTGGACGGTGACCAGCTCGCGCACGCGCGCCGCGAGCCCCTCCTGGTTCTCCTTGAGGCTGCGGGTCATGATCCGGAACGCCTCCGCGAGATCGCCGATCTCGTCGACGGTGTCGATCGTGATGTCGGTGTCGAGATCGCCGCGCGCGATCGCCAGCGCGCCCGCGTGCAGATCCTGCAGGGGACGCGTCATCCGCCGCGCCAGCAGGTTCGAAAGCGCGATCGCCAGCAGCAGCGCCGCGATGGCGCCGAAGATCAGCGCTTTGCTGGCGCGGGAAAACGCCGCCTCCAGCGGCTCGCGATCGACGGCGACGCCCAGGAGCCCCACCGCCGCGGCGTTGACGTCCTGAAGCTGTCCGAACGCCACCGAGTACGGGTGGCCGCCGACCTCGAGCGGAACGACCGAGGTCCCGACCCCCAGGGCCGCGATGTGCAGCTTCGGCGGCAAGGTCGGTCCGACCAGCCGCGCCCCCGTCGCCGCCATGAAGGTGGAGGCGTTGGGATCCCGCCCGACGTAGACCACCACCTCGCGACCGGCGCCCAGCGCCGCCTTGAGGCGATCGACCACGATGCCGTCGATGGGGACCGTGACCACCGCCGCGCCCAGCAGGCGCAGCGCCGGGTCGACCAGAGGCAATGCCGCGCGCACCACCAGCCGATCGTGCGCGCTCTCGATGCTGACCGTGCGCTCGTAGTCGAGGGCGCGCAGGATGACAGGCGATCGCTCGGCCGGCTCGAGCCCGGCGCGCCCCGCGCCGGTGAGCAGCTCGTCGCAAGCGCC
>Ga0080027_10000624_pt1 | contig 15077 bp, 8 predicted proteins | sample OrgsoiDNA2013046_FD_70962 | JGI IMG/M metagenome (GOLD analysis project Ga0080027, IMG submission 70962) | Permafrost soil microbial communities from the Arctic, to analyse light accelerated degradation of dissolved organic matter (DOM) -... | ecosystem: Environmental > Terrestrial > Soil >... | reverse complement strand
CGCCGCCACACGTCCGCAACCGGCGTTCCACCGCCGTAGTCGGTGGCATTCATGCCCAGAAAGTTTTCTTGTTTGAAATTGACCGTCAACGGCAGCACCCAGTCGGGACGATTGGGGTAAGAGCCGCTTTGGTAGGACCAGAAGGCCGGCTCGTCCGAGCCTGCCGCGGTGATGGTATAGCGGTTGTTCGTCCATCCCGTCACGCGCAACGCGTCATCCGATTTGTTCCAGTAGTGCACCTGGAAGAAGGCCATCCGCGGGATCTCGTCGTAAACCGTCACCACGACCGTCTTTTGCAGGCCGCCCGAAACCCCCGTGATCGAAAGGCGGCGCCCGTGACCGAGTTCGTCGCGCACATTCTCCTGCTTGTGTCCGCTCAGCGTGAAGTCCTGAATCGGCGAGGCCGCGCCCGCGGTAACCAATGCGGTAACGAACTCAGAGGGACCGAAGTCCCCGGCCGGAGTCGCCCTGCCATCGAATTTAGCCACGATGCGGCTGTGCAGCAGAGAATTGAATTCAACCCGGATGTTCTTCGATTCGATGCCGATGATGGTCGACGCCGCCCGCACCGGCGCCCGCGGGATCAGTATGCTGCCAAGTCCGCAGAGCAGCGCGTATCCATTCAACGTGGGCCGTGTCACTCCCGTCCTCCCGGCTTCCCTATAGCTTGAAGAAGATCTTCCGCCTGTAAAGCCAATAGCACATCGAATACATTACCAGCAGAACCGCACAGGCCTGTGCTACCGGCGCGAAATCGCCGAGCAACGTGAACCGAAAAGTGAATACGCCGACTGCGCGGTTCAGCCAGGAGCGCAAGACCTCTTCCACCGAGTAGATGAAAATCGAATTCGCGCCGATCACGATAAATGGAAAAGTCCATCGGGTGTAGCCCTTCACTTCGACCACCCAATAGAAACCGAGGAGCATCAACAGCACCCAGCCCGTGCTGAAAATCGTGAATGAAGTAGTGCAGATGCGCTTGACGATGGGGTTCCATGGGTGGATCAGGAACCCTGCCACCAGGCAGGCAATGGCGGAAACCGCGAGCGCCTGCATCTTGAATGTGTTCGATCTCCGGCTCTGCAGCAGTTGGCCCGTCCAGACCCCGAACAGCGTAGTGACGGTGCTGGTAATAAAGTTGATGTTGGTCCAATAGTCGGGGTTCATGTGGCCGAAGACTGCTTTGTCGATTACCGCGCCGATATTGGTGGTCTTGGACAGGAAGGGCCCTTCCGTGCCCGGGAAGGCCGCAAACAGCGCCCAGTGTCCGATCAGGAGAGCCGCCGCTATCGCAGCTTGCCAGCGGAACTCGAGCTGCATGATGAGATAGCACAGAAAGTAGGTAAGCCCGATCTGCGCCAGAACATTGATTAGCTGGAAGTGCAATCTGCCGGCCGAGATCGACATGAGAATCTGGCTCATCAGGATCAGCCGGAAACTGCGCGCTGCGGTGTGACGCAAGAGTTCGCGGTCGCCGGCGCCTTGCGCGCGCCGCATCGCGATGGCGAAAGGCATCGCCACTCCCACCATGAACATGAACGCGGGCTGGATCAGATCCCAGAACGCGATCCACTCCCAAGGCCGATGATCGAACTGCTCGGCGATCCAGGTGAACCCGGGCCTGTTTCGGGCCAGGGCTTCAAGACCGAAGCCGCCGGAGACAAGCACGAACATGATGAACCCGCGGTAGGCGTCCAGCGCGAGGTAGCGTTTGGTTTCGGCCGGTGGTCCGGCTGGATCTTTCGCAGACTCGATTGCCGTTGTGGTTAGGGTAGCCATGCTTTTCCCATTGTAGCCGCGCAGCCGCGCGGCCGCGGCGCTCCACCTGGAAGTTGAACTTCACCGAGAGCCAGGCCGACCTGCTTTGTGGGATCGGTTACGCCGCCAGGGGCTATGCCCGGCGGGACCTCAATGACGTATTTGACGATGGTCTTTCCGGTTTCATCCTTGAGCTCGAGCTCTTGCGCGGCGCGGAGCGTCGCCGGCAGCGAACCTGCCACCAGGAAAAGGCCGGCGATCCAGCGGTGCATTTGGAGTGATGTTGGTTTCATCGCGCCCTCGCTCCGGCGGCTAATTATTGCGGAAATTCGCCGCCTTCGCCGCCCATGGTCCGAAATAGATCTGCGCCTTCGGCTTGGCCGCCCGCAGCGCAGCCAGGCCTTTTTCCGTGACTGAGGTCCCCTTGAGGTCCACCTCACGCAGGTTAGGCAATGCGATCAACGCGCCGATGGCCCGGTCGTCTACCCGGGCACAGCCTTGCAGCTTCAGCTTTTCCAGTTTCGGAAGCGCCTTCAACTTTTCCAGCCAGCGGACCGAGACGTCCGTCATGCTGACGGTGGCAAATCGGGCACCCTCGATACCGATACCTTTCGACGTGCAGCCGAAGCGCAACTCTCGCAGTTCTTTGAGCGTGAGCACCGCGTCCAGCCCCACGTCCGAGATGCTGACGGTCCAGACATTGGAGTCGGTTCCCTGCCTCCCGCTGAGATCCAGATAAGTGAGCCCGGGAATCTGCCGGAGCGCCTGCAACCCGGCATCGCCCAACTCATTGCCGCCCATGGTCAGTTCCTTCAGGTTGGGGAGCGAGACCAGCCTTTCCATACCGACGTCGGTAATCATCGCCGATCCGACATTGATGGATTCCAGCGTGGCGATGCCGGAGATGTGCTCGAGCGTAGTGTCGCTGATCTTGGTGCCATGCAAGTTCAGGCGCTTCAACTTCTTCCAGTCCTTGATGGCGGCCAGGCCTTCGTCGGTCACGTATTCGGCGAAGTAGAGGTTCAAATCGACGATGCCGGCCGCGTTCTTCAGCTCCTGCATGCCTTGATCCGTAATCCTGGTGAGGGACAGATCGAGGGATCTCAGAGACGGCAATTGAAGCAGCTTGCGGAGATCCGTGTCGGCGACCCAACTGGCGCGCAAGTCGACGCCGGTAATCCGGCCGGCTGCGTCCCGGATCACGGAGCCGCCGGCATCCTCGATCCACTTCGCATCGCCACCCGGCCGTATGTCGGCTGCCGGCGCAGGCGCGCCGGACCACAACAGGCAGGCAAGCAGGGCCTGCAAACTGGCGATCGGGTGGCTTCTCATCTTCACTTGCTCCTTCGATTCGGCAGCGCCGAGTCGCGGTCGAAAACGATCTCACAAGAGGGCAGGCCACTCTTGATTTCCTGCCACCCTTTTTCCGTCACCAGCGTGTGGTACAGGTTCAGCGCTTTCAGGCCGGCCATCGATTTCAGGATCTCGGCGCCGTTATCTGTAACGCCGGTCGAATCCAGGCTGAGTTCTTTAAGCCGGGGCAGGCTCCGCAGAGCTTCCAGGCCCTTATCGTCCACTGCGGTGTAATCGAGCTTGACCACCGCCAGATTCTTGAGGGCGCCCAAAGCCTCTGTGCCGGCGTTGCCTGTGCGGGTGCGGAACATCTCAATCCGCTCCAGGTTTTGCAGCGGCTTGAGCGAAAGCAATCCTTTATCGGTGAAGCGGGCATGATTCAGATAGAGTTCCCGAAGGTTCGTCAGCGAGGCAATCTGGGCCAGCCCGGCATCGGCAACGTCGGTGCCCGACAAGTCCAGTACCTGAAGTTTACCGAGGACTGCAAGTTGCTTGACGCCATTGTCGGTGATATCGGTGAAACTCAGCCGCAGACGTTCGAGCCCCGGGAGTTTACCGATTTCCGACAAGACTTCGTCATCCACGCGGGCGCCGCTAAGATCCAGTTCCCGCAGACCCTTCAGACTGCTCAGACGCGCCACCCGCCGGCCTTCCACCAACGTTCCGGCGAGCCGGAGAACCTGCAATTGGCTCAATCCGGCAAGCTTTGCGATGCCTGCGTCCGAGACCGTGGTTTGATTGAGATTGAGTTCCTTGAGTCCTGTGAGCCGCTCTAGCGACCGAACGCCAAGGTCGCCGACCTGTGTGACCTCCAGATTCAGTTTTTCAAGACCGGTCAGCTCCGAGAGACGCGACAATTGCGCGTCGCTCACGGAGGTGGAAGACAGGTCGATGGCCTTCAACCGTTCGCCAGCCAAATCGGCGCTGCCACCCATCGCCTTCACCCAGGCGGCGATTGCCTGGCCGGTATCGGCGGCTGGAGCAGCCGATCCCGCGGTTTTGGGCCGCACCGCCGACGAACCGGCGAACTGCACCTTGGCATTCGGCAGGGCCGCCCGCAAGGCTTCGATTCCGTTGGCAGTCGCCCGGCTGTAACGCAGGTCGATATCGGTGAGCTCCTTCAATGCCTGCAGGCGCGCCACGCCCGAGTTCGTGATGCGCGTGCGGTAGAGATTCACAACCTGCAGATGTTCCATCCCGGCTAACACATCCATGCTGGCGTCGGTGGCCTGAGCTCCCAGCAGGTTCAGCTTTCGCATAGCCTTCAGATTGCGCAGGGACTCAATCCCTTTTTCGGTCACCCTGGTTCCGGAAAGATCCAGCTCTTCGAGTTTAGTCAAGCCGCTCAGATGCTTCAGCCCCTCGTCGGTAACCATGGTGTCGCGCAGCATCAGCCGTCGCAGTTCCTTCAATCCGGCAAGCCCTGCAAGGCCGGTGTCCGTAAACGGGCTATAGTTCAGATCCAGACTGCGGAGTTTCGTCAGCGGCGCCAGGCTGAGATTGGAGATGCGGCACTGCGCGCAACGGAAATCTTTCAATTCGGTCAACCCGAGCAGGTAGCGGATCCCCGCGTCCCGAATATTGATCTGCGCGTTGAAGTGCCAGCCGATATACAACTTCTCAAGATTCTTGAGCCCGGCCAGAGCTTTGAATACCTGGTTGCCGTCCTCGTTGCCTCCTCCGGGATTCCAGACCGGACCGGGAAGGTAAAGCTCCCGTAATGAAACTATGCCGCCGAGCTTCTCCAGCTCGGTAGGAACCATGACGGCGCCGGTCAGGTCAACGCCGACGATTCGGCACGCGCCGGCGGGCAGTTGCGCCACGTCGTTCACCGGCTGGCGAGCGCCTTCGAGACTCACGCGGCCCTCCCACCGGATCACCCATTCCGCCATTTCGCAGTCCGAAGCCGCGTGCGCTAGAATCGACGCAAGGCAAAACGCAAAGATAGTCCGGGACATCACGTCAGTTTGACCTAAGACGGCCGCGAAAGCGAAACCAACTCCGCCGCGTCGCGAGGGTAGTATATCACCGCCGGAATCAAAAGAAGCTTCATTTGCAATTCGCTCTCGCAAGGTCAGCCGCTCGTGCGGGCCGTCAGATCAACAACGCGCCAAGCTTCTTTGTCGCCGTGGGAAACTTGCCCAGCCCGGCCTGCAATACCTCGTCGGCCAGCGTCAGGTACACGTCGCCCACCGTGCCGGTGATCCGGGTGTGTCTCCCCTTCGCCAGCCGGCCAAGGCCGCCGGCAAGGATCATTGCCAGGCCGCTGTTCTTGTGCGGATTGGCTTCGGCATGCTCGTGCACGTATGCCAGGCAGCAGTGATCGAAGAGCGTGCCATCGCCCTCCGGGACCGACTTCAGTTTGGCAACCAGATACGCAAACTCCTCAACGTGCCACCTGCAAATGTCCCGCAAAACGCGCTGGCCTTCCACTCCGTCGGCTCCCGGCGCTTTTCCATCGGCGTGCGTGTAGTCGTGGTGCCTTGCCGACGTATAACCGAGCCACGGGAACCTCGACAGTCCCTGGCACTTGGTCAACATATAAGAGGCCACCCGCGTCTGCCGGGTGGCCAGCGCCTGTACCAACAGATCGCTCTGCAGTTTGGCGATGCGCGGCCAGTCTTTCATATCGCCTTCGAAATCCGGAGGATCGATGCGCCGGTATTCGGGAGGCAGGCCCGCAATTGAGCGCTCCAGGTCGCGAATGCCGGATAGATGCTCGTCCACGCGAGCCTGGTCGTCGGTAGGCAGCTTCTTCTTCAGAGCCGCGGCGTCCTGCCGGATCGCGTCCAGAATGCTCCGCTTGCGGTTCACCCATCCTTCCTCGCGCGTGCCGAACAGGCGGTCGAAGAGCCGGTGCGGGATCATCTCCGGCGGCAAGGCGCGCTCGAACCCGGACCAGCTCATATTCCGCTGCATGCTCAAGCCGAACGACTCCTGCGAGACGCCGATCTGCAGCGAACGGAACCGCGAGTCGTCGCCGATCTTCATGGCGATCATCTGGTCGATCGACGGACCCTTCGGCCCCCGCCCGGTATGGTGAGTGCCGGTCATCAGGCCGGACATGGAGTTGGTGTGACCGTTGCCCATTCCGCCCGCGGCCGCGTTGTCCACGCCGCTCAGGACGTGGAAGTCGGCCCGGAACGCCGCCAGTGGCGAGAGGCATGGCGTCATGCGGTAGTCGGCGCCTTCCTCCGAGGGAATCCAGTACCGCTCCGGAATGCCGTTGCCGTTGAACCACAGCACGAAACGGCTCTCGATGGCCTTTTCGAGCACTCCGCCGGGAGGCGCTGCGGCGTACGCAGTGCCCAGCGAATTGAACATCGAGACCAGCGGCGGCAGCCCCACCAGAATCGGCGCCCCGGAGGCCGTCAGCCCCTTCAACAGAGACCGGCGGGAAAGTCTAACGCGCTTGGTGATCACTTGCGACATGAACGCTGCCTTCCATGTTTGGAATTATCTTAAACGTTTGGAATTATCTAAAACGCCGGAAATTCCCTCAAACGTGCTAATGACACTATAAGCTCTTTGAAGCGAAACTGCGAGCTGCGAAAATCTTCCAGCAGCTTGCGGATCGCGGGACGGTCCGCGGGCGTTTCCATCCGGCCCAAAGTGTACCGGAAATACTGCTTCACCATGCATTCCTGGCATTGCGCGCTCTTCGCCATCACCGCGCCCAGTTCCGCCGGCGAGGAGAACTGCGAATCGGGAATGCCGGCTATGAATCCCGTGGCGTCGATGTCGAGGTCCATCGTCTTGCGTGGCCCGCGGCGGCCTTCTCCGCGGTTGGCGGTGAAGTCCAGCGTGAACTTATCGCGCTTCGCCCCAACTGCGTCGAATTTTTCGAGACCGAAGCCGATCGGGTCAATCAGCTTGTGACAGGTGGCGCAACTGGGGTTGGTAGCGTGTTCGGACATCCGATCCCGATTGGTCTGCGGCTTGGCTTCGGTAACCGGCGGCAGGTTGGTGTTTACGCCGGCCGGCGGATCGGGCACATGCTGGCAGAGAAACTGCTCGCGGACGAATAGTCCACGCGCGGTGGGGGACGAGTCTTCCGGCTTGGCGGTGAGGGCCAGAAAGAGCGCCTGACCCAGTATCCCGGCCCGATCCGAGCCTGCCGGGAATGCCACCCGGTCGAACTCTTTAGCCGGCGCCGGAACTTTGTAAATCGGCGCCAGTTCAACATCCACAAAACCGTAGTTGGCCGTGAACAGATCCATGAAGTTGCGGTCGTTCCAGACCAGGTCGCTCACAAACGCGAGAGCCTCTTCGGTCATGGCAACGGCGGTCTCGCGCTTAAACTGCGGGAACTTGCGGCGGTCCTTGTTGGCGGTCAGGATGCGGTCGAAGCGCAGCCACTGGCCGGCGAATTCGCCCAGGGCCTCGCGAGCGCGAGAATCGTCGAGCATGCGCCGCGCGGTTCTTTCGACGTCCTGGGGCGTGGCGAGTTCGCCCCTCGCCGCGGCTGCCAACAACGCCGCGTCCGGCATGCTGTCCCAGATGGAATACGAGAGCCGGCTTGCAGTCACGTATGGCTTCCACTTCGGATCGGAAGTTTCGTCGAGCCAGAAGAGAAAATTCGAGGATTGCAGCATCGCCTCGATCGCAAGCTGCGCGCCCTTCAGAAAATCCGTCTCACGGCTCATGAGCGTTTCGTACCGCGTCTGCTCGTCAGTATCGAGCGGTCGCCGGAACGCTTTGAGTCCAAATTCGCGCACGAACCGCGTGCGGCAGGCGGCCGACGGTTTGCACGGGATCAACCCGTGAGTGTCGCCGCCCCGGAACGCGTTTCGAGCCAACTTCTCGGCGGCGGCGCTATACGCCTCAATCAGCAGCGGCGAAAGACTCTGGCTCTGCGATTGGTTTCGGAAGCCGTTAACGAAGTCCTCAGGCGGGAATTGATCCGCAGGCTTGGTCTGGTCGCCGAGCAAGTCGCGAACCGTGTGATTGAACTGGCTGTGCGTCAGCCGCCTCAAATCCGTCCGCGGCGGCGCTTGCCCCGCGCCCGAAGCCTCTTCCTCGCGATACTTCAAAGCGCGGGCCAAGTCCTCGCCTGAAAGTTGCGACAAGCTCTGTATCCACGCCTTCAGGACGACTTCGTCCTGACTCCCCGGCTTGATCCTTTCCCCGCCCGCGTGCGGCGTCCGGTTGGTCGGTTTGTTGAACAACAAGGAGCGGTCCGGCCGCTCGCGGTCGACCAGCACAACCAACGACCTTCCGAATGCCGCAATCCGCCCGGCCGCCGCGTCGGGTTCGGGAAAGTGGAGGCGCGTGCCCGACGCCACGCCGTCCGGGTTGTGGCAGGAACGGCAGGCGGCCCTCTCCATGATCTGGTAGAGGCCCGAGCTGAAAGCAGCTTCCTGGGCACACAACGAATGCAAGAAAACCGCCAGCAATGCAAGACGAATGATCAATCAGCCCTCGCCGTCTTCATCAATGTTAAGCATGTTTGGCGCGTCGCGCAAGCGGCGGGTACAATTGTCCGGTGTACTCAGACCGAACCCTCTCAGGCCCCCCGAGCGCCATGGCGACAGCCGGCGGCGAAAGTGCGGCAGCACCTTGCGGCGATCCTCACTTAGGCACGATCGCAACCGCTTCAACTTCGAGCAGCATGCCCGTGCCGAGGCCGGCCTGCACCAGCGTGGACGCGGGCGGGCGTTCCATATCGAGGTACTCGGAGCGCACGCGCCGCAATTCTGCGGTGTTGCCCATGTCTGTGACGAAATAGTTGATCTTCACGATGTCCTTGAAGCTTGCTCCGGCCAGCGCGAGACATCGCTTCAGGCTCTCGAACGTGTTGCGGGTCTGGGTGTAGAAGTCGGGCGGCATCTTTCCGTCGTCCGCGGCACCGCCTTGGCCGGAGATGTAGATCATCATCCCGGGAGGAGATGTCACCACATGCGTGTAACCCGGCGGCTTTTTGCCGCTGGCATTCAGAAACTGTTTGGCCGATTTCTTCGGAGGCAGAGCTAACAAGCCGAACATCAGCCCGGCCGCAAGCCCTCCGGCTATGCTCCAGAGTGTCGTTTTCCTCACGTAAGAAGAATACTACGGTCCGGCGCTGTAGAATACTCAACAATACACACAATCTAAATTCCCAGGGAATCGCCACCGATCTCGGGCTGAGGAAGCAGTTCAAGATTCGGGAAAGCATGCGTTTTCAGGTGCGGATGGAGGTTTGCGATCACCGTTCATTGCGCGCCCAGTTCCGCCAGTCCCTTCTTCCCCATCACGCTGTCCGGATGGCGGACCAGCAACTGTTGCAAAACGTAACGGGCTTTCACCCGGTCGCCCACGGCCACGTATACTCGCGCCAGATTGAAATAAAGCAGTTCCTCGTCCGGGGCTACCTCGATACCATAGCGGAACGCCGCGATGGCGTCTTGTGGCTTTTGCGTCTGCATATAGAGCACGCCAAGGTTGTTGATGGCTCCGGTATGATCGCGCGCGGCAGCAATGGCGTCCTGGAAAGATTTTCGAGCTTCTTCAGTCCTGTTCTGCCCGGAGAGCAGCAGTCCGAGTTGGTTCGATGCCTCGGCATTCTTGGGCTCGATTTCCAGCGCGCGACGCAGCATCTGCTCGGCGATTGATGCATGCCCCAGCTTACCGTGGGCGCGTCCGGCGCTCAGCAGAGCGAAGGCTGAGTCCGGAAGAATCGTCAGAGCTTTTTCAAAATCTTGCAATCCTGCGGCATAGTCTTCGAGCGCTGTCTCCAGGCTTCCCAGGTTGATCCAGCCGTCAGCCGAGCCGGGGCTCAGTTTAACGGCTCGCTCCAGGTGTTCACGAGCGGGCACATAACGCCCCGCTTCCAAATGAATGTGCCCCACCGCCAGATGCGCCTTGCTGTTATTCGGAGCGTTGCGCAGCGCTTCCTCCATATAAAGTAACGCCTGCCGCGGATAGCCCGCCCAATAGAAGGCGGCGCCCAGCCGAAAGTAGTTGCGGTGCGGTGGAGCGTAATATGTTCCGGGGAACGGTAACGCCAGACGGATGCGGTCTTTGTCCTGCATCATCGCCAGATCCGCGCGCAACGTGCCTGGCTCCGGGATTCCTTCATAGACTTTGTGCGCCATCCCACGGCCGTCCACCAGCAGGAGCAACGGCAAAGTGAGGTCGACCCGATAGTCGAAAAGGTACATCCGGAACAACGCATACCAGGCGCTCAGATCCGATGAGCCGCCGCCGAGATCTACCATCTGAAAGGGCAGTCCCGGTGGCGCCAGGGGCCTCTGCCCGGAGAACAGGCAAAGAAATCCCCGGCCCTTCGGTGGTTCGGGAAGTGGCACCGGCTCAAGCAGCCATGCCGGTTCAAAATGCGTGCGATTGTCCCCTGTGATCGTGGCGCGGGCGGTTGTCAAAGCCTTCCGCGGCAAGAACGCTACGCGCTTCAGTTCGTCCGATCCCTCTACCACCCGATAGCGAAACCCGGCTGCAAGATTCTCGAATTCCTGCGTCAGCCCCGACGGCCACAGAATGCGGACTTTTCCAGTGGTTGAGGCGTCTCCCAATCCGAAGTACAAACGTTTGGTGTGCTGCGAAATATAGCCGGAGCCTGCCTGCAGGATCCTTGCGGTGCGTCTACCGGAATGCTCCACCTCCACGCGCGCCCCGATTCCGTCACGATTCGACCGCGTTCCCTGCAGGTCCAGGGCAATGGAATGCCGGCTCTGACCCCAATCGTTCTGAAACGCCCGCACCTGCGGCCCCAAGCGGCTCTTCAGCAGCAAATCCAGGCTTCCGTCGCCGTCCAGATCCGTCACCGCGAAAGCTCGGCTGTCTTCCGCAAAATCGAGGCCAGAGACTCCGGAAAAATCATAGAAATGCCCCAGGCGCCGGGCGTACAGCACATTGGGCTCGCGGCCGTTCCAACTATAATCTCCACGAATGAGCTGATTCAAGGCATTCCATCCGCTTTCGTATGCGGGTGCGGCGATATTCCTCGTTGGAGAACGGGAAACCACTTGCCGCCAGAAGAAGCTCTCTAAGTCGTGCGTTGAAGAATTCGTTAGCATTCCGCAAGTAATATATATCTCCGGCGTTCCGTCGTTATCGAAATCGATTCCGTCCGACGCCCACGCCCAGCGTCCCATCTCCACACCTTCCGCGGCTTCCGTCGATTCAAAGGCGCCGTCACCCCGGTTGTGAAAGAGCGAATTGCCTTTGCTGTGCCGCCGATAAGCATTCCGCAACACCTCATCCGGCGCCGCTGCGAACGCCTTATCCTCTACCACGCGCTGGCCGGACGCAGTCCACATGTTGCCGACGTAAAGGTCCTGGCGCCCGTCCCCGTCATAGTCGAACCAGGTGGCGCTCATTCCGGGCCCCACGTCCGCCACCCCCGCCGCGGCCCCAATATCGTGAAACCGGCCGCGCGCATTCTTGTATAGATTGTTGCGCCCAAAATCGTTCGCCACATAAAGATCCGGCCAGCCGTCGCCATCGAAATCGCACCATGCCGGTGCAAAACTGTAGCGATTGTTGTTCTCATTCATTCCAACACGGGCAGTGACATCCTCAAAAAAGCCTCCTCCCTCCCCCGTCAGCTCGTTATGGAACAGAAAATTGGGAGGTCCATTCTGGGAATCATGGTATGGAACGGGATACCGGTACTGGTCTTCGCTTTGAAAATAAATGTACGTGCAGAGGTAAAGATCCACGCGGCCATCAAGGTCATAATCGGCGGCGGCCATGCCGGTGAAGGTTCCCTGCGGTGGCGATGTGAATCGAAACGCGTCGGGCTTATGGAGAAACGGCAGGTTGCCCTGGTTGAGAAACAGCAGCGGAGCGTCTTTGGTGAGCACCACCAAATCCTGCCGTCCGGTGTTTCGGAAGTCGACGAACAGCGCACTAGCGGTGTCGTCCAGCACCCCCACGCCGGCCTGCTCCGTGATGTCTTCCATGGTTCCGCCCCGGTTCTTATACAGGCGATTCGGCAATCCGCCCGGCTGGCAGACATAAACTTCGTCCCATCCATCTCCGTCGATGTCGCCGACGGCAATGCCGTTATTCCCGTAGACATCGATTCCGCAGGCGGAATCGAGTCGCGCCCGCCAGAAGGGCACGCCGCGGCGCATCTGGAGTTGAAAAGACTCTGCGTCTCCGAAGACCTGCGAAGTCACGTCCTGAAACAACACCCGCGGGGAGCTGACCAGGGTCTCCTCGATCGGCTCAAAACGCAACAACCGGCCGTCCAACCAGATCTGCTTCCAGAAGCCAACACGATACCGGAGCCCGTCCGGCCCTGAGCTCGCGACTTCGTAGCGGACGCGCTCCTTCGGCAGGACAAAAAAGCGCGCGCTGCGAATCTGCCCCAGTGAATCCAGCCATTTCTTCAGCCCTTGCTCGAAATCCCGGTCCAGTGGATCGAACTCCGCCAGCGCCACGCCCTCCACCACCGCCCGATACCGCACGGGCAACGGCGTGGCTCCCTCAAAGTTGTTGCCCAGGGGCAACGTGCGGATTTCGAACATCGCATCCAGATGAGCCGCGATCTGAGATGCTTGCTTCTCGCCGGCAAACTCGTCGTGGCCGGACTCAATGAATTCGAACAGGGATTCATAGGGAAGGGGCTTGCGAAAGCGAACTGGAAACGGTTCCGCGAAAGCGCTCTTCGGGAGGACCCAGCTAAGGCCGGCGGCCGCGGAGGTTTCGAAGAATCGGCGGCGGGTCGGCATGCAGCTCACTGCAGTTGCCCCACCTGGAGGACCCGCATCGCTAGAAGAGAAGCTTCAAGGCAAATTGAATCTGTCTGGAAGTTCCCGCACCAGTCAATTCTCCCGGATTGGAGCCGTCATAGGTAGTGCTGGGGCCCCGGAAGTTAGGGTGATTGATGAGGTTGAAGAACTCAGTGCGGAACTGGACCCTGGCGCGGTCGGTGACCGGGAAGTTCTTGAAGATCGAAAAATCGATACCGACGTTCCCGGGGCCGCTGATCGTATTGCGACCGACATTGCCGAATTGTCCGGACACAGGGTTTGTGAACGCAGCCGGGTTAAACCACTGCTGCCGGCTACGCCCGCCTGCCGGTTCGTCGGAAACACCCAGAACGGAGTTGGGACGCGCATCCCCGCCGGTGTTGGAAAAATCCGTCTGGGCATGGATCGTGAAGGGCGTACCGGTAGTGAACGAGTGGATGCCCACAAGCTGCCAGCCGTTGGCCAGAAGCTTCGCGGCTCCCTTCAGATGTTCTCCAAAAGGCACCTCGTACGTGTAGCTGACCACAAATCTGTGCGTCTGATCGTAGTCGGAACGCCCCTTTTCCTGGCGATAGTTGTACTCGCTTCGAACGCTGGTACTGTTGTCGAAACCCAGTGAAGCCTGCGACTGCTCATCAAGCGACTTGCCGTAAGTGTATGCCCCGAGGAAGCTCAGATGGTTTGAGAACCGCTTCTCGACCTTGGTTTGCAACGAGTGATAGGTGGAACTGCCGCAGGAGCACCAGTATGTCAAGTCGCCGCCCAGAAAAGGCCGCGGCCGCCTGGGGTCCACATCGGCGTTAGGGTCGGCCGTTGGCAGAGCTTGATTCGCGTTCCGGAATTCATATAGCTTCTTGCCCGCCGAACCGGCATAAGAAATCTCCCACACTGTGTTGAATCCAAGTTCCTGCTGTATGCCGAAGTTCCAGTGTTGGACGTATGGATTGCGGAAGGCCGGATCCAGAGAGAACAGCGACGGCGAGGCGGGATTGCTAAAGGCGTTCAAAGGCAGGCCTCGCGAGAGTTGATTCACACTGGGGTTGGGTGTTGAGAAGTTCACCGCCGCGAAGTTGGATTGAACATAGAACGGGGGATTGTTACCTGGATTCGGGATGCTCAGCGGCCCGGCTTCATAGGATGAATAAAAGATCCCGTAGCCGGAGCGAATTACCGTCTTATTGGTCAACTTGAAGGCGAAGCCGACTCGGGGAGCCCAGTTGTTACGGTCCTGCGGAACCAATTGCCTGGGGGCGTTACGATTGATAGGAATCTGGGGGAAGAAGTTGGGGGGTAAAGCGTCGGTCCGTCCATTGGCAATGTCCAGGGCTCCAGTGGCGATATTGTAGTTCGCCTCGGCATCCCGCCGCTCTTTCGGCTCGGAGATAAACTCGTAACGCACTCCGAGGTTAAACGTTAATCTGTTATTGACTTTGAAATCGTCCTGGACGTAGAAGAAGTAGCCCGGCTGCTGGAAAGTATCGTTGATGAACGAAGCGATCGACGCGTTGGAAGGTATACCCAGGGCAAAATCGGCGAAGCCAAAGCCGCTGCCGCCGCGATTGTTCGCATCGCGGGTGGAGTTCCCGTTGAACGAAAAACTGCCGCGCGGAGTGGGCGGTTGAAGAATGCTGAAGTTCACGATCGGCTTCCACTCGGCGCCCAACTTGATCGTGTGCCGGCCTTTGATCAAACTCACGTTTTCGATGAAGTGGAAGACATTCTGAAACTCGCGGGTCGGCTGAAAGGTGGCGCTCCCAAACGTGCTCACGCCGCTGACGCTGAAGCGCGGCAGGCCGCCGTTATTGGAAGTGAAGGGAATGCCTGGAATGCCGACCTGGGACGACAGGTTATCGTTGGCGTTGAATTGCAGCCGCTCCGTCCGCAGGCGGGTGTAACCCGCGCGGAATTCATTGATCACGCGCGGAGAAAAAATGTGGGTCTCGCTGAACATCGCCTGCCGCGTGTTGTTGGTCCAATCCCCCGAAGAGAATGCCGCCCCCGAAAGTGGAGGCGGGATCGCCGCCGGGGGCGTCAGGTTCTGGTCCGCCATGCTGAAGCGGGCAAAAAGGCTGTCTTTAATGGAGATTTTGTGGTCGATCCGCACGTCACCCTGATCGGTGGTATCCGGCTCCACGGGATTGCTCAGGTAGTTGTTGGCGACGCCGGTTTTCGAAACCGATCCAGGCACATTGGGCGCGGGCATGAATGCAATCAGCTTGAGAGAAGCCGCATCGAATCGCTGAAGCGGGATCTGATTGTTGGGAAACGGCT
>Ga0080027_10000623_pt1 | contig 15080 bp, 6 predicted proteins | sample OrgsoiDNA2013046_FD_70962 | JGI IMG/M metagenome (GOLD analysis project Ga0080027, IMG submission 70962) | Permafrost soil microbial communities from the Arctic, to analyse light accelerated degradation of dissolved organic matter (DOM) -... | ecosystem: Environmental > Terrestrial > Soil >... | reverse complement strand
CTCAGAAGAACGCTATCAGACCCGCTCCACCATCCTCACTTCCCAACTCCCCGTGGCCAAGTGGCACGAGCAGATCGGCGATCCCACGCTGGCCGATGGCATCCTCGACCGTCTCGTACACAACGCTCATCGCATCGAACTGCACGGCGAATCCATGCGCAAAACCAAAACCGTCAAAGCCGATAAACCCCAAACTCCATCGCAACCCTGAAGATAACTTCTGGCGCTTACTCTCTGCCTTGGTTCACTAAATGACTGATGCAGGGCAGGGGCTCAATCGCCGCCCCTGCCCCGCACCCCATCCCAGCTCTCACTGGCTCCGGCCTCCGCTTCGCTTCGGACCAGTTTCTCTTGACCATTCCGATCACTTCCTCCACAATCATCTCGCCAGCGTCGCTGCGCTCCGATCCCCCTGATCGGAATCCCAGGAACTCTGATCGCCTTCCCTCCGGATTGCTGATCGCTTTAGCAGGAATACGCACCGGGCGAACTATGGATCTCATTCCGCAGCAAATCGTCGTGTTGAATCCGGAGGGGGGAACCAATTTGAGCGAACCGTGTCTCCATTTGTACACTGGGCTGTCTCTCGAACAAGTGCGGGCCGATGAGTTTCGCGATTCGCGTATTCCATGCGGTGACCAGGACAAGCGCCGCAGGACACGTGGAGTCTATCGCAATTTTCCTGACTGTTCTACTTAACCAAGATATCGTGAATATCGTCGAGTGTGCGCAAGCGCCACACACGAGCAGTTAGATCATAACTAGCAGTAAGAATGCGTTGGCCGTCTGGAGAAAAGACCGCATCACTAACTATTTCAGTGTGCCCCTGGAGCGTGGTCACTAGGCGGCCGTCGCCGGAATTCCAGACGCGCGCTGTGCCGTCTGCACTGGACGTGATGATGTGCTGTCCGTTAGGTGAAAAGTCCGCATTCGTAAGCATGGAAACGTGACCAGCGAGCGTTTTCAGTAAGGCATAGCTGTTGCCATTCCACACCTTGGCCGTCTTGTCCCAGCTAGCAGTGAGGATGAGCTGCCCATTCGGAGAGAAGCGTGCTTCCCAGATGCGGTCGCTGTGCCCACTCAGGATTGCCAACAATCGGCCTTCGGAGCTGTCCCACACACGGGCTGTACCGTCCCAGCTGAAGGTAATGATTCGCTTGCCATCTGGCGAGAATCGTGCCCCGCGAAGTTTATCGGTGTGGCCCTCAAGGGTGGCCAATAACCGGCCATCCGCGCTGTTCCACACCCGGGCAGTATGGTCCCAACTGGCGGTTACAATAAGCCGGCTGTCGGGGGAGAATTGTGCACGGCAGACTAAGTCATTATGACCGCGCAAGACCGCGAGAAGACGACCGTCAACTCCGTTCCATATGCGCGCGGTATGATCGCCGCTGGCCGTTACGATCCTTTGGCCATCGGGCGAGAACTGCGCTCTATAAACTTGATCCGCATGCCCCGTGAGCGTCGCCAGCAATCTGCCATCTGTGCTGTTCCATATACGCGCCGTTTTGTCTCCACTTGCTGTGACAATGCGTTGGCCGTTCGGAGCATAGGTGGCCTCGTAGACAAAGTCTGAATGGCCATGGAGAGTTGCCAGCAATCTGCCGTCAATGATGCTCCAGATTCGAGCGGTACTATCAGCGCTGGCAGTGACCGTATGGAGGCCGTCGGGAGAGAATCTCGCGCCAACGACCACCCCTCTATGGCCTCGAAATATTTCAGTGCTGTCTCCGATCGTCGAAATGTTCCATACCCGGGCCGTGCTATCGCCGAGTGTAGCGACAACAAGACGGCCGTCCGGAGAGAATGCTGAATCCCAGGGCAATGCTGCGCGAGGTCCTCGATCTTTGAGTACTGGTCTCTGAACAGCATCCAGAGTTGCCAGAAGTTGGCCGTCAACGCTGTTCCACACTCGAGCCGTCGCATCGCTCCCATCGGTCAGGATGAGACAACCATCCGAAGAAAAAGCTATGTGGGTAATTGTGCCGGTGTGGCCGACGAGAGTCGCAAGCAACTGTCCATCCGTGGCATTCCACACCCGCGCTATTTGATCGAGGCCCCCAGTTGCGATACGACGGCCGTCAGGAGAAAATCTGGCCATATATATTCCAGCATGGCGGAGCGTGACAAGCAGACGCCCGTCGGTGCTGTCCCACACGCGTGCTGCGCCGTCGCCACTGGCCGTGAGGACGCGACGACTGTCCGGAGAAAACTCTGCATAGGCGACTGAACCCGTATGCCTGAGTGTGGCCAACAGGGTGTAATCGGCGCCGTTCCACAGGCGCGCTGTATTGTCCCAGCTCGTAGTAACGATGCGCCGGCCGTTTGCTGAGAATTGTGTAATTGCAACCATGTCAGTATGGCCTTGGAGGGTAGCGAGCAGGCGGCCGTCTGACGCGTTCCAGACCTTGACAGTATGGTCCGAACTGGAGGTGAGTATTCGTTCGCTGTCTGGAGAGAAGGCCGGAGCCCACACCGCGTCGGTATGCCCGCGCAGGATTGCCAACAGGTGGCCGTCGACAGCGCTCCACACGCGTGCGGTGTGATCGAGGCTAGTCGTAACAACACGTTGGCCGTCCGGGGAAAATATTGCAACAATCACCTTACCTGTGTGCCCTGTAAGAGTAGCTATGAGTTTCCCATCCGCGCTCGACCAGAGTCTAGCCGTTTGATCATCGCTGGCAGTAAGTATCAGTTGGCCGTCGGGCGAGAAAGTGACTTTCTCCACTGCGTCATCGTGATTTAAGGTAGCGACCAGTTGCGGAAACGTCTTGACGATTGCAGCACGCGCGTCGTCAGTTCTGGCGGTCCGCCAACTACGCAGCGCAAAATTCATCGCTTGGCCGTGATCCCGGTCGCGCATCTCCACCGCGTGCCATGCTAGGGTGCGCGAGTTCTCGATTAACTGAGCCCTGTACGTGTACCAGACTACTCCCGCTATTGCCAGTAAAAGCGCAGCCAGCACATAGGAAAACCAGCGCGCGCTTATCGCAGCCTTCTTCTGTACCGCCAACTCCTTCCGTTCGGCCTCATCTCGCGCCGCGATGCCAGCTTCCACGAAGTCACGCAATAGAGGTACTGCACCAGGAGTTCGGGCCAGCCATTCTTCGCCTTGTGCCAGCCGCGCTCCCCGCAGCAATGCCCCAGCGTCCTCATTGAGATCCTCCCACTCCTTTGCTGCCTGAAACAATCGCCTTTGCAGCACCAGTTCCTCACGGTTGTGATTCAGCCAATCTCGCAAGTTGGGCCATTCCCGGATCAGGGTTTCGTGAGATACCTCAACGAAAACCTCCTCGCCTTCCCGCCCCGTAGCGATCAGGCGGCTGGAAGCCAAACGGACAAGTATTTGCTCGACCTCGTCGGCGGCGCCAAGAGAGAGCAGTTCTGTTTTGCGGACGCGGCGGCGCGTGTCTTGCACACTGGCACTCTCCGCCACCTGGACAAGTTCAAGAAAAATACGTTGCACCAGCGGCTTCTGCATCGAAGCCCCGAAGCTTTCATAAACTTCGTCGGCATGCCTGCCCAGCGCTCCCCGCAAACGTCCGATTTCGGAATACGCCCGGGTGGTCAGCGTTCTGCCGATCCCTCCACACTTTTCCCAAAGTTGTCCCAGCGCATGTTCCTGTAGAGCCAGATTCCCCGGCTCATCTCCAGCGTCCTGCAACAACACATCAATGAGCCCAGGTTCGGCCTGGGCAGTGCTTATCTGCAAACGCTTCTCGATGGTTTCGCGCAGTTGATCTTGCGTCATACGCGGCACGTTATACAGATTGGCGGCGAGGCAGCGGCTCAATCCCGGGTGCTCCAGGCAGTAGGAGTAAAAATCCGCACGCAGTGTCAATACCAGGTGCACGGGCACGGCACCATCCCACGTGGCGGCAGCCAACAGGGCTTCGATGTACCTGTGGCGGGTTTCTCGATTCGTAGTGAGAGTGAAAATCTCCTCGAACTGGTCCGCGACCAACAAGACGCGGGTCTGTCCTCCTTCTTCCGTCCCAGGGGGTACTAAAGCGCTGATCGCGTTCCGGAGGGCGTTACAGTCGCCAGGTAGTTTGCTGCGGCAATCCGCGATGAAGTCCGCCTGCTCGCGCAAACTCAAGTCTGGAGCGAACTGGTTCGTAAGCACTTCAGCCAGATAGTCAAAGGGAGACGAGGAAGGACGAAAGAACGCAATACGCCAGGAATCTGCCAAGAAAATCGGCGGTCTGGAGCGACCCCCTTGTAGTGCCGGGATCAAGCCGGCACGAACCAGCGACGACTTTCCACAACCAGAGTTTCCAATTATCGTGAGTACCGGCGAACGGTAAGTGCACTCGCACAGTTCTTCAATCTCCGAGTTACGTCCAAAAAACAGCCACGCATCCTCCGGCTCGAACGCTTGCAGGCTACGGAACGGACTATGTCGGCTCCAGTACTCTGTTTGCGTGGCATTTAGTGCCTTTTCGACAGGACCGTTTCCCCCTGCTGCCCCATCTATCTCCATGACAGGGGCGACGAATCTGTAGCCGCGGCGCGGTATGGTCTGAATGAAGCTATGGCCGTTCTGGTCGTCTCCAAGGACGCGGCGCAGAACATAGATATTTTGCTTCACATTTTGCTCATCTACAAAGCTTTCCGGCCACAGCCCTTGGAGGAGTTCGTCTTTCTCTACCAAACGGTCTCGGTTGTCTATTAGAAATGCCAAAAGATTCAGGCATTTCGGACTTATGTTCACCGGCTGCCCGTGCCGCATCAGGGTCCGGCGGCCTCGATCAATGTAGAACTCCCCAAAACTGTAAACCACTGTCTTCATAACGCACCTGTTGATGGATCTGCAAGTTCACCGAATTATGATCGACACTTATGACTCGCGCAGCAGGACAATCAAGACGAAACTCCTCGCACCGTCACTGCCTGCAAATCCGCTCAAAGCAGCGCACCGCACTTGTTTGAAATCAATAGATCTTACATTCAGCCGCCGTTCTAAACTACGAAGAATTTTCTTATAACTATATTGTCACGTCGCTGACCCATAGACTGGTCGACTCGATGGTTAGTGTGAACGGTTCAGAATAGCCCTCAGAGTGCATTCTTGACCCAAAGACACGGACGTCGCGAACATTCCACTGTGGCCACTAAGCCTCAACCGCCGCAAGGCTGTGAATTCATAATGTTCCGAGGACCTTCAAGAGGTATGGCTGCAAGCCAGAGCCCAGGGGGAAGTCGAGTCAGAACTTGGCTAGTAGGCAGACTAGTGTTCGTTAGTGAACAAACCTGTGCCAGAGCCGAACAGTCCTCCTCTTCCCCTGCCTTCAACCCAGCGGGACAAGTCACATTTTGACCTTTCTAACCGAAATTTGACCGATTCTCTGACGACTTCCACGCGTCGGCTCTGCTAAGGTGCGCCTTCGGTCAGGAACTCTCATTCGGAGATGGGCAAATGAAATTAATCAAGTTGTGGGTTTTGCTGGCGGCGATGATGGCGGTGGGCGTTTCCGGGTTGGGCCAGGTAGCGGTGAATTGCGACGTTGGTTGCGGTGGAACGCCTCCCACCACAGGAAGCGGATCGGTTTCCTTCAGGACCGCTATTAATGCTACTCGCGGCATGGGAAGCGCGAGTCGGCCGAGCACTGTTCCTTTGCCTGGGGTCGGCCAGAAAGTTCCCCGGACTATCCAGGGAAGCCAAAGTTTTACCTACAGAGTTCCCTTGTTCGCGCTGCGCGGCCGAAATGGCCTCGATGTGGATCTCACGCTCTACTACAACAGTTTCATCTGGACGGTAATGGGGAACTCGATTGTTTTGAATGCGGATCACGACAACCCCAGCCCCGGGTTCCGGCTGGATTTTGGTTATATTGAGTTCTCCCCGGATGATGGGAGTGGCGTTCTGGTAGACGCAACGGGCGCAAAACACTCTCTAAGCGCTTCAGCAACCGGCGGTTTTGTAACAAATGATTCAACCTACATCCAGGCCCAAATTCCGAATCCTCCAGGGACAGTGATCTTTGCAACGCTTAACAACGGCTTGATTGTTACCTACAATGCAGCACCGTCCTCCAGCACACTCTTCCGGCCCGCTCAATTCAAAGATACCAATGGAAACATCTTCTCGATTTTTTACCAAGACAACTCCTCGACGCGTCTTTCGGAAATCATCGACGACGTAGGGCGCAAGATCTTTTTCACTTATGACACTGTCACTCCCACGCAACTTAATTCCGTCACTGAGGTTTCCGCAGGCAACGTGGCTCTCAAGACCTATACTTTCAGTTGGGCCCAGAATTATCCCCTGTACATTGCTTTCACTAAAAGCACAGGATCACTGGTGAACGAAAATGGGTCAAATCCCAGCCGTATAAACGTCCTCACGGGTGTCACTAGGCCGGATGGAACTGGAGTGGCATTTAATTACGCAGATTGGGGTCTGGTGAGCCAGGTGTCCGAACTTAGCGGCAATGGGACTACCCGCTATTCGACAAGCTTCAATTGGCCAATCGCAGGAAACGGCGCCTTGTCTGCCAATCCAACCTATACGCAGCAGACCATCTTTGACGGCGTGAATACAGGAGTTTGGAATTACTTTACGCAGAAAAACACCGCCGGCGTGGTGACTAACACCTCGGTGACAGACCCCACTGGCGTTACGAGAGCCACAACATTCTCAGCGGCAGGCGATGGCCTCGATGGTGTGCCTGTCCAGACGTTACTTTGTTCCGCTTCTCCCTGCACGCCAGGATCAACAGGGATCTTGCGTACTACGAATGCGACTTGGGCGCTGGATGCGTCGGGAGAAAATCCCCATCGGACCTCAGTAACGACAATTCTTGACGACGGTACAACCCAGTCGCTGGAGAAGTTCAATGCCTACGATACCCATGGGAACTTGACGGACCGCCAGGAATTTGATTTTGGGTCTGGAGCGCCCGGAGTCCTTCTGCGGAGAACACTGGTCAGCATTGCCGCTCCCGGGAGTAACATCGTCGGCAAGCCATCTCAAATCATCGTGCAAGACGGTACTGGAGCGACAGTCTCACGCACCGATTTCAAATACGACGGAGGAACCGTCAAGGACTATAGCTCAAACTCCGCGGGCCACGACCCAGCGTACACTTCGGCAATTACCGCTCGGGGAAACGCCACCAGCGTGATTCGTTACGCGAACCCTGCTGCGGGAACGGGCGGAATTACGACAACGCTTACTTACGATGTGACGGGCAACGTGTTATCCAGCCAGCAGGGCACTGGTCCTCTGACCACGTTTAATTTTTCGCCCGTCACTTGGTATGCATTCCCTGATTCGGTATCGATCGGGCCGGCCGGAAGCCAACTCACGACTAGCATTACCTACAATGACGACGGCCAAGTGCTGACTACGACGGACGCCAACGGGCAGAAAAACACTGCCACCTATGACGCCGCGGGCCGGCCCAGTACGACTCTCACCCCCGACCAAGTGCTGACCACGGTCTCATATGACGATCTGGGTCTGAGTCCTTCCGCAACTGTTTTCAGTACGGCTAACAGCCTTCGTTCGACCTCCACAGTCGATGGTCTGGGTCGGCAACTTAAGCGGCAGACGTTTAACGGGACCTCATTGGTTAGCACCGTCTCTCAGGTGAACGACATACTTGGCCGGACCGCACAGACCAGCAATCCTTACGGACCGTTAGATACGCCCGCTTTTACCACCGTTACGTATGACAACCTTGGTCGTCCGACTCAAGTTGCGCCGCCCGCCACTGCGGCTGGGGCGCAAAATCCTTATTTGACGAATTATTCAGGCGCGGTTGTCACAACAAACGACCCCGCCGGTAAGCTAGGGAGGCGATTTACCGATGCGTTGGGCCGCTTGGTGCGGGTGGACGAACCAGGTTCTCTGGGCGGAGCCGCAGCGTCTGCCTCCACAACGATCAGCGGGACCGATCTCAGTGTAGCGAGCAATTCCTCGAGCAACGGATCCACTGCGGGCACCGCCACCATCGCTCTTTCCGCCGCCGCACCTTGCTCCGCCGCCATCACTGATCGGTGTAATACTCAGGTCGTTCAGCAGGCGGCCCACACCGCCAGCGTGACCGTAACCATCGGCGGGAGTGACGGAACCGTCCAAACGTGTACTACCTTTCGTAGCGTGACTCGCTGCACCGTCCCGCAGTCTGATTCCGGTAGCATCACTCTCCAGATGAACGTTGCTGGGATAGCCGTGTCTTCGACGGCTACTTTCAATGGCTCGACAAACCTGACTCCCCAGGCCATGGCTCAAGCCCTTGCGCAAAATCTGCAAGCCAACTCGGTGGTCCAAGCCGGGTACTCGGCCGGTTCTACCAGCCTCACGCTGACCACCGTCGCAACCGGAAACGCCATGAATGCGTCCACGTTCACGGCTTCGATCAACTCCAATTGCGCTGCCGAGGAAGCTGCGGGTGGACTTGAGGTGTGCGGGGGCGCTGGCTGGAACGTGAGCACCAGCGGCCACTTCACCGGGGGCCTGGACCAAATCTTAACCACCAAGTACGACACCGGAACCATCACGGCAGGCTTTACCGCTAATGGAACGTCAATCTCCGAACAGATTCCTTACGGCCAAACGGATACGCCTGCCACGCTCGCGCAGGCCCTTCTCACCAAGTTCAGCCAGGACACCAAAGCTAACGCCCTCGTCAACGCGGGGTGCACGAACGGAACTTGTTCGGACGGTCTGGTCAAGCTCACCACAGTAGCCACTGGCGCCGGCACGAATTATCCCCTGACTCTGAGTGCGATCACGAACTCCGCGAATTTTCCAAGCGGCTCGACTTCGTTTACTGCGACCTCGCCCAGTTCGTCATTCGTTCCCGGTCAGCCCGGCACGCTCTATGACAACGGCACTGTAACCGCTACTTTGAACGGGTTCACGAACGGGAGTGCGCCAATGGAATCCGTAAACTACAGCCAGGGCAGCACCGCTGCCGGAATCGCCGCTGGCCTGGTGGCCAAGATTAACGCCGACCCTCTCTGGGGAGCGATAAGCGCGACTGTGCCGGCTGGCTCAGCCACCATCACATTCATCGCCTCAACGAAAGGGACCGACGCGAACAGCTATTCAGTGACGATTTCGGGCGCCTCAAATTTAAGCTCTTCTTTCCCCGGTCCCTCCTTCCCCAATGCGGGCGCTCCCACTCCCATTACTGCGGTTTTGAGCGGCGGATCTCTACCCACACCCTCCCTAGATCCCAGCGTTGTGCTCACCACTGCCTACACGTACGACCCGCTAGGGCATCTCTTGAAAGTGCAACAGGGCCAGCAGGCCCGGACGTATATCTACGATGGTCTAGGCCAGTTGCTTTCTGCAAAAGTTCCTGAGACCAGCTACAACCCCTTCACCCTCACCTACAAAGACTTTGGGGTAGCGGCTACCAATACCGATCCTCTCGGAATTACATCGACGTATGCCTACAATTCATTGGGCCGTCTTGTGGACGTCAAGTATTCGGATGGAACTCCGGAAGTTACATTCGCCTATGGAGCGGCCGGCAGCAGCAACAATGGCGGCGGGCGCGTGATTTCCACCACCGATGGGGCGGGCTCGAAGTCTTTTCAGTATGATGTGATGGGCAACGTGACAAACGTTGGGCAGTCCATCGCTGGGGTCACTTACACAACTCAATATTCTTACAATGCTGCGGGAGACTTGAGCAGCATCGCCTATCCCTCAGGACGGGTGGTGGCGAAAAAATATGACGCCATAGGCCGATTCATCGAGGTCGACACTAATGGAGCATCGGTGTATAGCGTTGGATCTTATAATGCCGCCGGCCAAATCCTAAGCATGAATTATGGAAATGGGATGTCGGGCCAATACGGATACAACAGCAGACTACAATTGGCTGCTATTCGCTATGGAAACAACTCAGGGTCAATACTCGATCTGGCCTATAGCTATGGTGGCGTAGGAAACAACGGTCAGATCCAGAGCATAACGGACAACCTGTCTTCGGCGCGCAGCACGAGCTATGTGTATGACGAACTGGGCCGTCTGAACATCGCGCAAACGCAAGATCTCACCTCGGCAAACACGTGGAAACTAGAATTCAACTATGACCGCTATGGCAACCGTCTAAGAGAGATCCCGGTCGCGGGCACGGCAAGCATGCCAATGAACGAAATCGTCGTTGATCCCACAACCAATCGCATCATATCCGCAGGTTATGCTTATGATGCCGCTGGGAACATGACCAGCGACGGACTATTTAACTACAGCTTTAATACCGCTGGAGAGATGACTTCCGTCGTCCCGTTTAGCGCAAATACTCCTATAGCCACGTTCGGCTACGATTCCAATGGCCTGCGGGTAATCAAGAACGGCACAGTCTACATCTACTCGGGAAGAAAAGTCATCGCCGAATACGCCAGCGGCGCAGCTGCGACTTCTCCCACGGTGGAGCACATTTACCGTGGCAACTTGCGCCTCGCCACAATCGCTTCGGGTGTTATGAAATACCACTATGCCGATCGCCTCGCTGTCCGCGTTGACACCGACTCTTCCGGAAATGTGGTGCGCAATTACGGCAGCTATCCGTTCGGAGAAACCTGGTATGAGACTGGTGCGGCAGACAAATGGAAATTTACAAGCTATGAAAACGATAGCGAGTCGGGGCTGAATTACGCGATTTCTCGGTTTCACTCTCCCAGACTGGGCAGGTTCATGGGACTCGATCCACTGCCCGGACACCGTCGAAATCCACAGTCACTTAATCGCTATTCCTATGTCACAAATGATCCGATTAATCTTGTCGATCCCACGGGACAGGAGGGCGAGGACGGGGATCCATGCGGTCCGTTTGAAAATTGCGATGGAAACTATGCCCAGTTGCAGGATACTCCGGATGTCTACGATTCAAGTTGTGACTGTATGGCACTCCCCAACGAGGTGAATCCAACTGTTCTCGAGATCATCGACGTTCAGGCGGATACTCTAGCTGTCTACAATTCAAGCTGTGACTGTATGGCACTCCCCAACGAGGTGAATCCAACTGTTGTCGTTACCGTAACTGTGAACGGCGCGCCGTGGGACCCATCGGAACCGCTAAATTGGGTTGGACCACTGGAACTAATGGGCCTTACGCCCTATGCTCTCACCCACCCGCCTCAACCGACGGTTGGTCCGCACACGTGGCAGTCTTCGAAACATCTGGTATTTAATGATACGGATATGCCCTATTGGGTATATGACGACTCGGGTAAACGCGTTACTTCGGACTCTGAAGCTCACGACCATTCACATAACCCGGACGAAGAACAGCGAGGAATGCCAGAGAGGGAGGATGACCCAGGACGTTGGAAGGACCCATCGTCGCCGCCGCCTGGGCCGCCTCCCCTGTTCTGATTTGCTTCGGTTCAGTAAGGTTCGCTTGTGTCGAATGCCGGGAGTTGTTGAAGACGAGGGCTTATTAGAAGGGCGAGGGAGGAGGATGGGTTCAAATCCCAAATGATAGAGGAGGAGAGTATGTCAGTAGTAAATCCCGTTTGGTAGGAGCACTGAATGGTTTGTTGCTGCTCCGTTTAGAACAAGATCTCGGCCGAATGCAGCTTTGTGGTTGGCCACTTACAATGGAATTTGCCTGCTATTCTCGAAACAACGGATGGAATCATTGTGTGGCCTGCAAAGGCGCCCAGGGGCTAGCTGGTGTTGGCGGAACGGGCGGCTCATCGTTGATCATCGATTCTTGCTGCTTCGGTCAAATTCGATCAAGCCTTGAGATATCCGCCTTTTCGCCGGTTTTCCAGGCTTCAGGACGGAGCATTGTCTCCAGGTCTATGGCAATGAGGATTTGGGTGAAATCATTGAAGCCACTGAGGCACCGGTGTCTATTGAGCAGCAACCGAACCGGGTCCTCGCCAATTCCCTGACAAACGTGCCCATCGCCCACGAGGAAGACAAATGGGAGCGGGCCATGTATAACCGGTGGGGCCCGCAAGGTTCGGGCCCATATCTTCCAATCTGCCATCGCATTCAGGCGTATCAGTTTCCCTTGCAGGCATCGCGCAAAGACAAGTCTTGGGGCAAGGTCGACTTGCTGGGGATCGGATCGAACTTTCTTCCGGTGCCCAACGAACTAAAGAAGCAAAAGACCACTGAGTCTCCCCCTTAGGATGCTGGTCGAAGCTGCCGCTTACGGATTCGCCATCCGGAAGGTATGGCCGATCCTCAAAGACCATTGGGTCAAGGCCGCGCGTTGGTGTGACGGCGCTCCCTGGCAAACTCCTGACCTTTTGGATCGAGTAACTCTGGTAGGTGTTGCTCCAGAGAAATATTGGCTAGCTGTACTACTTCCAAGCTTTCTTGCAGGAGTTTGGCGTCACCGTGGTAAAGCTGGATGTAATCACTGGAGCCGCTTCCGGTTTCAAGTTCCAAGGCATGACAGACGACAAAGGCCACGGCCTCGGCTTCGGTTTCGCGGACGGCTTTGCTAATCAGGGTGCGGCGTTCGGCCTTGTGCAACATCTCGTGCGCAAGCTCATGGATTAGCGTGGAAAAGGTTTCTGCTGGCTGCATGTCGGGCAATAAACGGATCAGGCCACCATAGGACATGCCCTGAGCCGGAGCGATCTTGTCTGAGTATTCAAGCTTGATGTCCTGGGCTTGAACAAATGCGGAGAGTGTTTCCAGTTTGTCGGCTACATCGCCCTGCACGGTGTTGCCTAGGGCTGGAAGTTCCGCGCCTTCGGTCTGCTCAACGTCAAAGACATACACGGCGCGAAAACCGAGCAGAGCAGACTGGGGCTGGGCCGTTTTGGCGTCAGTGGTTTCGGTGGTCGTAAGCCGGGCGGCTTTCCGGTTCTTGTGGCCCACAAGAGGGGCAAAAATAAGAATGCCATGTTCTCCGCGTTTCACTCTGCGGCCTAGCTCATTCCAAGCGCGCAAACCTGCAACCCGGCTGGCCGTAGGCCGTTGCGTGGCAATAAGAAGGATGTTGCCAAACGAGTAATAATGAAATTTGGCCATGGCCTTGAGGTAGGAAGAGAGGACTTCGCTGTGTCCCGATTCAAGGGCTGTGACCAGCACGTCGAAGCTGGCCTGAATGAGTTCCTGCGTGGATTGGGCTTTGCCTTTGCTTGTAAATAACATTGAAAAACCCCTGTCTGCCGGGTCGGCTGTGATTTGTTCTTCACTTCTGGCGCCGCCGAACAAATCCGGACGACCAGGCAGGCGGGAGGAACGCAGACGAAGTGAGGGTGGCAGGGCGCGAGTGTCGGCGCGGTGAGTGCGAAAATGCTGTTGGTTCTTGTTTTGGCGCGAAACCGGCGCATTGAGACCGAGCGACCGTCCGAGCCGTTGCCGAACGGCGAACACCCGAAGGTAGCGGAGTGAAGAGAAAGACGCGCAGCCTACCGCATCACGGAAGAGGTTTTGTGGTTGGGCAGGATAACGAAAGAGCCCTTTCCGGGCGATCAGATTCTAGTTGTGGCGCAATTCAACGATCAGGTGAATCGCTCGTTACGACGAATCCCAGAAGCGCAGACCGGAATAGTCGACAGATTTCAAGGGCAGGAACGGAGCGGTGATCAGGCCTTCATCTCGCAAGTAATCTTGAATTCCGGATTTGGTTGCTTGGATTGCGGACGTTGAGAACGGCGAAGTTCAAGTGCACTAGTTGTTGTATTCACGGAGATCCAGATGCGGGAAATGTTTCCGCTTACGGCAAGAGAAATATCAGAGGTCAAGGTGGCCAGGAAGAACTGAGATGAGCCGCACCAGTTGCCTTTGGCGCGAGACTCCAGTTTCTTGGTAAATGGACTTCAATTGAAAGCGAACGGTCGCGTCAGTCGTGCCACCGCGTTCGGCAATCTGGCTTGGTTTAGACCGAATCGATGGCTGGTGGAACGGCAGAGCAAAACCAAGAACCGCATGGTAACGGCTGATAAACCATCGTGCGAGACTTCGATTCCCTCTTAAGTTGGATCTATCAGCGCACCAAAGTGAATCAAGAAGATATTGTCGCGAAGACCAGAGGCGAGGTAATTCAAGTGGACAACTCAAAGCCCGACCGCAATGTGAGGTACGGTGATTCCAAGATGCACCCGGCGCACGCGTCACCCGGTCGGGAGGATGGATTCGAACCGTTGCTCGATAGCACGGAAGCTGCCGCCCTGTTGAAGATACACCCGAAGACTTTGCAGAAACTGGCACGCAATGGCGAAGTGGCCGCAATCCAGATCGGCAAGCTGTGGCGCTTTCGCGCTTCTGCGCTTGACGAGTGGGTGAAAAAAATGGCGAGCTGAATCTCTGTGCATCTGAGACGAATACATAGCGAAACCGTGACTGCTTTGCATTATTATGAATCCAGCCAGTCTGTGCCGTTCAAACATGGAGGATTTTGAATGTTTGGACGGACACGCTTTCAACAAGGTTCCCTTCAACGCGAACGGCGTAAAAAGGGGCCTGAGGTTTGGATTTTCCGTTGGTATGAACCAACGCCAGACGGAAGACGCAAACGCCAGTATCGCGTAATCGGCACTGGCATCGGTTGGCGAAGACCTGTGGTTATGGAAGCAAAGCTCGCCTTACAACGGGCCTGATGACTGGGTTTTCGCCAGTCCTTGGACCAAGGGCAAGCAGCCTCTGTGGCCAGATAGTCTCCTTAAGCGCTGGATTCAGCCGGCGGCGAAGCGGGTGGGTATCACGAAGCGGGTGGGTATCACGAAGCGGGTGGGATGGCACACATTCCGCCACACGTATTCCACGCTGCTGCGTGCCAACGGTGAAGATGTGAAGGTCGTGCAGGAACTGTTGCGTCATGCCAACAGCAAGATCACGATGGATGTCTACACCCAAGCGCTCTCACCGGCCAAACGCGAAGCACAGGGCCGCGTGGCCAGCATTATCTTTCCCAAGAAGGTGGAAAGAGGCTGAAGTCTTATCGGACAGTTTTGGACAGTTGCGTCCGAAAGTTGACTTCGGTAAGTGATTGAAAAAGCTGACGGGGACGACGAGACTCGAACTCGCGACCTCTGCCGTGACAGGGCAGCATCGCAACGTAATTCATTGATATCTAACGGTATTGGCGGACAACGAATGACACCGTAGATGACCCGAAGGACGCTGTTATCGTCCCTTTATCGTA
>Ga0080027_10000622_pt1 | contig 15083 bp, 15 predicted proteins | sample OrgsoiDNA2013046_FD_70962 | JGI IMG/M metagenome (GOLD analysis project Ga0080027, IMG submission 70962) | Permafrost soil microbial communities from the Arctic, to analyse light accelerated degradation of dissolved organic matter (DOM) -... | ecosystem: Environmental > Terrestrial > Soil >... | reverse complement strand
AATGTTGCTGCATGCGGCGAGGGTTACCAGTCGCCGCTTGCGCCTCCTCCGCCGGAACTACCACCGCCAAAACCACCGAATCCGCCGCCACCACCAAAACCACCGCCACCACCCCAACTGCTTCCACCACCACGACCGCCACCGCCCGATGACATGAATATGTTCAGGATGAACAGAACCAGGTTTAAGAGCCCGCCAAAGCCGAGGAAACGAAGAAAAACGGCGACCACAATGAAGCCGACAATGGCGATGATGATGATGGCTGCGGCAGGAATGGGAGTGGTGTCATCGACACGGCGGTATGTAGGCGAACCAGAGGTTGGCGTGGGTGCCGCCTCATCCAAACCATTAATCTGTACCTTGGCGTCTGCGGCAATCACGCTGGCAACGCGGCGCGTCATCAACAGCAACGCAGCACCAAACTGGTTTTGCCGGAGCAGAGGGACTGCTTCACGTCCAAAGCCGCCGACCTTGCCATCAGGCAGGATCGGTTCCAGGCCGTAACCGACTTCGATGCGGTAGTGATGCTCATCCACCACCACGAGTATCAGCACACCGCGATTGTCTGACTTGGGCCCGATGCCCCAGGCCTTGTACAGGTCGGATGCGTAGGTTTCAACGTCAGCGCCATCCAGCGTATGGATGGTCACCACGGCGATCTGCGCTTTGGCGGCGTGGTCCACCTGTTCACACAGGCTGCGCATGGCTTCAGCCGAAGCCGGGTCAATGACTCCGGCAAAATCGTTGATATATCCGGTGGGATGAAGGTTCTTGATGGGCTCAGCACGCAGCGTGGAAACCAGACAGGCCAGGGCAAAGACCCAGTGCAGAGCCTGACGAATTTTCTGGGGAGCCATTCACCATCATTATAAGCAGAGAGGACATCGGACCAAACTTTCCAACGATAGTTAACGAACCTGACAAGGATAGGTAAACGGGCGATTTCGCTGGCCGGACCGCGGCATCCAAACTCCTTGTTTGGAAAATAGTCCACCTAAGGGATAATGAATCAATGCTGGAGCAGCCACGCCCTGGTTCCGTGACAACCTCTCCTGCCGCTGTCGTCGGTCAGGGAGAGATGGCGGATCGAATCCGCGCCTATAGATGGGGATCTACGGGTATCGGGGCCATTTCTACATGGTCTGAGACTCTGCTCGCCATGGTGAACATGATGCTCTCCACCCGGCATCCCATCCTGCTGCTGTGGGGCCCGGACATGGTTCTTATTTACAACGACGCTTTTCGTCCCATTTTGACTGACCGGCACCCGGAAGCTCTAGGCAGCTTTGGGCGAGACTTCTGGACAGACGTCTGGCCGGTTGTGGGCGAACAACTTGAGGGCGTTTTGCGCGACGGAAAAGATGTCTTTTTTGAGAGCGCGCTGGTGCCAATTCTCCGCAGCGGTATTGTGGAAGACGCATACTTCAACTACAGCTACAGTCCTGTGTACGGCGGGAATGGAAGCATTGCAGGCATCATCACGATTTGCCAGGATGTCACCGCCACCATCGTAGCTGGGAAAGAACGGACGCTGGCCCAGGAAGAGCTTAGTTTGCGCCAGCAGGAGTTGGACAAGACCCTTCGCGCTCTGCGTGCGGAACGCGCCCGGTTGCTCAGCGTGGTCCAGCAGGCGCCGGTTTTTTTTGCTCTCCTGGAAGGTCCTCAGCACGTGATCTCCATGGTCAACCCCCTGTATATGAAACTGGTGGGAAACCGTGACGTATTGGGAAAACCGGTGGCGGAAGCGTTACCCGAGGCTGCCCGACAAGGCTATGTTGCCTTGTTAGACCAGGTAGTCAGCTCGGGAGTTCCAGTCACAGGGCAAGACGCGCGCTTTGACGTGACCTGGGAGGATGGACGTACGCCTGAAGAACGCTATGTGAACTTCGTGTACCAGCCTCTTCGCGAAGAAGACAATACTGTCTCCGGCATTATCGTGATGGGCGTTGACGTTACAGAAAATAAACGCACGCATGCGGCGCTTCTACAGAGTGAAAAGCTGGCTGCCGTAGGACGGCTGGCAGCATCGATTGCGCATGAGATTAATAATCCGCTGGAGGCAGTGACGAACCTACTCTATCTGGCCCGAACTGCCGATTCAATGGACCAGGCCCAGGGCTACCTGGATATTGCAGAACATGAGCTGAAACGAATGGCCGCAATCACCACGCAGACGCTTGCCTTCAATAAGCAATCGACAAAGCCCAGACCGGTCACTATTGATGAGTTGCTCGACAGCGTCATCATGATTTATCAAAGCCGGTTGCGGAATGCCAGCGTCACTTTGATAGAACGCCTGCGCTCGATGCGGCCCGTGTTGTGCCTGGATGGAGAAATCCGCCAGGTCCTGAACAATCTGGTCAGCAATGCCATTGACGCGATGCAGGCCGGTGGCGGGCAGCTTTGGCTGCGAAGCCGTGACGCAACCAATTGGCAGACGGGAGAAACAGGCATTGTCATCACAGTTGCGGATACGGGAACCGGAATCAGCCGGGAAGTAATCGCAAGAATTTTTGAGCCGTTTTTTACCACCAAGGGAACCAGCGGAACCGGGCTTGGCCTGTGGGTGAGCAATGGCATCGTGGCTCGCCATCATGGCTATTTGCGTGTTCGCAGTTCGCAGCGTCAGGGACGCACCGGCACGGTATTCGCATTGTTCTTACCCTGCGACAGTAAGAGAGCATAAGTCCAATTTACCAGCACTCCGCTTTATCATCAATCCGCGGAAATGGGGCGCCTCCTCGGCGGCCTGTTCTGGCGTTGAAAGAGGCGATCTTCCCTGCTGGAAACGTAAGTAACCTCGATAGGCGGAAAATCCTCTTCGCCTAAGAGAACCACCTTAGTGCATCCTTGGCTTCAACATTCCAGAATCAGCTACTCTGCTTTTACAGGCTGGCCAATGAGCGCAAACTATCCCTATCTCGTCCGCTGTAATGAATGCGATTACGTCAGTGAAGTTTTCATGGATGAAAACCAGGCACTGAATGAACGTGACATCCACTCGTTTGAACACCTGCACGCTGTCTCCATCTGGCGCTATGCCTGGGAGCAGTGGGTCATCGTGACCGAAATGTTGGGCGTGGAGCTGCGGTAAAGAAGCAGGCAAGGAGCCCTTAGCCCTTAGCCCTTAGCCTTTAGCTTTAGCCTTTCTCCATGCATGCCCGTGCAATTCTCCTTCTTGTTATTTTTTTTCAAAGAGTCTGATCCGTTTCCAAGACGCTCAAGTGCTGAATGCCGAGTGCTAACGGCTCAGTGCTAATGGCTGATCTCCCCGCATTGCCCGCCTGATTCCCTGCGTGTTAGCCTCTAAGTTCTTACACATATGCTGCGCGCTTACCAGGGAATATCACCTCGCATACATGAAAGCTGCTATATCGACGAGTCCGCCCAGATCATTGGCGACGTGGAGATTGGCGAAAACTCCAGCGTCTGGATGAACGCGGTGATTCGCGGCGACGTCTTTGCCATACGCATCGGCAAGAACTGTAGCGTGCAGGATTGCAGCGTGCTGCACGGCATGCGCCACAAATATGGCGTGATTATGGGCGACTACGTCACCGTAGGCCACTCCGTCACCTTGCACGGCTGCACCATCGGCGACCGCTGCCTGATCGGCATGGGCTGCGTGATCCTGAACAACGCCAAAATCGGCGAGGGCTCCATCATTGCGGCGGGAACAGTGATTCCGGAAGACACGGTGGTGGAACCTCATTCGCTGTGGATGGGTGTCCCGGGAAAATTCAAGAAGAAGATTGACGACGAAAAGACCCAGCAGACCATCATGATGTACGCCAACAACTATTACGACTACACCCAGATCTATCGCAAAGAGTTCCCCGGCAAGTAATGGCCAACGTGATCAAAGCCGTGCGCGGCACACGCGATATTCTTCCGCCGGACACGGCGCTGTGGCAGCACGTGGAACAGGCATGCCGTCACGTGTTCAATCTTTACAACTTTCACGAGATTCGCACGCCTGTCTTTGAAGACACGCAGCTCTTTGCCCGGGGCGTGGGCGAAGAGACGGACATCGTGTCGAAGGAAATGTTTACCTGGGAAGACCGTGCGCGTGCACAGAGCGAAAAAGCCCAATCGCTCACTTTACGTCCGGAAAATACCGCTGGCGTTGTGCGTGCCTACATCGAGCACAAGCTGGGTGACACCGGAAAGCTGCAAAAGCTCTATTACATTGGTCCGCAGTTTCGTCGTGAGCGTCCGCAGAAAGGGCGTTACCGCCAGTTCTACCAGATTGGCGCAGAGGTGCTTGGGCCCACGGCTTCAGGAAGTGAATCACCGGCGCGCGATGCCGAGATCATTGCCATGCTGGCGCATTTGCTGCGTGAGGTCGGCATCAAAGAGTGGACCTTGCATGTGAACTCCGTGGGCAATGCCGACGACCGTACGCGTTACAACCAGGCGTTGCGCGAAGCGCTGGCCCCGGTGAAGGACAAGATGTGCTTTGATTGCCAGCGCCGCGCGGAAACCAATCCGCTGCGCGTGCTGGACTGCAAAGTGCCGGAAGACCAGCCGATCATTGATGCGCTGCCCAAGATTTCCGCGTATCTCGGAGATGAAAGCCGCGACCACTTTAATGAGGTCAAGAAGATTCTGAACCATGTGGGCATTCAGTACCACGTGAATGAACGCATGGTCCGGGGCCTCGATTACTACACGCGCACGACATTTGAGTTCACGCACGGTGGTTTAGGCTCACAGAGCGCGCTGCTGGGCGGCGGACGCTACGACGGACTTTCTGAGATGCTGGGCGGCCCGAAAGCTCCGGGCATCGGCTTCGCTTTGGGGCTCGACCGATTTGTTCTGGCATTGCAGGCCGAAGAAACCGTTGCCGTCCCCAGCCTGAATCCTGCGGTCTTCATTGCTGCGCTTGGCCAGGGCATGAACGCTGAAGCAGCGGTGATTGCCCGCGAGTTGCGCAAGAACGGCATTGCCGCTGAGTTGGGCGATGACAGCTTTAAGGTAAAGAAATCATTTGAAGCAGCGGAGCGTGCGGGAGCAAAGTACATCTTGTTCGTCGGCGAAAATGAAGTTGCTTCCGGCCAGTACGGTTTGAAGAACCTTGCCAGCGGCGAACAAGTCACCGTGCCGCGACAAGAGATAGCCGATCGGCTGAAGGCGTAGCCTTACGCGCTGGCAACTCTGCCTGGTTGTTCTAAAGGGGTCTTCTGTTCGCGCTTGCCTGCCGTCTTCATCAATACAGGCTTGTTCTTCAGACCCTGATCCAAACTGCCGCCCAGTCTGTTCCCCAAACCGTTCCCCAATCCATTCCAAAGACACATCGCCGCATAAGCACGCCATGGCCGCCAGGGTTCAGCGCGGGCTTCCAGTTCGCGCGGAGACTCTATCGCGGCGGCCTTCAACAATCCCAGATCGCTGGATGGAAATGCGTCCGGATCACGCAGGGCACGCATGGCAACGTACTCGGCCGTCCATGGGCCGATACCCGGAAGCTCGCATAGCTGGCGGCGAAACTCCACGGCATCAACCACTCCGGTGAATGAGATCCGGTTGGCGGCGACGGCACGCGCTATTGCGCGAATACTTTCCGCACGGGCTGCGGGCAGTCCGATGGACGCGACGTCTGCTTCAGCGATGGCTTCCGGCACGGGAAAGATGTGTGTGAGCCCGGGGGTGTCGCCGGCTGCGCTGCGTGACGTTAATCTTCCCGGCGAAGCTGCATGCAATGCCTTGCCGAATTTTTCGACGAGACGTCCGGTGAGTGTAGTGGCGCCTTTTACCGTGACCTGCTGTCCCAGAATCGCGCGCACCGCCAGTTCAAATCCGTTCCAGCATCCGGGCGGACGCAAACCCGGCGATTGCAGCAGCAGCGGACGCAGCAGGGGATCCGTCTTGAGGCACGCGGTAATCTCCCGCCAGTCAGCGTCCAGATCAAACATGCTGCGCATACGCTCAACAATGGCAAAGAGAAGACGCGTCTCAGGGAAATGGATGCTGACCTTGAGGGCGTTGCCGCCAGGATGCAGCGATACTTCGCAAATACCGTTGTGCCCTTCCATGTGAATGGTCCGGCGATAACAGGATGCAGCATGGTCCACGAATTCGACACCCGGCGTGGCGCGTGGCGCAAGGAACGCCAGCATGCCTGGCCAGTCCAGCGGCGGACGAAAGGGCAGCCGGAAGACGTATTCGTTATCCGTATGCCGGGAAGCGATGCGAGACAAGGCGCGGATTTCTCGCGGCGTCCGTTTATAGGTCTTGCGCAGCTCGGCATTGAAGCGGCGCACGCTGCCGTAACCGGCGGCCAGGGCAATCTCTCCCATGGGAAGCCGGGTTTCATCAATCAGCTTCTTGGCGAAGTGCAAACGTCTGGTCTGTTCAACGGCCAGCGGCGTTGCGCCAAGATGGCGAAGAAACAAACGGCGGAGATGGCGCGATCCCAGACCTAGCTTTTCCGCCAGCCTTTCCACGCCACCATGCTCCAATCCGCTTTCACTGATCAGGCGTAGCGCTCGCGAAACCGAGTTGGAAGTGCCCTGCCATGCCGCGGTGCCCGGAGCACATTCCGGACGGCAACGCAGACAGGGCCGGTATCCAGCCTCTGCCGCAGCCGCGGCCGTGGAGTAATAACGAACGTTTTCTTCGTGACAGGTGGGCGCGGGACAGATAGGACGGCAATAAACATGGCTGGTTCTGACGGCGATAAAGAAGCGGCCATCAAAGCGTGCGTCGCGTGAGAGGCGCGCTCGCGACCAGATTTTACCTTTTAATTCCATGGGCTGATTTGAGCCTATCTGAGTGGAAGGAAAAAAAGTAGTCATTTTCGGACATGAATCAGCACCGGGATTCGCGACGGGAAGCGTCCACTCCTCTGATTATTTTTTCTTTGCCGGCGGCTTTGAGGGTATGGCAGCCACGGCTTCCACTTCAATCAGGTAATCGTCCTGCGCAAGAGCGGCCACGCCGACCAATGTGCTGGCGGGAGGATTTTCCTTATTCACATAGAGGTCGCGCACTTCGCGCAACGCGGCAAGGTTTTCCTGCTTGTAGTCTCGGATGTACCAGTTGATTTTCACCACGTCATTGAACGTGGCTCCCGCTGAGGCGAGCGCAGCTTTGATGTTCTCAAACACCTGAACGGTCTGGGCATGCAGATCACCTTTGCCCACCAGATTGCCCTGCTTGTCCCGCGCAACCTGTCCGGAGATAAATACCAGCTTCCCGGGACTGGTGACCACCACGTGCGTATAACCGGTCCCTGGAGCGATGCCTTCCGGCTTCAGGAATTGGGTTTGCGAGGAAAGATGAATCGAGCCGAAAAAGAGCAAGGCGGTGAAAGCAAGAGTCTTCATGGTGGGAAATTATAGGACAGTGTTCGAGCCCTTACCCGCCGCGACAGAATATTTCGCTGACCTCTACTTCAGTTCCAGCCGGTCGCCGGTTTTGTGTTCACTGATCTGAAATCTCAGGAACTCATGGACGGCTTTCAATGCATCAGCGTCGGTGGTCTTGATGACGACTCGGCCGCCGTTCTCAAAGTCCTCGTATTCATACCTGATGTTTTGACTGAGTTTCCGCATCATGGGCACGCCGGGTGGAGTCTGGTCATGAACAAACATGGGAATATTGAAATCGCCCGCCTGAAAGGCGTGACTGATGTGCTTCAAGTGCATGCGGATTTGCGAGACGCTGGCCTGGTCGTCAGCAGAATTGGCCGTCACCTGAATTGCGCCGCCATCTTTTGAAAGCAGAAAATGGTGCTGGGTCTTGTCCTGAGAGAAGCCCATTCCCTGGTTACCACGGCGGTTCATCTCAGCGTCGCCAGCAGTCGAGGACTGATGTTGCGAATGCATGGGACAATCCTTCATGCTGTCATCGGCCGGCTTACTTTTTTCCTGGCTCAACAGCGGTACGCTCAGGACCGCGACTATCGAAAGAGCAATGAAAAACTTCTTCATGATTTACCGCCTTTTCTTTTGAGCTTTCTTTTTTTGCAAACCCTGTCTCTTCTGCAAACCTTGTTTCTGGAAACTTCTCTGCAACCCGGGAGACATCAGCGGCGAAATCGCCTCTGTGCTTTCCGGGTGATTGGCCAGAAACATCTCCAGCAACCCGGCACGCTTGCCGGGACCTGTGGCCTTCAGTTTCCTGCTCCAACTTCGTATGGCACCCTGCAACGCCTGATGCAATACCGTTAACTCGGCAATGCGCGCCTTAAGCCGGTGGGCTTTCTCTATCGCTAGCGCGTGAACCTGCCTGCAAGGCGGCGTGCCTCGATCCCGCGCGGAGAAAATCTCCGCCAGCTCAGCCACCGTAAATCCAATGCCGAGGGCGGCGCGAATCAGTCGCACTCGCGCCAGGGCTTCCGGCGGATAGCATCGGTAACCATTCTGTGCCCGTTGTGCCGCAGGTAAAAGATGATGTCGCTCGTAATAACGGAGCGCATCACGGCTCAATCCCGCAGCCTTTGCCAGTTCGCCAGACCGCATTGAAGAAGCGCTCAAATCATTGCCCGTGACTATTCTCAACTGTGGAGGATATTCCATGGTCAAGCGAGTTTGTTGCAGGATCCTGCGGCCAGTCACGCAAAAGGCCGCAACTTGCCTTTATAATCAAAGTCTTAGCCCAACAGTTGGTTATTTCAAGCAAAAGGCAGGTAACATCTTTTGGCGCTCGACTTTTTAGGTGAACTACGTCGCACGCAGATGTGCGGAGAGCTGCGCGCGGAGAACGCGGGGCAGCAGGTCATCCTCATGGGATGGGTCAACCGTCGCCGTGATCTGGGCAACGTGATCTTTGTTGACGTCCGCGACCGCAGCGGGCTGACCCAGCTTGTCTTCGACAAAAGTGATAACGCCGCGCTGCACGAAAAAGCCACGAGCCTGCGATCGGAATTTGTCATCGCCGCCATTGGCAAGGTGCGCAAACGCGACGAGAAGACCGTGAACCGCAATATCCCCACGGGTGAGATTGAAGTGGTGGTCACGGAGCTGAAGCTGCTGAATGAATCCAAGCAGCCGCCGTTTCTACCCGGCGACCCGACGCTGGCCAATGAAGAGATCCGCCTGAAGTACCGCTATATCGACCTGCGGCGCGAACCCATGCAGTACAACATTGAGCTGCGCCACAAGGTCGCGCTGGCCATACGGCAGTATCTTTCCGGCCAGGGATTCTTTGAAATTGAAACGCCGTTCATGACGCGGTCCACGCCGGAAGGCGCGCGAGATTATCTGGTCCCCAGCCGCGTGTATCCGGGTGAGTTTTATGCGCTGCCGCAATCACCGCAGCTCTTCAAGCAGATCCTGATGATCTCCGGCTTCGACAAATATTTCCAGATCGTGCGCTGCTTCCGTGATGAAGACCTGCGGTCCGACCGCCAGCCGGAGTTCACACAGATCGACCTGGAAATGACCTTCCCGCAGATGGATCGCGTATTCGAAACGGTGGAGGGTTTTCTTCTGGCGGCATTCAAGGTGGCCGGATTTGAAATCAAGCCTCCGTTCAAACGCATGACGTATGACGAGGCCATCCGGCAATACGGCATCGACAAGCCCGATCTTCGGCTGCCGAAACTCACCAACGTCCGTGAGGCGTTTACTGCCGAACAGTTACAGACGCTGCAATTGAATCCTGAGCTGCCGGTGGTGGCGATCCGCATTCCGAAAATTGGCGAGCTATCGCGCAAAGAGCGCGACGAAAACCGTCCGCTGTTCGGCGAGCGCAAAGAGGCGCGCCTTGTCGATGACATCAAGCGTCTGGAAAAATCTTTCCCGGAAGCCGTGGCCAAATTGAAAGAGATGTCCGGCGCACAGGCGGATGACCTGCTTGTGCTTATCGCCGGCCCGGCACAGGTGGAAAAAACCGGACTGCGCCCTGACTACGGTGTCTTCACCGCTGCCGGAGCTTTCCGGGTGGAGCTGGCGCGCAAATATGCCGACCGGCACATGGCGTTCCGCCAGGGTGGTTTCCACTTCACATGGGTCACAGACTTCCCCATGTTTGAGTACGACGAAGAGAGCAAGCGCTGGAATGCGGCACACCATCCCTTTACATCGCCGCATGACCGTGACATGGACAAGCTGGAATCCGATCCCGGCGCTGTGCGCGCCCTGGCCTATGACATTGTGTTGAACGGAACCGAGCTTGGCTCCGGATCCATCCGTATTCATCGCAAGGACATACAGAGCACCATCTTCCGCGCCCTCGGCATGATGGATGAGGAAGCAAAATCACGCTTTGGCTTTTTTCTGGAAGCGCTGGAGTACGGCACGCCTCCGCATGGCGGTATTGCGCTGGGACTGGATCGCATTGTCATGATCCTGGCGGGAGCGGAAAGCCTGCGTGAGGTGATTCCCTTCCCGAAGACCGCGAAAGCAGTTGACCTGATGGTGGATGCACCAACTCCCGTGAGTGAGGCGCAGTTGAAAGACCTGGGAATAAAAGTAAGGTAATTGTGAGAGCGGGCCGCAAGCCTGCTCTCACTTCCTTAACGCTTAAGCCTGGCGCGTATCTTTCATCATGCTTTTTGATCCGGCCCAGAGAACCAGCGCCAGCATCGCTGACAATACGGGCACTGCCAACAGTGCCTGTTGCAAGCCGACGGCCTTGAACGCCTCGGTGATCTTGTCCACGCCTGCAAGGTGGGCCGCGCGCAGGGCAAAACGGTCACTTAGCTTTCCGATGATCAGCGTTCCCCATGATGCGCCGCCCAGATACATCACCAGGAAATAAATAGCCATGCTGGTGCCGCGAAGCGCGGGCGCAATAATGTCCTGCATTGAGGCATAGACCAGTCCGTAGTACATATTGAGAAGGCCGTAGGAAATGGTGAGCAAAGGCAGTGCCAGCGCCAGTGATCCGTAGCCCTGGCGGATGCCGAAATAAGAAAGCGGCACAGCCAGCAACGCGCCGACAGCGGCAATCCTCATGCGTCCGCTGCGCGACGTACGCGCAATGCGGTCACCGGCGATGCCTGCGATCGATCCTCCCACGGTGCCGCCAATCGCATAAATAATGCCGGTCGTGATTCCGGCGCGGGCCACGTTCATGTGATGAATGCGGGCGAAGAACGCCGGGAAAAATAATCCTATGGAATAGAGAATGAAGTTGACGATTGCGCCGGAGAGCACAATCCACCAGAACGTGGGTATGCGAAGTATCTGGCGCACGGAAGCCGCGCCTATCGGGATTGAGGACGGTTTTTCCGCTGCTCCACGCTCTGGTTCGTGCAACATCAGCAGCAACGGCACCAGCAGCAGCGCCGGAGCTGCTGCCACCGTCATGGCCGCCCGCCATCCATATCGCAATGCGATAGGTCCGGTGAAGAAAAAGCTTAACGCACCGCCAACGGGAACTCCGAGCATGAAGAGCGCCAGCGGCTTGGAACGCCGCTCAGCGGGAAACAGATCACCGATCCAGCTTGTGGCTGTGGGCGCGGCCGTAGCCTCACCCACGCCAACGCCCAGGCGGGTGATCAGGAGAAAGGAGTAGCTGTTCACCCATCGAGATGCGGCAGTAAAGGCGGCCCAGAATACGATCCCCGCAGCCAGGAGCTTTTTGCGGCTGACTCTATCGGCCAGCAGGCCCAACGGCAATCCGACAAGGCCGTAAAGAATCAATGACAGCGTGTTGAGCAGGCCAATCTGCGTGTCAGACAACAGGAACTCTTTGCGTATCGGTTCAACCACCGCGCCGGCAACCTGACGGTCATAAAAATTGAGAATGTTAATGAGCACCAGGACAAGCAACGATCCCATGGCAAACCGAGCTGAGGGTGTTACAGCGGTTCTTGTGGCCATGTGCGGCATACTAACAGAAGTGACGTTTTTGTCCGGAGTAGCGGGAGGAATCTTTTCATTTGTTCCGCAAGGGATTTTCCCGGTGGACGGCCTCTCCCAGCGAATAGTTCACGGTGGAAATGAAAAGAGGCGGAGCCTTTGGCCCCGCCTCGGTTAAAGGGTTGTCCAAATTACCTCCTTTCGACGGTGCCTTTGAGAATCACAGTACTGGACGGCGTGGCTGGTTTTGCTTCATCTTCCGCCGTAATCAGTACGTCGAAATCTTTGTATGTGGTGGAGGATTTCAAGCTGCCGGCCAGATCAGAATTGACCCGGAGTGCTCCGAGCAGTTCAGCATCCTTCCCGCGAGGCTGCACCCATACCATGTATCCTTGTTTTGCCGGCGTGAGCGACTGCGGCGTGGCCATATGCTTTACCTGCACTTCCACTTCAGTGTTCCCGTTGCGGTCTTTCGATGTGTTGACCTTGCCTTGCGCGGCTGGCGCGGTGCCCGTATTGACCAAACGGTCTTCCCTGGCGAATGCGGTGACTACCAGGATAAAACTTAAAGCGGCAAGAAATATGAACTTGCGATTCCTCATTGCCCTAATCCCCCAAGTGAGCGTCTCTTTCAATTGGTTTCTGTTTGCTTTGATGTGGACATGGGGGATGATGTTGTCGCAAGACAAAGGACGGCGGCTTTTTCTCTTTTCTTTGAGGGCTCCGCAGCAGAGCTGCTCTGCCCTCGCCCAGTGCTCGCGCAGTACGGCGCTCGCTTCGGCTCACCCTTTCTCTAAGGGCTCCGCAGCAGAGCTGCTCTGCCCTCGCCCAGTGCTCGCGCAGTACCGCGCTCGCTTCGGCTCACCCTTTCTCTAAGGGCTCCGCAGCAGAGCTGCTTTGCCCTCGCCTCTTGCTCGCGCAGTACCGCGCTCGCTTCGGCTCACCCTTTCTCTTTCTCTAAGGGCTCCGCAGCAGAGCTGCTTTGCCCTCGCCTCTTGCTCGCGCAGTACGGCGCTCGCTTCGGCTCACCGGGTACAGAGATCGGCAGTCTTATTACCTGGAAGGTCCCTGGGGCGTCCACACAACGCAAAAGGCCATCATTCAGAGTTGAATGACGGCCGGATTGGCGAGTGAGAGCTGCTCTACTGCTTGCGGGTGTACTCGATGGTCTTGGCCTGTTCCTTGCCGCCGCCGCTGAAGATCCACTTCTCTGAAAAGTGGTCCTTGTCCTGAATGGTCAGGGTCATCTTCTGCATATGGCCGACGCTGGCTTTGTCGATATTGGTGCCGTCGATGAAGTTGAAGACGATGGTCTTGCCGTCCGGTGAGCTTTCCGCCTGCATGCGCGGCTGGTTCATGGCAGAGCAATAGTGCGTCATCAGCAGACGATCGTTATCCATGTGATACATGGTGACCATGCTTTCATGCGGCATCTCTTCCATGATCGCCGAGCCACCGGACACAAGCTTCAAGGTGGTGATAGCCGGGTTACCTTTCTCGTCTGTTGCTTCCCATTCCCCGGCAAGGCCCTTGAGTGAGGTGAAGACGGAGGCCGGGTCAGCGGCAACCGTGTTAGGCAGTGAGAACATCGGCAGCGAGAACAGCAGCGCTGCAATAAGCGTTGAGATCAGACGAATTTTCATAAAGTATCCTCCGTGTGACGTTTTCTTTGAGGGCTCCGCAGCAAAGCTGCTTTGCCCTCGCCTGTTGCTCGCGCGGTTCGGCGCTCGCATCGGCTCACCCTTTTCATTGAGCGCTCCAAAGCAGAGCTGCTAAGTCTTGGCCGGGACCTTGCGTTCGGCAAAGCCTTTCAGCCAGCCGAGCACACCGGGCCATCCGTTGCTGTACATCTGAATCATTTGCGGATATTCGCTGAGGCCGCTATGAGTGACCCGCACACGGGTGCCGCTGGCTGAGGGACTCAGTTCCCAGCGAACCAGGCTGGCGGGTACTCCCGTGGTCCAACTTGCTTCCCATGTGTAGGCCAGCAGCCGTGGGGGTTCCACGGAAACATATTCCCCGCTCACCTCAAACGGATCTCCGGTATGGCCAGTGCCGATGCTCCGATACCTTCCGCCCACGTGCACGTCGCCTTCCCAGCGTTCGACTTTGTAGTTTTTCCCATCACCCCACCACTGCTTCAGCTGTTCAGGATCAGTTATGGCAGCAAAGACGGTCTCTGGCGACGCCGCGATTTCAACGTCCCCGATGACAGCGTCCTGGGTTGAACTGATGTTGACCATTGAATGTTCTCCTTGCGCGGCTACGTATTTCGGCTTCTACATCTTCCAGTTGCTACATCTTCTCGTTTGCTAGATCTTTGACTTGCGGGCGGCTTCCTGTTCTTCCACAAACTTCTTCAGGCCAGCCAGGTTGGCCTGCCAGAACTTACGGTATTGCTCAATCCAGCCATCGATTTCCCGCAACGGTTTGGGATTGAGGTGGTACATACGCTGCCGGCCGATCTTTTCCTCGCGAACCAGCTCTGCTCCGCGCAGCACGCGCAGGTGCCTGGAGATAGCCGGCCGTGAAACCGTAAATTGCCTGGCAATATCGCCTGCCGGAAGGCTTCCCTGGCGCAAAAGGTCCAGCACAGCCCTGCGCGTGGGGTCAGCCACGGCATGAAAGGCGTTGTGTTCAGAATATGTAACCGTTTGGTTTCTCATTTACAGATGTAACCATACGGTTACATATTGAGTCCTGTCAAGTAGTTTCGGAAAAAAATGTTTCTGAACTTTCTCGTCGCGGTTGGAGGTTGGGGCGTCTAAACTAATCAGCCATGGAAAATGAAGGACTGGTTCGTTTCTCAAACGACAGCGGGGTTGTGATTGAGAGACCCGGAGACACGCTGGACAATCGCACGGCGGAGTTTCACCCCGCATTCTCAATGCAGCCGCTTTCCGATGACGCAGCCCTCGAAAGAGCAACGCTGCTGGGATGTATTTTTGGATTATTTGTAATGGCTTCCGCAGGACTTGTCTTATTCGCCGCAGTGCATGCCCTCATCACAGGCCACGCCTTTTAAGAGCCGGGACCGTCCGGACAAATTGACAACCTTCACCGTGGTATCGCCTTCAGCAAAAGCAAAAGAGAGATTCGGGAGCAGAACGGCTCCAGACCCGAGAAAATTCTCTCCAGCGGTTGGCGGACTTCAGTTTGCGAAGTTAAAGGTAGCGGCGGTTCGTGAACTCCACCAGCGCACCCAGCTTGGCGCGGGCTGCACCGGAATCAATGGATTCGATGGCCAGTGGGATGGCCTCCTGCAAGGAGTCGGCTTTTCCAGCCGCCACCAGGGCAGCCGCGGCATTCATCAGAACAATATCGCGACGC